>JAEEGH010019700.1_pt1 | contig 14124 bp, 8 predicted proteins | sample 9134181 | NCBI WGS metagenome assembly JAEEGH01 (sample SAMN16246544, study PRJNA631951) | gut metagenome | biome: gut microbiome; feature: rumen; material: DP-attached | host: Bos | place: Iran: Karaj | collected 2018-10 | reverse complement strand
GCGCTATTGCCAAGACTGTGCTGGAGGAAGTGAAGGGCCGTGCCGATCTCGTATAATAAAGTAAAAGTGAAGAGTGAAGTGTCTGCTTCCACTCTTCACTTCACACATAATCACCCTGCTGAGCAAATGACTCTTTAGCAGGTATTAATAATAACATTTTCAACAATTTCAAGGACAATGAGTCAGAAAATTCGTATCAAGCTGAAGAGCTACGACCACAAACTCGTGGACAAGTCAGCAGAGAAAATCGTGAAGGCTGTTAAGGCCACAGGTGCTATCATCAGCGGTCCTATTCCCCTTCCTACACACAAGCGTATCTTCACAGTGAACCGCTCTACCTTCGTCAACAAGAAGAGCCGTGAGCAGTTCCAGTTGAGCGACTACAAGCGTTTGATTGACATCTATAGCTCTACTGCTAAGACCATCGACGCACTGATGAAGCTCGAACTCCCCAGCGGTGTCGAGGTTGAAATCAAGGTGTAGTCTTAGATTTATAACTCAAAAAATCCGAATCGTTTGGCGGTTCGGATTTTTTATTTTATCTTTGTCAAGTAAAACTACTAAACTCAAGCCGATCACATTATTGTGCAAACATTCTTTGTCATACAGACATTCAGTTCAGGGCTACTGTTTGACTGATCAAGAAGTTTCTTAAGATGACATTTCAACCACACTCGTTTAACAATTATATTGCAAAATAAGAAGACTATGAAGAAGATTCTAACCCTTACATTTTTGTTTGCCACCATCCTTGGCATACATGCGAAGAACGGTATCGTAAAGCAAGAGGCTTTTGCTGGATATCTTTTCGCCTATTTTGAGGGCGGTGGAGACAAGAACCTGCAGGAGCATCTCCGCTTCGCCGTGAGTGAGGATGCCAGAAACTGGTATGCACTGAACGGCAACCGTCCTATCGTTGCCAGTGACAGCATCAGCGAGAGTGGTGGCATACGCGACCCGCATATCCTGAGAGGTGAGGATGGGTGCTACTACATCGTAGCTACCGACATGTGTACGGCTAAGACTGGCTGGAACGAGAATCCCGGCATCGTGTTGTTGAAGTCGAAAGACTTGGTCAATTGGTCACATGCCAAAATTAACCTTAGTAAAGATTGGCCTGCCTTCGCTGACGCCTATTGGGTGTGGGCACCGCAGACCTTCTATGATCGAAAGGCGAAGAAGTACATGATCTACTTCACTCTTCAACGCACGAATGATAACCGACAGAGCTTGATTACCTACTATGCATACGCGAATAAGGATTTTACGGGCTTTGAAAGCGAACCCAAACAACTCTTTGCTGCCAAGTACGGCTCTATTGACAATGACATCATCTATAAGGATGGCGTGTATCATAATTTCTATAAGGGTAATACAAAAGATGAGAATGGAAAGGAAGTGAAAAACGGTATCGAGCAGGCTACTTCGAAAAAGCTGCTGGGTCCGTGGAAGGAGAACTTCACATACCTTGATGCCTATGCAGGCACTAAGACACATGTGGAAGGTTCTAGCGTGTTTCCTTTGCACGACGGCTCGGGAGACTGGATTCTGATGTACGACCTTTATGGCAGTGGCCGCTATGAGTATCAATTGTCGAAAGACTTAATCCATTTCAGTGAGAAACCACTATCGTTCCGTAAGGATTTCTTCCCTCGTCATGGAAGTGTCATCTCTCTCACGAAAGAGGAACTGGAACGCATACAGCAGAAGTGGGGTTATGTTTTGACCCATGAATTTGTGAGTAACGGGAATCCTATTATCCGCGATAAACATACAGCCGATCCTGCCGTGCTGGTGGAGAACGATACCCTTTGGCTCTTTGCGGGGCATGATGCCAACGGTGGACAGAGCAGTTATGTGATGAAAGACTGGCTGCTTTATTCTACCACCGACATGAAGCACTGGACGGAGTATCCATCACCTTTGCGTATTGAGGAATTCAAGTGGGCCAGTAGTAAGCAGGCTTATGCTGGACATGTGGTCAAGGGCAAGGACGGGCGCTATTACTGGTATGTATCGACCAACTGGTGTGGCATAGGAGTAGCTGTCAGCGATAAGATCACCGGACCTTATAAAGATGCGCTCGGAAAGCCGCTGCTTACTAAGGAAGACTGTTTCGCATCCAAACATAGTTGGTGCGTCATCGATCCAGCTATTCTTATTGATGATGACGGTACACCTTATATTATTTGGGGCAACGGACAGTGTTATTATGCGAAGTTGAAGGACAACATGATTGAGATTGACGGCGATATACACCAGATTGATATACCTCGCTTCACAGAGGCTTCCTGGGTGCATAAGTATCAAGGTAAATACTATCTCAGCTATGCCAGTGAGTGGCCTGAGAAGATAGCTTATGCAGTGGCCGACCACATAGGAGGACCTTACAAGCCGATGGGGATCATCAGTGAGATTGCTGGCAACTCAAACACCACCCATCCTGCAATTGTTGAGTTCAAGGGGCAGTGGATTTTCTTCTCTCACAATGGTGGTCTGCCCAGCGGCACGAGCTATAGTCGCTCCATCATTGCAGAACCGATGTACTACAATGCTGACGGTAGTATCCGTCCCATTCCACCTACTGCGCAAGGAATTGCAGGCTTGCGATAATGTCCGATTGATTTATATTGCTTTAAAAACAAATAATTATACTAACTAACATGAAACAGAAACTAATGAGTTTTTTGTTTTTGGCCGCAACGTTGTTGTCGCTTGGCAACATGCAGGCAGCCAAAAAAGTTCATACTTTGGGTGACTCGACGATGGCACCTTACGACGAGAGCACTGAGACCAAAAGAGGATGGGGCATGTATTTCGGCAACTTCCTCACGGATGGTTGGACTTCGGTCAACTATGCCAAGGGCGGACGTGACTCGCGCGGCGGTTACAACGAGCTGTGGCAGAATGCCAAGAACAACGTAGAGGCTGGCGACTATGTCATCATTCAGTTTGCCCATAACGATGAGAAATACAACGGTATGGACAATTTGGAGCTGCAGGACTACTACACCAAGGCTGGTGATGCCACCAATGCGGCTGCCGTGAAGAGCGACGGGCGCGGAACGGTTCCGTCAACCACCTACAAGGAATGTCTGAAGCAGATTATCGATGCCGTCAAGGCAAAGGGAGCTACTCCCGTGCTGGTGTCGGCAGTGGCACGCTGCTACTTCAGTGGCGAGAAAATTACCCGTGCCGGCATGCACGACCTGGGCGACAAGTTCTCTGTGCTTTCGGCTGAAGGCATCAAGGAGAACCAGAAGGTGGCCAGTACCGACCACACGATGGACTATTCCTATCACATGGAGCAGTTGGCCAAGGCTGAGAATGTGGCTTTCATCGATATGACCACTGCCACGAAAGACCTCTATGAGAGCTATGGTTCAGCCAAGTGCCACGATGCCCTGTTCTGCGAGGGCGACAACACCCACTACAACACGACGGGTGCTTTGCTGGCAGCCCGACTCTGTGCGCAGATGATGAAGGCACAGGGCATTCTTGCCGATCATATCGTGGTGCCTACTGATCTATCTGTCTCGCCTGCCACGGCAGACTTGGGCGATGGCTATCTGGGACAAACGGCTGTGAAGGAGCTGACACTCAACGGCTTCGGTCTTTCTCCTGACAATGGAACCATCAGTATAACGGCTTCTGAAGGCATCTCGCTTTCTTTCGACAAACAGTCGTGGGATTCCTCACTTAATGTGAACTATCAGAACGGAACATTGGTGAAGAACTTCTATGCCCGCGTATCCCTTTCAGTTGTAGGAAAGTTCACTGGCACCATCACGGCTTCGCTGGGCGACAAGCAGGTGAATGTGCCTCTTACCGTTAATGTGATTGAACTCGGAGGCGGCAATCCCTTTATCGTGAAATGGCCGCTGACCACCAACGATGATGCCGTGGTGGAAGGCAATGCTGTTGCAGGCACAGTGAAGGTGGAAGGCATGGCGAAATATGGCAACAACGCTCAGAATGGCCTGATGGTGAGCACCAGCGAGGGCGGCGCATGGGTGAAGGCCGAAGATGACTCTCCCAACCAGTATGTGCAATTCAGCATCACGGCTCCCGACGGTCAGAAACTTGACATCAATCATATCGCCATGAAGGTGGGCGCGCGCGGTGGCAACGGCATGCGTTGTCATGTGTATTATTCCACTGATGGTTTCGTGACCCGTACTGCCATCTATGCACCTGCCTCGATGACCAGTGGTGTGATGAACGAGGTGGAGGCTACGCCAGTCATCAAGCTGGAAGAGGGCGAACAGTTGCTGATTCGTGTCTATCCCTGGTACAACGGCAATGCCACAGGCAAGTGGCTGTGCATATCAGACGTGCAGGTAGGCGGACAGTCGAAGGACGCTGCGGGCGTGAAGCTCACGGGTTCTATTACCTACAAGCTCAACAAGGGTGGACTGGCTCAGGGCGACGATGCCGAGATGGAGCCTGCCGAACTCGCAGCTGGCTTTTCAGGAAAGAGGTTCACGGCTGGCTCTTCGCTCACAGTCCAGGATGCCATTACCTACAGGGGAGCCGATGGTGCTACGACCACGATGACCAAGATCTATAACGGCACGGATGGAAGTTTCCCTTCAGCAGCCACAGCCGACAATACGCTCACCCTCACGCTCACCCCCGAGGACGGCTACTACTTCATGCCTTCGTCCATTAGTTTTGAGGGAGCCCGTTTCGGTACCGATGGTGGCAAGTTGACCGTATGGGCTGAGACGGGTGGCAAGAAGGAAGAACTCTGCACCTCTGCCGATGTGAATCGCGATGGCAAGAATCTTGCCATTGCCCATTTCGACTATCAGTTGACCAATCTGATGGCAACTGCCGATGAGCCGCTGAAGATTAACTTTGCCTTCATCGGTCTGGGCAAAACCAAGACGATGGGTCTGGCCAATCTCGTGATCAACGGTACGCTTACTGGTGCTGCCGCTTCCACTACGAAGTACGTCCTGAATACGCTTGTGGTGCCTGCCGAGGCAGGCTCTATCACCATCGATCCAGAGCTTGCTTCCTATAAAGAAGGTACACAAGTCACGCTGACCGCCCGTAAGAACTTCGGCTATCGTTTCAAGGAATGGCAGAATGCCGATGGTCAGACGGTCTCAACCGATGCAACTACCACCATCATCATGGATAGCGAGAAGACCATGAAAGCCGTTTTCGAGTCAGTTCCCGTTTATCAAGTGACGACTAAGACCACCAACGATGCCGATCGCGAGATGGGGTCTGTCACGCTCACCCCCAACGACCATGAGGGCCGGTATGAGGCTGGCACCACCATCACGGCAGTTGCCAATGAGAACAAGATACTGAAGTTCTTGCAGTGGACCGACGAGAACGAGAATGCCGCCATGTCGGCCACCCGAACGCTGACTGTCAATAGCGACATGCAGCTTATAGCTAACTATGAAGTGCAGGACTTCGTGGCAGTATTCGATGCCAGCACCACAACTGGCTATGCCTATAAGACCACGGCAGGCTATCCTTTTCCTGCCGATGCAGCATGGGATGCTGATCGCAATGCCAAGGCTTCAGTCGTGAGAACTACTGACGGCTCGCTCTGCTACACTCAGGACGGTGGAACTCCAGTGGTGCGCAATCGTGAGCAAGTAGTACTTGCGGGCATCAACGGCCTCTACCAGAATGGCTATCGTTCCTCCGACATCGCTTTCCAGTATCAGTTCTCCACCAAGGGTTTCACCTCTGTTGTCTTCGATGCTGTAATGGCTGCTAAGAACATGGCTCACAAAAACTGGAAAGCTCAATTGTCAACCAACGGTACTGACTTCACTGACATTGATGGCGCTGCATGGGAGATGACCGCCAACACACCGCGTCCGCTCAGCATCCAGTTGCCTGCATCGGCCATCGGACAGGAGCAGGTGTTCATCCGCATCACGGGTGTAGGAATTGAGATGCTTTCCAGCAAATATGCCTTTGATAAGACCTTCGACGGGCTGGACTACACCTCCAACTCAGAGTGTGGCGTGGGCAATGTCTTTGTGTTGGGCGCTGCCAATGTGGTAGCCGACGAGGTGGCTCCTGTTGTGACAGCCACCGTTCCGGCTGATGGCGCTACAGGCGTGAGCGCAACGGGCAAGATCACCGTTTCTTTCGATGAGCGCATACAGTCGGCTGGAAGCACGGCCAAGGCTGTGCTCAGCGGTAACGGCACACAGGTAGAGCTCGAGCCCGAATGGAACAGCCGTTCCGTGAGCTTCAGCTATTCCGCACTGGCCTATTCTACTGCCTATACCTTTACACTGCCCGAGAATTTCGTAGCCGACCGGTCAGGTAATAAGCTCAGCACCGCTACGACCATATCGTTCACAACGATGGCTCGCCCGTCCGTAGCCAAGGCTGCCTACGACTTCATCGTGCCTGACAACGGTACCATCACCGAGGCACTTGCCGCTGCCAACACCCGTAGCAACAAGAGCGTGCGCTATCGTGTGTTCATCAAGAATGGCAACTATACCTTCGATACGAATGGCACTACTACCGGTGGTGACGGCAATACCTATCCCGATCCTCGTTCTCACCTCACCGCTCCCAACACGAGCTTCATCGGTGAGAGCATGGAGGGTGTGGTCATCACCAACATTACTCCTGCCGCTACTTGGGACAACGGCTTCGGTAAGGCCTGCCCGCTTGAGGGCATTGGCAATGGCGACGTGCTCATCATTGAGAGCACTGCCACCAACAGCTACTTCCAGAACCTCACCATCAAGACTTCGATGGGCGACGCCCACGGACGCGACATTGCTGTGCAGGACAAGTCGAATCGCACCATCTTCAAGGATGCCTGCCTCTGGGGCTATCAGGATACCTATGTGTCTAATAACCAAAATGGTAAGTTCTATTTCGAAGGCGGTGTGCTGCGCGGACGCACTGATTTCCTCTGCGGAAAGGGTGATGTATATTATAATAAGGTGACGTTGCGCCAGGTGGCCAGCGGCTATCTGGCTGTGCCATCAGTGCCTAAGAAGTATGGCTACATTTTCCAAAGCTGTAAAATCGTGGGCGACAACAACAAGGTGAACGGCACCTATACCCTGGGTCGTCCTTGGGGTAAAGGCACCCCCATTGCCCTGTTCATCGATACTGAGATGGAGGTCGTACCCAAGGCAGAAGGCTGGAGCGAGATGAGCGGAGGCTATCCCAAGCGCTTTGCCGAGTACGGCTCACACACCTCTGCCGGTGCTGCCGTTGACCTCAGCAATCGTAAGACTGTCTATGATGCATACGATAAGAAAGAGGGTGACGTCTATACAAATCGCCGCAACGAAACAAACAATCCTGTGCTCACTGCCGATGAAGCCGCCCTTCACACTCTGGCAGCTGTCATGGGACAGGATGACGACTGGCAGCCAACGATGTTCACCGAGCAGGCCCCCGTGCCAACCAATGTAAAACAGAATGGAGCGACACTCACGTGGGATGACAGCCCTTATGCATTGCTCTATGCCGTTTGCTGCGATGGTAAGGTGGTCGATTTCACCCAGACTTCGACCTATGTCCCGACCAAAGATGGCATCTATACCGTGAGGGCTGCCAACGATATGGGTGGACTCAGTGAGCCTTCAGCCAAAGTTGATATCACTTCCGGCATCTTCACACAGAGAGTGACCCCTGTCCCACAGGTAGAAACCATCTATTCTGCCGATGGTCGCACACTCAACAAGATGCAGCATGGACTTAATATTGTTAAGTATAGCGATGGCCGTATTGTAAAGGTCGTTCGGAAGTAACATAATGATAGGTTTTGTGCGAATTATTCATCATAATCGAATATGCAAATTATAAATTTTTCAGAACAGAACACGGTCATCAATCAGTATATGGCCGAACTGCGCGACAGGTCGCACCAGAAGAACCGAATGGTGTTTCGTCGCAACATTGAACGTATTGGTGAGATGATGGCATACGAGCTGTCGAAGACGCTGGACTATAAAGCCAAGACAGTCACTACGCCTTTAGGAACAATCGATGTCTCCCTGCCGAAGGAAGACCTTGTGGTGGCTACTGTACTGCGTGCAGGACTGCCTTTCCATCAGGGATTCCTTAATGTGTTCGACAAGGCAGAGAATGCTTTCGTTTCGGCTTATCGCATTTACACCAACCGCGAACATACTGAGGTGGGCATTCACACAGAGTATATGGCTTCCCCCTCGGTGAAGGGAAAGACGCTGCTGGTGGTCGACCCCATGCTGGCTACGGGGGGATCGATGGTTGCCAGTATTGAAGCCTTGCTGAAGACGGGTAAGCCCAAAAGAATACACGTGTGCTGCGTGATTGCAGCCCCTGAAGGCATTGAGTTCGTCAAACAGACGCTGCCAGAGGACAGCACCATCTGGTGTGCTGCTATTGATGCGGGCATGAACGAACAGAAATACATTGTGCCAGGCTTTGGCGACTGTGGCGACCTGTGCTACGGTGAAAAACTTTAGTAACATAACTTAATAATTACAATGAAACGAATTGTAAAAACATTGCTGATTCTGCTGCTTTGCTTTGTCACTGCGGCAAATGCGCAGACAGTGCCTCCAAGCGGGGCTACCATTGAAAATTGGTATGTCTTCTCTACTTTTACATCGGGAGAGGAGAGTGAGGATGTAAATGAGGCTATGCAAGTGGCTTTCGATGGCGACGACATCTATTTCAATTTCCCTAATCCCATTCAGGGTAACACCTGGATGAAGGGAACTCGCAATGGCACAGTGGTCACCTTTTCAAAAGGACAGAAAGTGGGAACGTACAGCGGACTGACCGTTTACTACATGGGATTGAATAGTGATGGACTCTGCGACATTGTGTTCAACTACGACGAGACACAGAAGATGTTTACGCTCGGCGAGATGTATATCGCCCTGAACGGTAGTCTGACCCAGAACTACGCGTTGGGCTATTTCTCACCAGTCATCATTACTGCTGCAAATGAGACGGATAAAGATGCCTACATACTGACAGGCAAGAACGTGAACCCCTATAATGAGAGCCAGTATGAGGAACTGACCGAGGACGTGAAGGTGGTCGTGGATGGCAACAATATCTCCATTCAGGGACTGAGCGCATTCGACCCGACGATGTGGCTGCATGGCACCATCGATGGCAGTGTGGCTACGTTTGCCAAGCGGCAGGGTGCCGGCACCTACGGAACCACTCAGCTCTATATGATAGGCTATGACGGCAGTGAGTGCGACATCACATTTAGCTATGATGCTGAATCGGGCGTGCTGGTGGCTCAGCAGTACATTCTCTGCGTGACTTCCGACGGTAACACTTACCAGATGTTGACCGATGTCGTGCTGTCACCAAAGAACGGTGCGCAGCCCGCGTTGCCCGAGGTGGTCACTCCTCCGGCGGGCTTGCAGACCACTTCCTATGTGTTCACTGGCAATAAAATGCTCTATAATGACGAAGGTGAATATACGGGCTATGAGGTGGCGAAACGCAATGCACGTGTAGGCTTCTATAATGATGAGGTGTACATTCAGGGACTCTGCGAGCAACTGCCCGATGCTTGGGTCAAGGGAACGGTAGCCGATGGCGCCTTTGGCGATAAGGCTGTGACGGTGGCTGCTGGTCAGTTCTATGGACAGTACGGACTCTATCCTCTCTATATAGTGGCTCGCTATGGCAATGAGCTCACCGACATGAAGTTCGTCTATGACCCGCAGACTCGTGAGTTCAAGAACGAAGGCGGTGTCTATATGGTGCTGAACGTCATGCCCAACCAGCCTGCTCCCATCGAAATCTATGCCACCGTCTCGCTTACTCCCGGTTCGCTGAGCGGTATCCAGGATGTTGAGAAAGTCAAGGCCGACAATGCCACCTCATATTATAATCTGAGCGGTCAGCGTGTGAAGAATCCTTCGAAAGGCATCTTCATCATAAACGGCAAGAAGGTGTTGAAGTAAAGAACAAGGCGAAGTCAGAGCGAAAGGATGAACTCATCCCACTGCGCTGGCTTCCCCTTTCTCCCGAAAGCCTTTTCGTAAAGGCGCGAACGGGTGTTGGTGACCGACTGCTTGGTGTGGGCGGTGAGCTGGGCGATGCCTGCAGGCGATATGTCTAATTTCAGTAGTAAGCACACCTTTCGTTCCTGTGGAGTGAGGCGGCAAAACTCTTGCAGACGGCTCATGAACGTGGCATCTTTTTGTAGCACGCTTTCTTCTAACTGATGCCAGTCGGCATCATTCATAGGCTGTTGGGCATAATCGCTCAACAGCTTTTCTATATGCTGCCGGATGGGCGTGCCGCTCAGAAAGGGGGCGGTCGAAACGCCCTCCTTGTCGCCTTGCTGTCGGTATTTTTCCAGAAGCTGTTCCAGTCGTTCCACCTTCAGCTGGTAGTGCATGCGGCGGCGACTGAAAAAGAAGAACAGTGCCACTACCGAAAGTAGTAGAATCACAACGAGGGCAATGGTCATGGTGAGCCGTTGGCGTAGTGAGGCCGACTGGCGCTCGTGTTGCGTATAGTCGTAGAGGGCTGCAGTCTTGCGCAATGCTTCGGCATCATTGGCTTTATGAACACTGTCGGTAAGTTGTTCGTATTTTTGCAAATGGCTCAGTGCCAATGCGTTGTTTCCCTGCTGGAGTGCCCTTTCGGCCAATGCGCGGTGAGCTGCCTGCTGAGTGAAGACGGTGCCGCAGGTGAGCAGCTGTTCGTAGTAGGGTACGGCAGAATCGGGCTGTCCGGCACGCGTGTAGAGGTCGGCCATCATGAAGAAGAGTGCGCTGCGGTTGCTGTCGTCAACGTGCCGCAGGGCTGGAAACAGGAGGCTACGTGCCTCTGTGAGGTGATTGTGGTAGAGGTGATAGGCGGCCATCTGACTTTCCACATCGCGCTGCATTGCTACATTGCCTGATGCAATGGCCAGTTGTCGTGCCTGTTCGAAATAAGCTAAACAACTGTCTTCGGTCTCAGTACGAGCACGGAGCACGTTTCCAATATCACGCAGGTCGTAGATGAGGCCCAGTGTGTCGGCGGCTCTCAGGTCAATGTCGTAAGCTTGCCGGTAACTGCTGAGTGAGCGGTCCAGCAGGCGCTGACTGAAATAGAGTGTTCCCATCTGACTTTGGGCCAGGGCCAGCAGACTGTCGGTGGTGGCCAGTTCGGCGGCCTGTTCCAGTTTCTTCAGTGCCGAAGGAGCATCGCCTTGCTCAATGAGTGACAGTGCTTCGTGATATTCGCGAAGTCCTGCTTGCCGTTGGCTACAGGAACAGACCACAGCAAGCAGGACTGTAATAATAAAGATGTGTCGCCTCTTCATGATGACTTGTTCGGAGTTTCTTTTGGAAGGAGCTTAGCGGATGACCTTTCGCCCGTCTGAGATATAGAATCCTTTGGTTGGACGGCCTTTCAGTCTTCGTCCACTCAAATCATAAACAGCCGATGGCTCCGAAGGCTTCCGAGTGGGAACTTTCACGCTGCTGGGCATGGTGCCTGTGGCGTTCTTGCCAGTAAACTGCCCGATGAAGAGAATGGCTCCTGTGCTTTGCTCACTGATAACGTATAGGAACGGGCGGTTGGCATGAAACTCGATGATGACAGGTTCAGGATCAGTTGAAATGGACTGTGCTGCCTCCATCCATGTGATAGCTGCTGCTTCGGTGCCTTCCTCGTCAAGTTTTATTTTGGCCACTTGACCCATGTCGCTGATAAATTGCGGATTGTCGCAGAAGTTGGGAATGTCAGCTGTTATCGGATTGAATGCGCTGGGCATGCCAAGGGCCGACATAGTCTCTACGAGGTTGAGCTGTGTCGTAATGTCAAGGCGGGGCAGTTTTACATCGACAGATGTCATATTCATGTACAGCTCTTCCCACATATTGCTATTCATCTGAGCCATTATGTCGTTGATGCTCTTTCCTTCACGGGGCAGAATCACCGTCATCTGGTAGGCACCTGTTCCGTATGGCAGTGCGAGTGCCTGGAAGGTTGCGTTCTCATAATAGGGCAGACCATTCAGCATGTGCATCATGGGAACGGTGACCGCACCGTCGAACAGCTCCTCTTGTGTTTCGCTCTTGTCGAACTTCAGCATCCAGATTCCTTTGAAATAGACAGCATTCAGCAGATAGCTGGTGGCAAGGGGATTGAAGGACTGCTCGTCAAGAATAGTTGGAATCATGCCCATTGTGTGGTCGCTGCCCCATTGGTTGATGACTTTCATGGTTTCACCATCGCCAAAATTGCGCGTCTCGGTGGTGGCATCGTAGTAGTCGTGGGCCTTCTGTTCAAAGTCGGGCAGCAAGTAGCGGGGCTCATTCAGGAAGATGGCATTTGAAATCATTACCTTGGCCTGCTCGTCGAGAGCAGGCAGTTCAGTACGCATTTTTTTGCAAAAATCATTGATTCCATCGGCTCCTGTATCGCCAAAACCTAGCGTTTGGCATATCTCCTGTCGGGTAACACCTGCGGCACCGTTGTTCAACATTCCGAGCGCATAGGTGATGCTCAGCGGCGAAACCACCTGATTGTTGTCGTTGCGCACTGAGCGGAACAGGCGGAAGGCAAAGTCGTTGTTGCCTTTCACAAGTGCACGCTCTTTGATGCTGAGGTCGATATACTTTGGGGCTTCGGGAAAGTCTTGAGCCTGCGCTGCAATGGTCAGCAGCGTGGCGGTCAGTAGTAGTAATAGTTTCTTCATCATAGTTCACTTCGTTTTATAATTAGGTGTTCGGTACGAATTTTCCTTTCTCGTGCAGCCATGTCTCAACGATAGTCTGCACTTCGCCCATGTTGCGGCCTGCCAGTAGCGATCCGCAGTCGGCCCACCATTCATGTTCGCTTTTCACCCACAGCTCTGGGTTGGGCAACACCGGGCCGTTCATCACCCACGCCTCAAATTTCCGTACACCCGTCTGCGTCTCCTTCACATAGATGTAAGGATCGCCTGTTGAGACTTCATCAGGGTCGAATGGGTCTATCGGTGAATCGTCGATGCCCTGTATGCTGCATCGGGCAGCGAGGCAGATGCCGTTTTTCGCCTCAAAGCTGAACGTCACGGTGCATGCCTGTTCGTTCATGCCGTCAACATCCTTGCTCAGCGCGGTATATTGCGATAAACCGTTGTTCACGTCGCCCCACCAGCCCAGCGCCTGCACAGGATGGGCGGGTGTGCAGAAGGTGATGCTGTCAATTCTTGCGATGCGATAGCCGAGTCTGCCCACCCACAGGCTGTCCTCCCGAAAGGTGGTCACGGTGCCTTTTGTGTGGTCGAATGCGTCGAAGCTGTCTTCTGTGCAGACATACATCTGTGCATGAGTGCTGATGCTGGCGCAAGTCATGGCGATGGCGAGATGTAGATTTTTCTTTTTCATATCCGCTGCAAAAGAACAGCTTTTTTGCGAAACTTCCAAATTTTGGAGTACACAAATAGTACACAAGTGCATATCTTGCGTGGCTTGATAAGTAATGGAAAAGAGTTTGCAAAACATCTGTTTCATCTGCTTCTTACTGCAATCGTCTGTGTGTCATGTGTTTACAGCGGTTGCAGATGGAAGCAGATTTTTTCATCTGTTTTCATCTGCTCCTATCTGTTTCCATCTGCTTCGCTCGTAAATGATTTGTTGACAGTGAGTTGCAGACGGAAACAGATGAAACAGATGTTTTACAAACTTTTTTCTTATAGTGTTGTTGAGCGTGAGAACGTCACTCACTTCAAGTGAAAACGTCACTCGCTCTGAATGGGAATGTGGCTCAGGTTGTTTCATGTCATCATGTTGGCTGAATCATCAAGCGAAGTAGCCAAAATCATGACATGATATAGCCTAAAACGTTGCGTGATTTAGCCTAAATCATCTGATGATATAGCCTAAACCACGCTGTGAAAGAGCCTAAAAGGTGATGCAGCTGCTTACTTCACCTCCCAGATGTCATTGGTCTCCAGCAGCTCTTCGAAGTTGTGGTACTTCTTCTGTGCCGACACCTCAGCAATCTGTGCATGAACGGCATCGTTGTAGGTGGGAGCCTCCACGTCGCGAATCACACCAAGAGCAATGGGGAATCCGTCGCCGTTGCCCATCAGGGCGAGCTTCAGCTGCAGGGTGTTGTCCTCGCAGTGGGCATCGTGAACAAGCACGTCGTCGAGCGTATAGCCGTCCT
>JAEEGH010019699.1_pt1 | contig 14126 bp, 8 predicted proteins | sample 9134181 | NCBI WGS metagenome assembly JAEEGH01 (sample SAMN16246544, study PRJNA631951) | gut metagenome | biome: gut microbiome; feature: rumen; material: DP-attached | host: Bos | place: Iran: Karaj | collected 2018-10 | reverse complement strand
ACGCTCGCCATCAACTAAAGCCGACGGGACGGCCGCACTTTCGCGCGGCAGCACGGGGATGGAGAACGGGAGGAGGTCTAGTCCTTCGCCTTGTTCTTGCCAAGGCCAGTCCAGTGCTGTTTGCGGTAGCGGGAGGGCGTCATGCCCACGAGCCGCTTGAAAGTCCGTATGAAGTGCGCATGGTCGTAGAAGCCGGTTTCCGTCGCGATGTCGGTCAGCAGCTTGTCCGTCGTCTCCAGGAGGGTGCGGGCGGCGTTGATGCGCGTCTGGACGATGTAGTGCGCCGGCGAAGTCTCGGTCTGCCGGCGGAATATGCGCGTGAACTGCGACTCGGAGAGGTTGGCGCGCCTGGCGAGGTCGGCTACCGAGATGTCGGAGGCGTAGGTCTTCGAGACGTACGTTATGGCGTCCTTTATGGTGTCGTACCAGTTCGGCGCGGACTCCTTGGACCTTACGCGGTAGTGCGAGGTGACAAGGCCGATTATGGCGCCCTTTCCGTTCCTCACGGGAAAGACGGAGACGCGGTTCAGCGCGGTGGAGAGGTCGGCGACGTATCCGTAGACCTTGTCGATCATCGGCTCTCCGGTGCGGAGCGAAGGCTCCTCGCGGTCGATGTAGACGCGCCAGAGGTGGCGAGGGTAGATGTGCTGCGCCCTGCGTCCGACGATGGTCGAGTCGTCCGTCAGGTTCATGAGCTCGAGCGCGCGGCGGTTCTTGAAGTAGATGTAGCCCTGGGCGTCCTTGATGGTGACGCCGGTCTCCGGCAGCGTCTCGGCGAACTGCATCAGAAGGCGCAGGTTGTCGCCGGCGGCCTTGAAGAACGCCTCGCGGCGACGCGCAGTCTCCTCGGGCGTGAGAGGCGGCAGGTCCTCCCGCTTGAAGTCCGTCGTGTCCGTGAGTCGCTTTCTCGTTCTCATACTGGGTATTTTACACCATCTGCTTTGCAAAAAGCAAGCTCGCGCACGCTCGGATATTACACAAACACGGCAGAGATTTACAAGAAAAGAGTGACTGAATGTGGTATCATACCCACAGAATTAAGAAAAGGAGTCGTCAAATGATACCAGAAAACAAGTTGTTTGCCGAATCGCCAGCGCCGAAGCGGACTTCCTGCGTCGCATGGATCACGTCCGCTCTCGCCTTGGCCGTTTCCTTTGCCGCCTCTGCGGATACAGTCGCATGGTGGCACTTCGACGAGTGCGACCCTGGCACGACTGCGCCCGCGAACACTGTCGCGTGCGACCAGGCGCCGACGACCTACGCCCATGTGTACACCATCGGCGGTTCTGCCCAAATGGCGTATATCAACGAGAACGGCGGTGCTTATCTTCCGACTTACGCAAAACCATTTCGCGGCATCGCCGTCTATGATCCGGTTTCCGGAATAACGCGCGCCAACAATGCCGCGATGAAGTTCCGCATCAATCGCGGCGGAACCGATCCGAACTCCAACAAGGGACGCGCCCACTACGGCGGCGGCTTGAAGTTCGACGGCGGCTACAACCTCTACCAGTCGCTCTACAACACGAGCGCAATCACCGTCGAGGCATTCGTCTGCACCACGGGAGGCGTTTACAATCTCTTTGCTCCCATCGTCGGCAGCGTAAACAGCACGAGTTTTGCCAATGAGCGTTTCGCGCTCCTCATGCAAGAAGACGGCTCAATTGCCGCGCGCCTTGCGACAGACGCCGGAATCACCATTTGGTATAGCGGCGGCGACAAAGGGAAGACCAAGGTGAATGACGGTGCCTGGCACCATGTGGCATTTACATGGGATGGCGACAAAGCGCGCTTTTATGTGGATTACGCTCTCGACAAGAAGGCGAATGATCCCACCAGCACCACCAACCGCGTTTACACCAAGACCGGAACCATCCCCGTCTATTCAGACGACAACGCCACATGGATTGGCGGCTACGCCCAGAGTTCCAATGACGGCGGGCGCAAGTTTCCCGGCCTTATCGACGAGGTGCGTGTCTCAAATGTCGCACTCACGCCCGACCAGTTCCTTCAGATGCAGCCGCTGGACATGGATCCGGACGAAATCGTCCGAATCTCGTTCGTACCAGGCGAATACGGGGTGGCGTTGAAAAACAACATGAACCTTGCCGACACGCTCGGGCCGAGTCGCCAGAAGGCATACTTCATGACGGTCTCCGGCGCCGGATCGTCCGATTACGACACGGTGACGAAGGCCGGAGACATCATGGCCTCCAAAACAGAAACGGACGCTTGGGTTGAGAATGCGGCATCGTTCTATCAGGAGACGAACGGCGTCGGCAAGGCGAACTTCGTCAAGCTGACCGGAATTTCTGATCGACTTAGGGGCAGCGAAGGGACGAATTCGAGCTACACCGTCGAGATGTTCTACAAGACGCGCACGGCCATGGGAGGATCCGGCAAGCAAAGCCTGATGAGGTTTGGCGCACAACCATGGTGGGACGTGCGTCTCGAAGGAGGCGACTCAAAGTTGCACTATGTGGACAAGAAATCAACAAGCGGAAGCGAATTCAACTATGCCACGTCAACGGCGGACGCGGACGACTGCAAGTGGCACCACGTGGCGGTTGTTGTAGATGGCACGACGCAGAAGATAAGCTACTACTTCGACTATGCGCTTGACAAGTCAAGAACCGGCACGATGCCAGATATCGGAAGCGGCAACTCGATCTTCTTCGCCGCGAAGCAAAACGGCGAAGATCAGTGGTACGACGGATGGATTGACGACATCCGCGTGACTCGTCGCGCTCTTCAGCCGCATGAGTTCCTGACGACGCGACCCATCGGCACGGGCGACATCTCGATGCTGGCCCTCTTCGAGCAGAACTACGACTTTACGTGCGCGGAAAACGCGAACCTCAGCGCGACAGGCGTCGGCGAGGCCAGGGCGGGCGGCAATGTTCCGACGTTCTCCAACGAGTCCCGCGGCAAGCTGATCCTTGACGGAACGAATGGCACGCATGCCGTCGCCAATGCATCTTCGGTCCAGCTCAACCGGAGCCGCGTCGTCTTCCCGCCCAGCCCGATCTGGGCGCTGGACTCGTACACGGTCGAATTCTGGGCGAAGTTTGAAGGCGCCATAGACAAAAACGGCACCTTTGCCGCCGATCCCGACACCCTCGACAATCATATCCCGATCATGCGTCTTGCTTCTGGAATTGGCAGCTCGTACGACTGGTACATCTACAGAGGAAGGGAAAAAGGGCATAATACCGACATCCAGATGGCGCTCGGAGGTCAGTATCCCGTATGGACCCTTCCGTCCAACAGACTGCTCTTCGACGGCAGGTGGCATCACTACGCCTTCACGTTCGAACCCGTCAACAACGGCACGAACACGCTGGTCAAGATCTTCTGCGACTACAAGAATGTCCTGTATGGCAACCCGAGCAGATCCGGCTACACGTTGGGCGCTCGTCTGCCGAAGCGCGTTGACGGACGTTTGATGCTTGGCGAAGGCTCCAACACCCATCCGAACCTCGTCGCCAAGTTCGACGCAGTGCGCGTCTCCAAGGGCGTGCTCGACCCCTCGCAGTTCCTCGGCCGTGTACACCCGGGATGCATGATCCTCATCCGCTGATGAACTGGAATCGCCTTCATATCGCGGAATTGTTCGCGGCGGCGGCAGTCGCATTCACCGGCTGCCAGTCCGTCGCGACCGAGACGCATGCGACGCCCCTCTCGCCGGACGCCTCGAAGATAAAGGTGGCGCTCTACCTCGACGTCGGCTGCCGGGGAGGCGGCGTCATACATCTGGCGCAGCTGCTGAAGTCGTCGCCCGAGGTGTCGTGCGACTTCGTCAACTCGGCGGACGTGCTGGACGGGAAGCTCGCCGGATACGACGTACTGGTGATGCCGGGCGGCAGCGGATACGACAGGTACGCCCAGCTTGGCGAAGAGGGGTTCGAGAAGATAAGGCGGTACATTCGCGAGGGAGGTTGCTACTACGGCATATGCGCGGGAATCGCGCTGGCCCTCAACGACCCGAAGCGCCTCCGCCTCATTCCGTACACGCGCGAGAAGACTCCTCCGCGCGGCGGATTCTCCGCGGCCGTCAAGCTGAACGGACGGGCCAGTGAGCTGATGGGGCTTGCGGAGGGGACGCGGTACTTCCGCTATCACGACGGCCCGCTGCCCGCGAAAGGCAGTCCGGTGCCCGACTCCGAATACGAGGTGCTTGCGACGTTCGACTGCGAAGTGATGCAGCGCGGCAAGGCCTGCTCGCCGATGAACGGAATGCCGGCCATAATCTACGGACGCTACGGCAAGGGCAAGGTGCTTGCGATGGTGATGCACCCGGAGTACTTTCCGTCCACGCACGAAGTGCTTGGCGCGGGGTTCAAGCCGCTTGCAGGGCGTCCCGTCACCTTCGTCTATCCGAAGAAGTCGGCGCGTCCGCTGCGCGTAGCCTTCTACGCGAGCGAGATCGACAGGACCGGCGACACGCGCGCGACCGTGGAGGACGCGGCGGCGCTCGCGGAGCGGCCGGACGTCGACGTGACGTTCGTCTCGGGCGAGCAGATCGCCGAGGGCGCGCTCGACCATGCCGACGCGCTGGTGATACCAGGAGGAAAGAAGGGCAAGATGTGGCGGGCGGCGCGCCCTCTCGTGGAGAAGTTCGCCGCAGACGGACACGCCGTCTTCACGTCGGGCAGGGAAGCGGCCGCGGCGAGCAGGTAGGGCGCTCGCCGCGGGCTTGCCGTCGGCGACGGCGGCGCGTCAGCTCATGGCCTCGGCTAGCTGGTCTATGCCGGCGAAGTTCGTCTTGATGAAGCCTGGCTCGTCGAAGTCTCCGGCCCAGGGCGCCATAAGAAAGCCCTTGAGCCTCTCCGGCGAAAGGTTCGCCCGGCAGAACTTCACCATTTCGGCCATGCATCCGTCGTTCGGGGCCTTGGCCTTTATGCGGTCGGGCGAGCACCAGTTCGACGCGCACGGCACCTGGTCGAAGCCGGCCTTGTCCAGCTTCAGGAAGAGCTCCACAAGCGGACGGCTCTTGGCGTCCGGCTTCATCGCCGAAAGGTCGAAGCCGTCCAGCCATTCGTCGTAGTACCAGTTGTTGTGCACCACGCTCTTCGGGCACTTCTCCACGAAGTCGTCGTGCTTCCAGCCGTAGTCGCTCCACATCCACGGGCGCATCCCGGCCTCCTCCACCGTCTTCACGAACCAGAGGAAGTCGTGCCACCACATCTCGTCCACGCGGACGCACTGGAAGCCCTTCTGGTGCGAAATGCGCTCCTCGTCGTAGCCGATGTGCAGGAAACGCGGATGGTCGAACATCTCCGCCGCGTCGCGGATGACGTCGCGGCAGGCGCGATAGTACGGCTTCGTCGTCACCATGCGCCCGTAGTCCTTGAGCCATGCGTCGTGCGCAGTGGAGAAGTTGAGCTTCGGCACCGGCTCAAGGCCGAGGGACTTCAGGCGCCGCACTTCGCCGAGTATCCAGTCCGCCGAGCGAGACCCCTTCACCGCAAGCTCGGGATGGCTCGGGTAGACGGGGAACTCGCCGAGATCGATGACGACGAGGTTCATCCTGCGCTCGACCATGTGGTCTATGACCTTGCGCCAGAGCGTCTCGTCGAACTTCACATGGTCGTTGCAGAGACGTCCGCCCTTCACGGACTTCACGTCGGCCGGCAGCGACTCTCCCCACATGTTGTGTCCCCAGTGCAGCAGAACGCCGCGGACGTCCTCCGGGTTCCTGGCGAACGCAGGCACAGCCGCAAGCGCGGCCGCGCCGCCTATGAAGTCTCTTCTTGTCGTTTCTTTCATGACCTTCCTTTCACTTAGACCAGCATGAACGGCTGGGAGAAGAGCACTTCGTCCGAACCGTCAATCGCATACGCCTTGACTCGCGCAAACACATGGTGGCCCGGCCCATGCCAGGGTGCGTCCCTGTCGACCGTCCACGACACCTCCGTGCCCCTCTGCTCCTTGACGACGCCGCGCGCCGTGACGACCTCGAACCGCGACGGCCTGTCGGTCGCCGCAGTCACGGTCTTTCCGTCGAAGGCGATGCGCGTGAACGCCAGCTCGTCCAGTCCGTTGAGCGCACCGTAGAAGTTCCCCTCGCGATACGCCTTCATGCAGGCGTGGACGGTCTTCTCCTCCACGCACAGGACGTTCACGCCGAAGACCTTGTTCTCGACGTGCCAGTCGGGCACGAAGAAGCCGAAGCACTGGCGGCCCGTCGAAAGCGCCCAGTCCCAGTAGACCTCGCTGTTGTGCCCGCTGTCCTCGATGACCTCGATGCCGAGAACCCTCGGATCGTAGTCCAGCATCTTGAGCATCAGCCCGCGGTCGAGCTTCGTCCAGGACGGATGGTTTATGGTGACGCCGCCTCCGTCCGGATAGACAAGTCCGGCGATCATCCGTTCGAACGCCGCGCCCCAGTACTCGCCGACGCCGCTGCTGTACCCGTGCGAGACGGTCTTGCAGAGGTCGTGCGCGTCGAACGTGCCGGAGGCGTACGCGGAGCCCGGCGAGCATATGTGCACGTTCTTGGCGGGGCTCCCGTCCTCAAGCAGGAAGCTGTGGTGCTCCGCGTTCGGAGCCTCCAGAACGCCAGGCGGAAGAGGCTTGAATATCCTCTCGCCCTCCACGAACGGATACTCCGCCGCCCAGCTCTTGTACTTCGCCGCGGCCTCGGCCGAAAAGGTGTGGCGCCACGGCGCGACGATCCTGTTCCAGTCGAACGGGCCATTGACGCGGCGCCCGTTCACCATGACCGGATGGCTGTGGTGCAGACGCCAGTAGTTCTTTGTCATCTTCGAGGCCGGGTACCACGGCGCGCTCGGGTAGTAGTTGGACATCGTGATCAGTCCGAAGCCGCGCTTCAGGTACTGGTCAAGATACCACTGGTTCATGCAATGCCCGTGAGACGTGGTCTTGACCCTCGCGATCTTCGACCAGTCAAGCCCGGAGTAGGGCCGCCTGTTGCGAGGACTTGCGGCGCCCGCTCCGCAGAAGCTGCCAGGCGACGCTTCCCCGAGGCCAGTGCTCGCCAGCGCTCCTGCCGCGACGCTCCCGACAAATTCCCTTCGAGTCATACCGCCTCCATGAATGTGCCCTAGAACCCGGCCGGAGGCGCAATGCGCTTCAGGCTGCTTTCATACCGCTTCTTGTCGGCCGTCTTCCGCGTCCTGCCGACCCAGACGCTCCCGCCGTCGAAGACGAGCCCGCACGTGCCGTCCACGCGGTAGCGCCCGACTTCCCTGAAGTTCCGGTCGAGCTTTACGCACAGTCCTCCGTCGGCGTAGTGGTTGAGGTAGAAGTGCCCGTCGTGCAGCTTTATCGTCTCTATGCCGAGCTTCACTGGCACGTCGTCAAGGACGTAGCTTTTGATGAGCTTGAAGTCTTTGTCCAGATGGTGGAACCTGACCTGCGTCTTCTCTATGTCCTGCGGACGCAGGCAGCCGACGAGGAACGTTCCGTCGTCGAGAATAGCGAGCGAGCCCGAACGGTCGTTTATGTCCGTCACATGCTCCTCGAGAAGCTTCAGCGTCGCCGCGTCGTACACGTTCACCGTGACTCGCGATTCCGGCAAGGTCTTGCCGCCCGTCTTGTTCTGCATCGCGCAAACGGCGACATAGACCTTGCCGTCCTTTTTCTGAAGCCCGGCGTGATGGCCGTCGACGGACGGCTTCGCCAGTATCCTTCCGGAGCGGTCGGTCTTTACCAGATCCAGCGTGTGCGCCCAGTAGAGCGACTCGCCGTCGAACCAGACGTCCTGCAGATGCCCTGCGTACGCCCCCTCCAGCGCAATCTCCGAAACGTCGGGCATCGCGCCCGCCACCGCATGCGCCATGCATGCGGCGGCGAACGCCGACAACGCCTTTGCTGCAACACTCCTCATCGTCATTCGTCCCTCCGTCCGCAGGCCTACCTGATGAGCAGCATGAAGCCGGCCTTGATCAGGTGCATCATCTTGTTCACGGGAAGCACGCCCTTGGAAATCCGCACTTCGTCGATATGGCCGTTGTATCTGGAGCCGATCGCGAAGCTGGACGTGCCGTAGTTGCCGCATTCAAGTTCGCCGGTGAACGTGTGCTGCGAACCCAGCCGCTGGTAGTCCCTGTAGACGTTGCAGAGTGTATTGCCGTGGCCGTCCGGCGCGAACGTGATTGCGACATGATGCCATTTGCCATCGGCGAAGCTGACGTTGTTGTCGGGATAGAACGTCGCCTGAGAGGCTCCGTTGACATCCTTGACGACGTAGACGTTGCCCGCCGAGTTGCTGTAGCCGAAGGACCACAGCCGCCTGAACGGGGAGCTGTCGCTTCCCGTGGCGTTGCCGTACATGCGGAGGATTGTCGCCCAGTCCTTCGCCGCGTTCTTCGTCCCCTTCATGAAGAACTCGACCGTCATCGACTTCATGTCCTTTTCAAGCAGCAGGTTGCGGCCGAAGAACAGCCTCTGGCTTGCGGTGTCGGGAGAGGACTCGCCGGATCCGTGCGCGCCGGAGAAGCTCATCGAGTACCTGTTGGAGCTGCGAAGCGTCTGCCCGTTCCCGTCGACGATCCTGACGCCGGGAACGAACGGCGAGAACTCGGCGTCGATCGTGGTGGCGGTGGAGGTTCCGACCGGAATCATGCCCTCGGCAGGTTCCGCGCTCAAGTCGCCCTCGAACCCTATCCATGTGCGAGTCGCCCCCAGATCCGGCACGGCGCCCGCCATCAGGAATTCCTGGGGCGCAAGCGCGCGGCGGGTTATGCGGAGTTCGTCGATGGACATGTTCTGGAACTCGTCGTTTCGGTCCGCCCCCCATCCGCCGCTGATCTGGAACCACTTGCCGGAACCATTCGTAGACACCTTGGACCCGAGGATGAAATTACTGTGCTGCCCGACGACTCTGCCGTCTACATAGAATGCAACGGTCTTTGCCGCCCGGTCGACGGAAAGCGCCACATGATGCCATTGGCTGTCATTGATGTCCGCATACTCGCCTTGCGTGTATGAGACGGCGCTCCCGTCGGCTTCATATGCGTCAAGACTCTGCTGGGACACAAGCTGGTATTTCAGCTTCGCCGCGTCCAGGTAGATCCGCATGGTGGCGGCATTCCTTGTCCCCGACTGTTCGACTATTATATTTCGCGTGGCTGATTGCTGTTTCACAGATTTAAGCCAGAATTCGATCGTGAAATCGCCGGACGTAATGAGATGCTGGTTGTTGTTCCTTGTGAAATCGTCCACCATCAGGTGAACCGACCACCCGATCTTGGACAAATCCTCGTTTTCCTCAAACTTCCAGCAGCCTCCGTTCACGGCGTCGGCGTCAGCAAGAACACCATTGCGGAACCTGTCAAAGGCAAGCGACGACGCATCTGGTATCGGCCTGATTCCGCCATTGGAAAGGTACACCGAATTCACGCGAATTAGGGAATTTGAGTTGGAGGCCGGGACTGCCGCCGAATTGAACGCCAGCAGCGATCCTTCCTGCCCGAAGAAAGGATCTGTGCTGTATTCCACTGAATCGAAAGGAAGATAAAGCGCGGTATCCGAATCCGTCACCTTCATGGCGCTGCTGCCTGTCCCGCCGACGTGCAGGAATTTCTCCGGCGGAAGCGCCGCGTCGGAAATGCGCACCTCGTCGATAAACCCATCCCATCCACCGTAGCTATTGGCGTAGTTCGGCCCGATGCTTAGCTTGCCGTTGCAGTCGTCGTTGTAGGCAATCGGCCCTGCATAGGCGCAGCTGCCTCTCTCGGTGTAATCGACATAGAGCCTCACCGTCGCTCCGTCGTATGTCATGGCGACATGATGCCATTTCCCATCAGTGATCTTGGGTATGCCGCTAGCGACCCAGGTAGAATAGATATACGGGTTGCCATTGTAGCCATTCATGTTTTTGGATGGATCCTTGTAGTTCTCCATGTAGCAGAACATTTCACCCGCGCCTCTGATCATGATTCCCCAGGCTCGTTTGTTGTTGGCGACGTCGGAAACCATGCTCAACGCATGAACCCATTCGCCGCTTGCATATAGCGGAACCGCATCCGGCGACGCCTTGATCATCATTTCCACGGTGATGTTCGTACAGTGAAGCGCCTTGTTGTCGTCGATGAGAACCGTGGACGCGGTATAGCTGCCCTTTCGGTTGCCCGTCTTTAGAAAGAGACTGCGATTGTCTCCACCTCTCGCTCCTGTCACAGGGTCGTACCAACTCACTCCATACGGCATGTCATTGGTATATACGGGAAGATTGTTGCCGGTCGACTCCACGGACGCCTTCCCTTTTGCGACATAAGGCGTACCCGCGAGCGACGTTGGGTCGACGGCGTTCAGCACTACGGGCTGGCCACCCGCCGCCGTCTCGCCGCTGGCGCCTTCGTTGAAGTGGTACCAGGCCACCGTTTTCGCCGACGCCGGCGCTCCGGCCAGCGCGACCGCGGCGAACGCAATCGCCGTCTTCATCATGGTGTTCATAGCCGATCCTCCCGTTTGTGTTTTTGTTTCCGAAGTAGTTTCCATGTCTGCAGCCTCAGTATAGAATGATCGTCATGCCGGGCTTCTCCGCGCACATCATCTCGCCCATGCGCAGAACGCCCTTCGAGATCCTCACCTCGTCTATGAGTCCGTTGAAGTTGTTGCCCATCGCCATGCACGACCGGCCCGGAATTGCGCCCGCGCCCATAAGCCCGTTGAACGTCTTCGTCTCGCCGAACCGCCTGTAGTCCACGTACACGTTGCAGAGCGTGTTCCCCTTCCCGTCCGGCTCGAACGTGACTGCGACATGGTGCCAGCGTCCGTCCGCCAGGCTCACGCCGTCGTCCGGATAGAACGTCTGCCAGTCGCTCCGCCTTGGACCGTTGTCCATGAGGACGTATATGTGCCCTTCAGCGTCCTTGTAGCCGATGGACCACGTCCTCTCCCCTCCGATCTCGGCCGCAGTGTCGTTGCTGTACAGGCGCACGAAATACGCCCACGCCACCGCCGCACCGCGAGTCCCCTTCATGAAGAACTCGACGGTCTGGGACGTCATGCCGCGCTCGAGCAGGATGTTGCGCCCGAAAAGCGCTCTGCCGGAGGCCGAAAAGCTCAGGGACGACTCGTTGCGCTCGCTGACGTATCCGTCGTCCCGGCAGAGTATCCTCCGCCCGGGAACGTCAGTCGAGAACGAGACGGTCTCCGGCGCCCTGCCGCCTCCCGCTTCAGCCGCGTCCGGGCCCACGCCCAACCCGCCTTCGAACCGCATCCACGCACGCGTCGTCTCTATCTCCGCATGGTCGACGGGGCCTCCGGCCGTCAGGAACGCCTGCGGCGAGAGCGCGCGACGCGTTATGCGGAATTCGTCTATCGACAGGTTCTCGAAGGCGTTGACGTTGTTTCCACCGTAGCCGTCGCCGATTTTCAGCGTGTCGTGGCCAGGCTTGGAGCTTACGGAGGAGGCCAGCTCGAAGTCGGCGGCCGACCCGACGATCTCGCCGTCCAGATAGAACTTGGCGCTCCTGCGCGCGCGGTCCACGGCAAGGGCGACATGATGCCAGCCGCCGACGATCCGCTTCACGGGAACCTTGAAGTCGATGCCCGAGGCGGCTTCGATCGCCCCGGCTTCGTACCGCTCGAACTGCACGGCCGGCAGCAGATGGCACCTGAGCGAGGACTCGTCGACCGAGACGACCAGCGAGCCCGCGCCTTTCGAGCCGGCGTTCTCGCAAAGTATGCGGGATATCCTCGCCGGCGTCTTCGGGACCTTCAGGAAGAACTCCGCAGTGAAGTCCCCGGACGATATGAGATGCCTCATGCCGTTTCTGGAATAGTCGTCTATCAGTATGAACCTGCTCTTCCCCTCGTACGCCGCCCCCTGCAGGTTGTTCGTGAACGTCCAGCAGCCGGCGTTGAAGACGGGCTCCCTGGCGAAGATGCCGGCATGGAGCTTGTTCGAAACGACCGCCGCGGCGCCGGTGTCGAGTCTCGGATATATTCCGGCGGCGATCGTGCTTAGAGACAGAGAGACAAGGTTCGCGTTGGTGGAGCAGGCGGCGTTGTGCAGGATGGGCCTGAACTCGGGCCCGAAGAAGCGGTCGCGGGAGAACTCGAACGAGTCGAACGGAAGATAGACCGCGGTGTCGGCGTCCGAAGCGTGGGTGTCGACGCCGCCGACCCTGAGGAACTTCTCCGGACCGAGCGCCTCGCTCGATATGCGGACCTCGTCTATGTAGCCCTGCCAGTGGCCGTAGTTCGCCATGTCGTTGCCGCCGATGCACAGCCTGCCCTTGCATTCGCCGTTGTAGTCTATCGCGTTCGTCCACGGCATGCTGGCCCTCTCCACGTAGTCCACGAACAGCCGCACCGTCGCTCCGTCGTAGGTGAAGGCGACGTGATGCCACTTTCCGTCCGTCAGGCCCGAAACCGACGACCGCAGCCCCTTCGAAATCGACTTCTCGGCGTCCGGCGCGGCGCCTGTCGCGTCACGGGTCTCAAGCTGCAGTTCCACGAAGCCGCCCTTGGTCACCATTATCCCCCAGGCCTTCACGTTCGCAGAGGAGGAATTGCGCATCACGACCATGTGCGCCCAATGGTCGAGGGACTTCTTGCCGCGTGGCAGGGCGAGCTTCGCCATGAACTCGACGGTGATGTTCGTGCAGTGCAGCTTCGCGTCGTCGTCCACGAGCACGATCGACGACTCTCCGTTCCCCGACCCATACTGCGTGCGCATGAACAGCCCGCGCCCGTCCTCGCCTCTCGCACCGGTCGCCGGATCGTACCACGACACGCAGGAGGGGAAGCACTGCGCATACATCGGCAGATACGCCGACTCGTCGAGAAGGTCCAGCGCCCACGACTTCTGCCCGTACGCCGCGCCCATGAGCGAATCGGGCGAGGCCGCGTTTTCGATCGAGGCCTTTCCGCCTGCCGGGGAAGTCCCCGCCTCGCCTTCGTTGAAGTGGTACCACGCGACCGTCGGCGTCGCCGGAGCGGAAGGCGCACCTGCCGCGCCGCTGGCGGCGGAAGGCTCATCCCCGCCGCCAGGCGCCGCGCCGTCTTCCGGCTGCGCGCGGAAGTCGCGGTTCTCGTCGCCGGTCTCGCAGGCAGCCGCGGCGGAATCTTCGGCTTCGGCGGCTTCGCAGACAGGCTCGCACTCCACGCCCGCGCCCTCTTCGCCCATATTCGACAGCCGCTCCTCCAGGACTACCACGGTTTCGAGATTGCGGTCCGGCGCCCTGGTCTCTTCGACGTCGCCGAACGCGCCGACCGCCTTCGCAACGATCGCCGCGCCGGCCAGCAGAACAAGCCCGACCGCCGCCAGCATCACAACCGGCTTCTTCATCTGCGCGCCGAGCTTCGCCCCGAGAATCTGCCGCGTGTAGTGAAGCCGCCACATGACCGTGCCCGACGGCACTGAAAGGACCCTTGCGACCTCCCGAACCGGCATGTCGAGGAAGTAGTGCAGCATCAGCGTCTTCTTCATGTCCGGCGGCAGGCGTTCGATCGCGTCCCTCAGAAGCGAGGCGTCCACTTCACGGAACACCTTGGCGCATGCGTCGTCGTCCGGCGCGTCCGCAGGTATCTCGCCGTCGCAGAACACCGTCTCGTGCGACTTCCGGCGAACGTCCTTGTTGTGGCAGTTTATGAGTATGCGCGACATCCACCCGAAGAACGCCGACTGTTCAAGGTAGCTGTCGATGTTCTTGACCACTATGGCGAAGGTGCGGTTTACAAGCTCCTCGGCGTCGGATTCGTCGCTGCAGAAACGCCTGGCAAGGGACATAAGTCCCGCCTTATACTCGCTTTCAAGGCGTTTTGCGCCCTTATCGCGGTCGTTCCTTATCTCGTCGACTACCGAAGTCATCCTTGGTGCCACATCTCCCTTCGATATAATAATACCATAATCGAAGCGTTTGATTGGAAATTTTTTCAGAATCTTCTTTCGGATTTTAACCAGAATTCGTCATTCCACTTTCTAGGCACTCCGTTATATCTCGCGCAAAGACGCCGAGAGGCTGAGTTTTAAGAGGTTATGTCGGTTGATTTGGGTCGTAGGTGTCTTCGCCAATTGGGTAAGCCGACGGGAGACCCCACGGCCTTATAGCATAGGACATCGGACTTCGGACATCAGACTTCAGAACTTTCTTCAGTCCGAAGTCAGAAGGCCGAAGTCACTCAGCAGAAGCACTGAGGGGGCCCAT
>JAEEGH010019697.1_pt1 | contig 14126 bp, 14 predicted proteins | sample 9134181 | NCBI WGS metagenome assembly JAEEGH01 (sample SAMN16246544, study PRJNA631951) | gut metagenome | biome: gut microbiome; feature: rumen; material: DP-attached | host: Bos | place: Iran: Karaj | collected 2018-10 | reverse complement strand
TGGCGGGCAGAGTCGTAAGGATAAGCTCTCGCTGGAGTCGGTGATTGGTCGCGCAGAGCTTTGGGCAGATAAGTATGAGCCTTATCAGAAGATTCGCCGTGAGCGTATGAGTGCGCTGAAATCGGCACAAATGGATCGTAACGGCATGTTGCAGCTGATTGGAATCCTCGTAGAGAAGCGCATCCTCCATGATACTAACAACGAAGTTCTCCGCAGTTCTCAGCCTTATCCGCTGAATTCCGGGCAGATCAACGAGACTTCTGAACAGCTGATTGCGCTGATGCGCCACGATGAGCCTATCAGTTACTGGGATGCGTATCAGCAGCTGAACACCGTGCTGAAGCCTGGGCGCATGGATATTCCTCAGGTGCTGCCGCAGAGTTTGGCACTGTTTGAAACCATGTATGAAAACATTCACTAAACGTTAAGATAATGATCAGAAGAAAATATAGAAATATATTCGGTGAGCTGAATAAGCATTACGATGAAACTTGGAGAGTTCCTGCTGGAATAGCCCATGAAACTCCAGTCACATTGGATGCCCACAAGCTGGCAGAGAAAATCTTGAAGGAGATGTTTGCTTTGGAGCCTGGTGCTAGAAGTATGGCTGTGATATTAATCACGATGGCTATGTTGCGCGGCTACCTCATGAAACCGATGAGAATGATGTTTGAATGCAGGATAGATGAACTCTTTAGAAAATTCACCATCGCCTATGATCAGGATTTCTGGATGTGTGATAGTAGCAATATCGCCATTGCATTTCATTATTTCCTAAATGGAAAGAAGTATCCCCGAGATCCTTTTAAAGAACTCGAAAAAATGATAGCGCATGAAGAGAGAGGCTAAAAAGCATGCACAGAAGTATTGCGACATCAGCAACTGGAGTCGCATGAATAATCCACGAAAAGGAAAGCAGAATTTTGAGGCTGCACAGGCTTTATCTGAGGATATTCTTCGATTGTGCCTGAGTACTGAACCTGGCTATGACGGGACTGCCATCATGCTTGCAGCCCTGGCCATGGTGAGGAATTATGTAAGAAGAGCTGTCGGGGCGAGCAATGCTCATGACTGCAATTGCGAATTTTTCCTCCCTGATAAGTATGATCACCTTTTTGATACTGGTGGCTGGATGGGTTTTCGAGAAGACAGCATACAATTCCAGGTAGAGGACTTCATCAGAGGGAATGAGTCCTGGCGTGACCCATTAGGTTTAAACAAATAACAAAAACAATAAACAAACAATGATTGAAGAAAATTTTATTGAAAAGCCGGAGGGAAAACCGGTTAAAAATTTCCGCGCGAGAGTGAAGCTGTACGGCAATGATGTCGTAGTCGTTAATCCCATGGAACCCCGTGAGAGCAATCGCAAGATGATCAAGCAGAAGGGTAAATCATCGTTCTATAAGAGCGAGGGGGAGAAGGAAAGTTCTTATTCTATCCACATCAATGTGGATGCGAATGACCCTGATCCTGTAGCCACGATGCAGGAGCGTTTTGCAGAGCTCACCAAGGGAGAGCTGAAGAGTGAACTGAAGCTGAAGGTGAAGGGCAAACTGATCTATGACACCCCGAAGCTGAAGGTGTATCTGAACAAGACCACGAAACAGGTGATCCTCCAGACGGCGCTGGATTGTGGGCCTACGATTGAGCGTGAACTGCTCCAGCTGCAGGGCGACATGGGTAAGGTGATCGGTGCCAACTACTCTGAGATCATCAAGGTGTATAATACGGTGAAGAAGAAAGAGCCGAAACTTCTTTCAGACCAAGAAATCGTAGATCGCGTATGAATGTGACTGATTCAAAGCCTATCGTAGGCATGGTAGATTATGGGCTGACGGCTTCGTTAGTGGAAATCGGTGGCAAACCTTTTCTCTGTAGTCCATATATCCCCTTTGAGAAACTTACTCCTGAGAATACCGTTTTCTTATGCATGCAGAATGAGCAGCTCTCACCGTTGGAGATTTTCAGAATCCTGATGTGGGTGATGGGGAATGCAGTTATCGGCGGTTATATAACCAATGTTGAGGATACTATCAACTACCTGAAATCAAATGGTATCACCATGCGCTCTGGTAAGATAGATATCACATTCGATATTAAGAATGAAAAGCATGAGGGCTATACGATGTTGAGCTATGATGACCGCTATATACATGCTGGGCATTATACTAGCATCAAAAGTATGGCAGATGCTTTTTACAATCTGCTCTATCAGATGAGCCGTGAGTTTGATGCTGACTTTGAAATAACGGTCTTATTCAATGGGGAAGAGGGTGAGGAGTTTGCTTCTCTGATTGAATGTCATCACAATCCTCAGAATTTCAGTTTAGTAACTTTAAATTAATCAATAATGGAAGTATTAGTAACAGTATTGGAGGTGGGCGCATACTCTGAGCGCCAGTATCAGAAGCAGGACGGCAGCTCTGAATACTTCAAGAGCCGTGGTATGGTAATAAAGCGTGGCGGTGATGTCGTGTATGGTGAGTTGACAGGCGAACTTGCATCTAAGAATCGAGACACGCAGTTCCAACAGGGTATGCCCTATATCGTCAAAGGCTTTTGGAAGCATCGCACGTGGGGCGATAACAACGATCGCCACGAGAATTGCTTCTATATTACGGACATTCAAACGCTTTAGTGGATGTTTACATACCAAGAAAATACTCATTTCTCTCAGGCACTTCCTTGTACAAAGGAAGTGTTCTGGGAACAAGTAAAGAAACCGAATACGGCTTGGCGGATTGATGCCCGTAGGGCAATCATTGCGGCTGTCGATGCTTCGAAGACTCAGGGCGTAGCGGCTATCCAGACTTGGCTCGATAGTGCTGACTATCAGAAGTTTCTGCTGAAAAAACAGAATCTGAAGAAAAAGGCTGCTATAGAGGCTTGGGCTGCAAAAAGCGATGGGGAGAAATTGCTGGCCTATGCTCAGGAGATTAAGGATAATTCTACGGCTTTTATCTATTGTTGCTATGAGTTTGATGAGACAAGTACAGGTAAGGGTACGCCCTTCCGCCATAGAAGATTGGCAGAATGTCATCTGAATGGTCTCGTGATGCTGGATATAGATCATGTGGAGAATCCTATGCAGATTTGGTATCAGTTGCGTGACGATGCAGAGATGATGGCGCGAGTGGCGCTGGTTCATATTACCAGTAGTGGATACGGTATCAGGATTGTCTTTACAGCTGACATCAATGAAGGGAATCTGGCTGATAATCAGATTGTCTTTGCTGAGAGGTTAGGATTTAATCCTGATGAAAGTTGTATCGACGCCACTCGTAACTCTTTTGCTCCGAAGGAGGAGGATATACTTTATATTAACGAAGAACTTTTATTTGATTACTATGATGAAAATTTCGACAAGCGATTCACACCTGAGTATCGCCAGAAGAGAACTCAACCATTATATCATAAGTTTCCTTCTGAGGTTGAGAAGTGCGCGGGGGACTGTACGCTAGGGTCAGGCCCCCAAGCAAAGTCGCAAGCGACTTCACTTTTGGGCCAGACCCCAGCAAACAGTCAGGGGCATACTCCAGAAAGCAGTGATAATCCGTGTAATCCGTGCCAAAAAATAATGTGGCATGGCTATGACATTCAGGGAATTATTGATCAGCGTTATGCTGATAAGTTGCCATGTGCAGATGACAGCAACAGACATAAAGAATCGCTAAAGCTCGCCACAGATCTCCTTATCATGCTTGATGGGGATAAGGCCAAAGTGCAGCGTATCGTTGAGGCTCAGTCCTGGGTGCAGGAGATTATCGCAGAGCGCGATGAGAACGTGGCCCAGACGGTGGAATCAGCAGCAGGGTGTGTCGCGGAGAAAGAGAAAAGGAATGCGAGCGCGCTACCATCCAAAGCCTTGCTCAAAGCGATAGAAGAGTTTACAGGCAAGGATTATCGGGAGATAACTTCGAGGAGTGATCTTTCGAGGAATGAGGAAGGAGGAATGAGGAATGAGAATACCATCAATGCGAAGTTGGAAGAGTGGGGGCGTGAGATTGAAGCTATGTTTGCTGACTTCCCGTTGCTGAAGGATGTCTGTGCTGGGCTGAAAAAGAGTCAATATCCTGCGGCACTCTTTGTGGCTGGCGGCACTGCCATGACCTTGATGACTCGTACTTGGTATAGGTTCTATCATCGCCCGCAGAATGAAAGACGTCTGAATTGCTCCTTGTATATTATTGGTCACCCTGCAAGCAACAAGTCCATGGCGGAGGATATCATTGAAATCCTCTCGGCACCTATAGAGGCTGCTGATAAGGCTGGACTCGCTGCGCTGAATCGCTACAAGCAGGATCAGAAGAAAAAGGCTGCGAATAAGGAGGGTAAGGATAAACCGCAAGGGATTATCCGCATTCATCCGGCGCGTACATCTAATGGTCAGCTGATTCAGGATATGCTGAATGCGAAGGAAAACATTGATGGCAAGGAGATGCAACTGCACATGTTCACGTTCGATACGGAGCTTGATAACTCTATCACCCTGCAAAGCGGTGGTTCGTGGATCAACAAGCAGGCGATGGAGCTCAAAGCCTTTCACAACGAGAAGGATGGTCAGATGTATCAGAATTCGGATTCACCTGTAGATAAGTTCAATGTGACGTGGAATTACATCTACACGGGCACTCCCATTGCGCTGAAGAAAAAGGTGAATGAGCGCAACTTCGGTAGTGGTCTTTCCACTCGCCTTGCGGTAATCCCCATGCCCAAGACTAATTACGAGATGATTGGATTTGAGGATAAAGAGCGTATTGACTGGACACGTTTGGACCGCATGAAGACTTGGGCGTTCCGTCTGGACTCTCGCTATGGTGAATTGCCTCTATGGCCATTGGTGAAGAAACTCTATGACTGGACTAAGAACCGCATGGCGGATTGCGCTGAGGATGATAGCGAGGCGAATGAATTGATGCTGAAGCGCGTGCCTTATCACGCCCTTAACTATGCAGCTCCCTTCATCGACATGCGTCACTGGGGTAGTCTCCATATGGAGAATAACCATTGGATAGGTGAGTATGAAGTGGATGAGACAGACTGGAAACTCTGTGAGCTCGTTGCCCGCATTCAGTATGCTACCCAGCAGCATTTCTTCGGAGTCATGGCTGAGAAGTATTTCGACGACATGAACAATGATGTGCAGATCACCGGAAAAAGACACTATCAGAAATCGATATCAGGTTTCAGTCAATTGCCTGACATTTTTACAAAAGAAGATGTAGTGCGGGCTTTTGAATATAATAATGATGAAGCTGTTAGGAAGAAGCTGTATAGATTGACCCAGAATAAACAAATAGAACTGATAAAGGATGGTAATGATGCCGGGAAATACCGTAAGCTCATTCATATTATTTAATCTGGGACAATGGGACAGGGACAATTTGGGACATTTTAAAAATTTATAGTTTATGCAAGAAGTAAGTATCAACAAACAAATGAAGCTCTCTGAGCATTTTACGCTTGGGGAGTTGTGTAAGACAAAGCATGATACGGAAGATGGCAACATCCCCAGTCATGTGGCAATAGAGAATCTGAAGCGTATCTGCGAGAACTGGCTCGAGGATCTGCGTTACAGCTATAATACGCTGTATTGTCTGGAGCCTGGGGAGGATTATGAGACGTCCAAAAACATTGAGCCGATCATTATCAACTCAGGTTACCGTTCACCTGCGGTGAATCTGCTCGCGGGTGGGGCTAAGACGTCCAATCATCTTTCAGGGTGCGCAGTGGATATCCGCTGCGTGGGGAAAGAGCAGATGATCCGCTATGCGTCAATACTGTTGGATATCGCTGATGGTACCAAGCAGGAGTTTGATGAAATGCTCTTAGAGCAACATGGTTCCACCGTCTGGCTGCACTTCGCGGTGCGCCCTAAGGATAATCGAAGGCGCATTGCGTTTCTGAAGGCTTAAAAAAGAGGCCGAGGGCATGATTGCTCCCGGTCTTTTCTTTTTGAACTCTGGGGTCAGGCCCCTAGAGTGAATGGCTCTTATTTCTTAAGCCTTGGATGGGTTAAAGCACTTCGTCGAAGGGGGCGGCGGTGACGCATTTGAGGTTCTTCTCGAGCTGGGCGGTGGAGCTGGCACCGACGAGGACGGAGGTGACGGCGCGCTGGTGGAGGATCCAGGCGAGGGCCATCTCTGCCAGGGTCTCGCCACGGCTCTGGGCCACGTCGTTGTAGTGGCGCAGCTTCTCGAGCAGCTCGGGGGTGAGCATGGAGCTCTTGAGGAACTTCTCCTTGGCCATGCGGCTGTCGGCGGGTATGCCCTGCAGATAGCGGTCGGTGAGCAGTCCTTGTGCCAGGGGCGAGAAGGCGATGAAGCCGATGCCCTTCTCTGCGCAGAAGTCGGTGATGCCCGTCTCCTGTGGTGTGCGGGAGAGCATGTTCAGGCGTCCCTGATAGATGAGCAGGGGCACGTCGTGGTCCTTCAGGTACTTGTGGCCGTACTTCAGGGCTTCGAGGGGCCAGTTGGAGATGCCGACGTAGAGAGCCTTGCCTTGGCGCACGATGTCGACGAGGGCCTGCAGTGTCTCTTCGAGGGGTGTGTCGGGGTCGTAGCGGTGGCTGTAGAAGAGGTCGACATAATCGATCTTCATGCGGCGGAGGCTCTGGTCGAGCGATGCCATGAGGTACTTGCGCGAGCCCCAGTTGCCATAGGGTCCAGGCCACATGTCGTAGCCTGCCTTTGTCGAGATGAAGAGTTCGTCGCGGTAGGGGCGGAAGTCTTCGTCCATCAGTCGTCCCATGGTCTCTTCGGCTGAGCCGTAGACGGGTCCGTAGTTGTTGGCAAGGTCGAAGTGGGTGATGCCGTGGTCGAAGGCATAGTGGGTGATTTCACGGCTGCGCTCATAGGGGTCGACGCTTCCGAAATTGTGCCAGAAGCCGAGGCTCACCTTTGGCAGTAACACACCTGAGCGCCCGCAGCGTTCATATTCCATACCGCAGTCGTAGCGGTTCTTATCGGCAAAATATTGTTCTTTCATAAGGGTTGATGTTTTAGTAATTTGGGGCAAAGATAATATTTTTTTTAGACATAAGAACAAAAGAACTAATAATTTTAGACCTAAGAACAAAAAGAAACAAAAAAAATTAGTAATTTTGCAAGCAAAAACAGAATCAGATGACAAGATCGAAGGAAATGGAGGCGAAAATGAAGGCCTTCAAGGATGCTGGCAAGTATGAGCAGGACGAGTTTATCGACTTTGAGCCCGAGGGGCATGTGTACACCTACAAAGCCGTCCAGCAGCTGCTGCCAGTGAGCTCGCTGATAGGCTACTTCTTTGAGCCTTTCGACGCCCAGGGGATAGCCCAGCGACAGTGGGAGCGCTACGGCGTGCCCATTGAGGAGTCGCTGAAGAAGTGGAAGCGGATAGGGCGCAGGGCTGCCGATGTGGGCACGTTCATGCACGAGCAGACGGAGAACTACTTCCGCGACGGCACGTTCCTCACCGTATGTCCCTTCTGCTATGAGGGCGAGACGGAGGAGGTGAGCATCGAGCAGGAGAAGCAGTACTTCCTGAGATTCGTCAGCGACTACCAGATCAGTCCCTACCGTCAGGAGTGGCCTGTCTACGACACGGGGCTGAACATCGCGGGTACCATCGACATGATCTGTCAGAACGACGACGGCACGTTTACCATCTACGACTGGAAGCGCAGCACGAAGGTGGTGAACCAGCTGGGGCAGCCCGTCACCGAGGCTTTCGGGGGTAAGATGAGCATCAACGGCATCAACCTGCCCGACACCTCTTACTATCACTACTGCATCCAGCAGAACCTGTACCGCCACATGCTGGAGACGCACTACGGTCTGCGCGTGAGGGCGATGAACCTCGTGGTGCTGTCGCCTGAGTATCCGTCGTATTACGTGGCTGAGGTGCCGAGGATGGAGGAGGTCGTGGCGCAGATTGTGGATATCTGTCAGCAGAAGGACTTGGGGAGGAAACTTTTAAAAAAGTAAAAAGGTAAAAAAGTAAAAAGGTAAAAAATATGAGAAGGTTTTTATTTGGTATCGCTTTGATGGCGATGGGCTCGGGGCTCCTGACGGGATGCCTGAGCAATGATGATGACAACAAGGGGAGCGGCAGCTCGGAACTTGTCGTGACGAAGGGCGCCCTCGTGCTCTGTGGTGGCAATGCGGTGGCTGATGTTCCCAGCAGTCTGTACTATCTGGACTATGAGGCTGGTACCTCGCGCGCTGTGGCCTCTGACCTCGGCGCTGATGCCAACGACGTGATTGAGTACGACGGTAAGGTGTATGTCACCGGATCAGGCGAGGATGTCATCTACGTGCTGAGCGCTGACAATTTCCAGTTGTTAGACCGTATCAGCACCACGGAGGAGATGGGCGAGGAGGCTGGCGACGGTCCCCGCTGTCTGACGGCCTACGACGGCAAGTTGTATGTGACCACACGCGGCGGATTCGTGGGCATCTTCGATACGAATACCCGAGGCTACGTCAACAAGATTGAGGTAGGCAAGGAGCCTGAGGGGCTGTACCTCGGCATGAAGGACAATGTGCCTGTGCTCTATGTGTGCTGCAGCGGACAGCCCTCTATCGCTACCGTCAGCTTAGGTACCAGCTATAGCGTCACTTCGTTCTCAAACGCTTCTATCCGACAGCCGATGGAGGTGGTGGCTGCTGGCGATATGCTCTTTGTGCGCGACTTCGGCTATCTGGACGATCAGCAGCTTCAGAAAGACGCTGCCCTCTATCTCATCTATGGCAGCGCTGTGGAGAAGCTGGTTCCCGACGCAACGGGTATGGATGCTGCTGGCTATAGCATCTTGACTTATAATGACCCCATCGGCAAGAATGCTAAGGCTTCGTATAGCGTCTATAACATCAACGGCTATGGCGGCTACACGAACTTCCCCCTGAGCGGCGACAACTCGGCTCCTATCCAGCACCCCACCGTGATCAGCATCGATCCTAATCCTTATGCTGGCGGTAACGTGATAATCGGATCGGAGAGTTTCGTGAACATCTACCGTGGGACAGGTGTCTTTATGAAGACATTCCCCGTGAGCATGGATCCTTGTGCCGTTGCCTATCTCTACAAGACGGTCAAATCGTCTGAGATCGTCAATAGTCAAAAGTGATGATGAGGCGGTTGAGTGTTTTTCTGTCTGCCCTGCTGACCCTCTGCGCCTGTGGAGGTGGTGGCGGGCGTGGCAGTGCTGAGGCAGAGGGAGCGGCTGACAGTCTGTCGGCTCTGGAGCTTGTGAAACCCCGTTATGCGACGGGCTACACTGTGAAGGACTCGGCTGGCATGCGCCTCGTAGAGGTGGGTGAGCATGACCGCTTCGCCCTCGTCAGTGGCGAGGGGGGAGAGGTGCCCCAGGGCTATACGCGCATCGAGGTGCCTGTGGAGCGCACCATCTGTATGACGGCGCTGCAGCTCTCGAACTTCACCGTCCTCGATGCCCATGATGTGGTGAAGGGCATCACGGGAACGAAGAACCTCTTTAACCCCGATATCCTGGCGCGCACGAAAGACGGGCGCATCGTGAAGATAGGTATGGAGGGCAACTTCGACACGGAGATGGTGCTCGCTGCCAATCCGCAGGTGATCCTCATCTCGCCCTCGAAGCGCGGTGGCTATGAGGCCATCAAGGAGACGGGTATCACCCTCGTGCCCCACCTCGGCTATCAGGAGCTCCACCCGCTGGGGCAGGCTGAGTGGATCAAGTTCGTGGGGATGCTCATCGGTAAGGAGCGCGAGGCCAGTGAGATATTCGACGGTATCGAGCAGCGTTACAATGCGCTGAAGGAGGCTGCCTCGAAGGTCACTGAGCGCCCCAGCGTCTTCTCGGGAGAGATGCATTACGGCACGTGGCACGCTGTAGGCGGCAAAAACTATCTGGCCCAGATATTCCGTGACGCGGGTGCCGACTACGTGATCGACGACGAGGAAACCAGTGGGGAGAACCTGGAGTTTGAGAAGATGTATGCCCTCGCCGCTAAGGCCGACTACTGGCGCATCCTGAACAGCTATCCTGGCGACTTCACCTACGACGCTCTGAAGGCCTCGGAGCCTCGCAACGAGCTCTTCAGTGCTTTCAAGGAGCATCGTGTCGTCTACTGTAACATGAAACAGACGCCTTACTACGAGATCTCGCCTGTGAAGCCTGATGTGCTGTTGAAAGACTTTGTGGCTATCTTCCATCCTGAGCTCGTGGAGAAGGATTACAAGCCGACATTCTACCGACTTTTGGAAAGGTAAAAAGGTAAAAAAGTAAAAATGTAAAAATTTGGGGGGCTTGAAGCGATCTGTCTATATCATCTTGCTGCTGGTGGCTATCGTCGTTTTGGCGGTAGTCAACTTGCTGATAGGTTCGGTGCGCATCCCTGTGGGCGATGTGTGCAGCATCCTTGCGGGGCATGATGGTAACGAGATATGGTCGAATATTATCTGGAAGTCGCGCCTGCCCCAGGCTCTAACGGCGATTGCAGCGGGTGCAGGTCTCGCGGTGAGTGGTCTGCAGATGCAGACGGTGTTCCGCAATCCGCTGGCAGGACCCTCAGTGCTGGGCATCAGCAACGGCTCTGCACTGGGTGTGGCCTTTGTCGTGCTGCTCTCAGGGCGCCTGGGGGGTGTGGCGTTGTCGCGCCTGGGTTATCTGGGTGATGCCGCGATGTCTGTGGCAGCCATCGTCGGTGCGCTGGCAGTGATGATGCTCATCGTGTGGATCTCGCAGAAGGTGCGTGGCAATGTCACCTTATTAATAATAGGTGTGATGATCGGCTATCTGGCCAATGCCATTATCGGCGTGCTGAAGTTCCTCTCGCCTGAAGAGGATGTGAAGGCGTTTGTCGTGTGGGGTCTTGGCTCGTTCTCGCGCGTCTCAGGCGACGAGATGGTGCTCTTCGTGGTGCTCATGGCCATCCTCCTGCCGCTGAGCTTCCTGCTGGTGAAACCCATGAACCTGTTGCTCTTGGGCGACCGTTATGCCTCTAATCTGGGTCTGAACATCCGTAGGGCGCGCCTGTTGGTGATTCTCTGCTCGGGTGTGCTTGTGGCGATTGTCACGGCTTATTGCGGCCCCATCATGTTCATCGGTCTTGCCGTGCCCCATCTGGCGCGTGCCATCTTCCGCACCTCCGACCACCGCATACTCATCCCCGCCACGATGCTTTGTGGTGCTGCACTGGCCTTGGTCTGCAACCTCATTGCGCGCATGCCGGGATTTGAAGGAGCGCTCCCAGTGAACAGTGTTACTGCCCTTGTGGGAGCGCCCGTCATCGCTGCCGTCCTCTTCCGCCGTCGGAAAGACGATGTCAGCGAGTAAATTTACTTCTTATTCTTAATCACGAAGACGCAGACTGAGCCAATCAGGAAGCTGACGCCTGCCACGAGCATCATGGACGACTGGTGGCCGCCTACGAGTGTCAGGATGAAGCCGCCACAGAGGGCTGCTACGATCTGGGGGACACAGATGGTGCCGTTGAACAGTCCCAGATAGGCACCCATGTGACCATATCCTTGCAGGGCATTGGTGACGAAGGTGAACGGCATGGCGAGCATGGCAGCCCATCCGCAGCCAATGAGCAGGAAGGGCACAATCTGGCCGTACATATCGGGGATAAACGGAATGAGCAGGAATCCCAGACCTCCCAGTATCAGACTGACGCTGTAGGCCATCTTGGTGTTGGAGAAGCGGGGTAGGGTAGCAGCCCATGCCACAGAACCCATAGCCTGGATGGCATAGAGCACGCCCGTCCAGTTGGCAGCCTCCTGATAGGCATCGGTGGTGGGGTCGATGGTGCCCCAGACTGTCTCGGAGACGGCATCGACGACATAGGTCCACATATAGAGCATACCTGCCCAGCAGAAGAACTGTACGAGACCAACCTTCCAGAAGGTAGAGGGGGCGTTCTTCAGCAGGGTTATCCAGTTGGCGCTGTCTTCCTTCTCCTCGGCAACAGGGTTATACTCGCGATACTCCTGAGGGTTCCACTCCTTGACCTTCATCGTGGTGTAGATGACACAGAGGATGAGGATGGCAGCACCGCAGTAGAACGACCAGATGACGGAATCGGGGACGATGCCCTCGGGGGCGACATTGCTCAGGCCTAATGCTGTGAAGACAAAGGGGAAGAGGAATCCCACGACACTACCCGCATTGCACAGGAACGACTGGATGGAGTAGGCCTTGGCCTTCTGCTGCTCGTTCACCATGTCGCCCACGAGCATCTTAAACGGTTGCATCGCCATGTTGATACTCGTGTCGAGCAGCATAAGCGCTATCAGGCCGAAGATGAGGGCAGCGCCTACGGTCATGCCGAAGGAGCCGGCATTAGGCAGGAGGCACATGATGGCCACAGCCATGAGGGCTCCCACAAACAGATAAGGAATACGGCGGCCAAAGCGCGTCCAGGTCTTATCGCTCAGTGTTCCGACAATCGGTTGCACAAGGATACCCATCAGCGGTGGCAGGATCCAGAAGAAACTCAGCGAGTGAGGGTCGGCACCCAGTGTACGGAAGATGCGCGAGATATTCCCACTTTGCAGTGCATAAGCAATCTGCACACCAAAGAATCCAAAGCTCAGATTCCACAATTTCCAGAAAGAAAGATCAGGTTTTTGTTTCATATTATCTCATTTTTACATTTTTACATTTTACCTCGTCGTTCCTCGGGTGACAAGGCGGGTGCGCACGATGCGCTTCTCGACCTTCTCGATAGGCGAGATGCCCTCTACCTTATCCATCAGGATCGTAGCAGCCTCTTCGCCCACCCTGTGGCCGCGCTGCTCTACCGTTGTCAGCATAGGGTCGCAGGCCACCGCGCGCTGGCCGTTGGTAAATCCACAGATGGAGATGTCCTCGGGCACCCGGAAGCCCGCATGCTTTGCCGTATAGAGGATGCCGATAGCCGTATCATCGTTGACGGCAAAGAAGGCGTCAGGCCGATTCTCCATCGCCAAGATGGCGGGCGTCATATCCTCAGCATCAGCGCGATTGTCGCAGACGCGGATAATCGACTCGTCAATTGGCAGTCCGTGCTTCAGCAGGGCATCCTTATAGCCATTGAAGCGGTTCTTGGAGATTTCGAGCTGCATGGGAGAACCGTAGAAGGCGATGCGCTTGCAACCCGTATTAATCAGGTGAGACACGGCATTGAAGGCACCCATATAATCGTCGACCACCACGCGACTGGCATTCACACCAGTACAGATGCGGTCGTAGAACACCAGGGGGATGCCTGCGTCGATCAGTTTCTGATAGTGGTCGTAATTCTTCGTATCCTTCGCCTGTGAGACAATCACGCCACAGACCTTGTAACGGTGGAAATTCTCGCAGATGCGCACCTCGCGCTCATAGCGCTCGCCGCTGAGTGCCACCATGATGCGATAGCCACGGGCAGCGGCAGCCTCCTCGATGCCTGTCAGGATCGATGAGAAATAATAATGTGTAAACTCGGGAACGATCACACCGATGATGCGCTGGGGCATCACACGGCTGTGGCGCAGGGCCTCGCCGATGGCATTCGGATAGAAGTTGTGCTCGCGGGCATACTGCTGGATGGCCTTCCGCCGCTCTTCGCTGATGCGGGGCGAATCCTTCAGGGCTCGCGAAACAGTTGCAACGGAGATTCCAAACTCGCGCGCAATGTCCTTCATCGTCATGGGTGCCTTGTCGTCCATTTGGTTTTTAATGATTCACGTTGCAAAGATACTAAAAAAAATTAATTCCAAACATTTTCATTAACTTTTAATATATGTACGCCCACATGCAAACGTTTGCATTGCACAATTGTGTGTTTTTTTGCTAATAAAAGTACAACATATTAAAAAGAAAACTATCTTTGCACCGTAGAACTCTGAGCCTAAGAATTTTAAACGATATAACATATAACAATTAACTCTAATTAAAAAGTAATGATGAAGCAGGTAAACATTCAATTTCCGCTTAGGATGCTTGGCCTCATATTCGGGCTGCTCCTATCGGTAAGTGCCTTTGCTCAGATTGATGTCAAAGGACATGTGAAAGATGCTACAGGCGAACCCATTATCGGCGCAACAGTTCGCGTTGACGGCACACAGACCGCAACAGTGACTGATTTCGACGGTAATTTCGTCTTGAAAGCTAATCAGGGTGCAAACATCACCATCAC
>JAEEGH010019696.1_pt1 | contig 14126 bp, 10 predicted proteins | sample 9134181 | NCBI WGS metagenome assembly JAEEGH01 (sample SAMN16246544, study PRJNA631951) | gut metagenome | biome: gut microbiome; feature: rumen; material: DP-attached | host: Bos | place: Iran: Karaj | collected 2018-10 | reverse complement strand
TCATTAACCGATATGAAGCCAAAGCTCATATCGGCATCGGCTATCTCAGAGGTTTCGACATTCAGGATGGTGCACTGGCACAGAGCATTGCCCACGACAGTCATCACATTATCGCTACCGGTAGCAGTGATGAGCTGATTGTAAAAGCAGTGAACGAGCTGATTCGTATGAAAGGCGGCATTGTGGTTGCCGACCCCAACAAAATCAGCTCACTAGCACTGCCCATTGCAGGCCTCATGTCCAATAATCCCATTGACGAGGTAGCTACCGCCCAGCAGCAACTCACCACACATCTCCGCATGCTACGCTGTCCCTTAATGTCACCCATCGTTGCCCTCAGCTTTATGCAACTGATTGTCATCCCCGAACTAAAAATCACCGACCGAGGCATGTTTGATGTGGAGAAGTTCGAGTATATCAGTTGACAGTCGACAATTGACAGTTGACAATTGACAGTTGACAATTGACAATTTCAGGGGAAAAGACCAAGAATCAATGAGTTTTTCTTAAAAAAGGAAAGATATGAATTTCAACATACGAAAAGGATTGGATCTGAAGCTCGACGGGATGGCAGAGGAAGTCATCGAGATGCTGGCAGTTCCAGAATATTGCCATATTCGCCCGTCTGATTTTCGTTGGCTGAAACCTCGACTATTGGTTGCGGAAGGAGATACTGTTGACATTGGCACCCCCCTTTTCGCCGACAAAGCCGACGAGAGAATACGAATCGTTTCACCGGCGAACGGTCAAATCAAAGAGATTGTCCGCGGCGAAAAACGTATAATTGAATGTATCACCATTGCGGTTAACCGTAATGTAGGACAGACCATGCCAGTGGTTTTTGAAGATAGCGAAGAAGTTGAGGCACTAAGATCTCTGCTCATGCGATACGGCCTATGGCCCTGCCTCCGCCAGCGTCCGTTTTCGGTGATACCCTCACCTGACGCCAAGCCCAAAGCCATTTTCATCAGCTGCTTCGACACTGCCCCACTCGCCCCTCACGCGCTTTACCTTATGCAAGGGAAAGAAGAACATTTCAAGGCCGGACTCCAAATACTCCAAAAAGCTGCTGGGAAAGGAACCCCCATCCATCTTTGCATGAAAGAAGGCGAAAGTCTTCAGCCTGAGAGCACGACACAGAATATTCATATTCATCACTTTGCAGGTCCACACCCGTCAGGCAATGTGGGGCCGCAAATTCACCGCATTTCTCCCATGGACAAGGGCGAAAGCGTATGGTATGTACACCCGCTGGATGTGGCTCGCATCGGACGATTCTTCCAGAAACACATCTTGGGCTTCGACACCATCTTTGCCCTGACTGGCCCTATAGCACACAAGCCCCACTATTACAGCTGCATATATGGAACTGACCTGACAGAAATGTTACGACAACAGACAGCAGCGATAGATGAGCATGAGGTGAGTACAGAAAAGGATGCCGTTGACAACGAGACCGCACAAACCAAAACCCTTCCAGCACAATCCGCAAAGTGTCGTATCATCAGTGGCAATATATTGACAGGCAAACAGATAGAAAATAAACCAAGCCTTCAATTTTACGATCACCAGCTCACACTCATACCCGAAGGTGGGGAACGCGAGATTCTCGGATGGCTGTTGCCCGGGGTCAAGAAATGGAGTTTTTCACACACTTTCACAGCATGGCTAAGAAAACATAAAGCATTCTATTTCAACACTTCACAGCACGGAGACCATCGTAACTTTGTCATGACTGACATTTACGAGAAAGTTTTTCCCTACAACAACATTCCACCTCTTGAACTGCTGAAAGCCTGTATGACAAAAGACATCGACAAGATGGAGGAACTTGGCATCTATGAAGTTGACGATGAAGATTTTGCGTTATGCGAAGTAATTTGTCCCTCGAAAATGCCCTGCCAGGAGATCATCATGGAAGGACTTAGGAAAGTTTGGGGAGAAAACAGTTAATAATTAATAATTAATAGGTCAACAAATCAACAGATAAACTAATCAACGAATCAACGAACAAGCTCTCACCTGCCCTATGTCATTAACAAACTTCAGCGATAGAATCAGAAAGCATTTTGAGAAAGGCAAGCCTTTACATTGTTTTTCTTCATTATTTGATGCTATCGACACCTTTCTTCTTACCCCCAGAGCAGTAACTACCAGTGGCAGTCATATTCGCGATGCTGTTGATCTGAAGCGTATTATGATTACTGTCATGATTGCCCTGGTTCCCGCACTGCTATTTGGTCTATGGAACACAGGCTATCAACACTATTTAATGTTGGGGCAGGCAAGCACATTTTGGAAATGTTTCGCTTATGGCTTTCTGAAATGGCTACCCATGGTCATCGTGACCTACGTTAGCGGGTTGGCGGTAGAGGTTTCCTTTGCCCAATGGCGCGGCAAACAAGTGGAGGAAGGCTTCTTCGTCACAGGTTTTCTTATTCCGATGATCATGCCACCCGACATTCCCTTGTGGATAGTGGCGGTGGCCACCATTTTCGCCACCTTCTTCGCCAAAGAAGTATTCGGAGGCACTGGCTACAACTTTCTGAATCCCGCATTAGTGGCACGAGCTTTCGTCTTTTTTGCCTATCCTTCAGTCATTTCCGGCAACAGCGTATGGGTATCCGGAGCCACAGATGCCATGACAGGGGCCACCCCTTTGTCACAACTGATGAATGGCGGAGAACCCGTGTCTTCTTACCTCGACATGTTCATTGGGACCATCCCGGGATGTATTGGCGAGACCTCCAAAATAGCCATACTCCTTGGAGCCATAGTGTTACTTTACACTCAAGTAGCCAGTTGGCGCATCATGCTGTCCGTCATTGCCGGTGGCTTTATCACTGGCTCCCTGTTCCACCTGACCGGCCTCTGTCCTGTCAACGGCTGGCAACAGCTGTTGATGGGCGGTTTTCTCTTCGGTGCTGTCTTTATGGCCACCGATCCCGTTACCGCAACGCACACAAAGACAGGAAAATACATCTATGGCTTGCTTATTGGCATATTAGCCATTGTCATACGTGTTATCAACAAAGGCTACCCTGAAGGCATGATGCTCGCCATCCTGCTGTTGAACATCTTCGCCCCACTTATAGACTACTGTGTTTTGCAAATCATAATAAAGAAAAGAAAGAAAAACATACGCCTGCATCAGCATCAAGCATAAAAAGCCAAACATCTCATAATGAAAAACTTCAGTAACAAATATATCTTCCTCTATATTACCGCTTTGGTAACGGTGGTCGCCCTGATGCTGACAATGGTGTCCTTAGGCTTGAAACCGCTTCGCGAAGCCAACCAGAAAGTGGAGAAAGCACAACAGATACTCAAAGCCGCGGGCTATGGAGAAACAGCCAAAAAACAAGCACTTGCACTTTTTGACCAAGTGACCACACGACAGGACAAAGATGGACAGGAACATTACAGAATACGCTGCGCTGACGGCAGCATGGGACAAGTTATCTACGTCAAAGGGAAGGGGTTATGGGGGCCGATATGGGGCTATATAATTCTGGCAGAGGACAATAACACCATCAAGGGTGTAGTTTTCGACCACAAATCAGAGACACCCGGCTTAGGAGCCCGCATTACAGAAGAAACTTTTCAGCAAAGTTTCTGCGGAAAGAAAATCAAGGACGAGGAAGGTCACTTTGTATCTGTCAGAGTTCTACCAAAAGGGAAAGAACCCACAGTGACAGAAGAACATAGGGTAGATGCCATTTCGGGGGCCACATTGACATCGAAGGGTGTGGATGAGATGATGGGACAATTAATAATTAATTAATAATTAATAATTAATAGTTGATAATTAAAGACTTAGGGCATGGATATAGATATTCATTAATCAACACGAAGTAACTAACACGAAGTAACTAACATGAAGTAACCAACACGAAGTAACCAACATGAAATCATACTTAGGACCGTTAAATAAGGAGAATCCGATACTGACACAGACCTTGGGAGTATGTTCGGCATTGGCGGTGACGGCACAGCTGAAGCCTGCGGTGGTCATGGCGGTTTCCGTCACCCTTGTATGTGCCGTCGCGAATCTGATTATCTCGCTCATCCGCAACACTATACCTCCACGCATCAGAATCATCGTGCAATTGCTGGTAGTTTCCAGCTTAGTCATCATGGTTGACCAGTTGCTGCAAGCGTTTTTCTATGACATCAGCAAAATGTTATCCGTTTTTGTCGGGCTGATTATCACCAACTGCATCATAATGGGCAGGTTAGAAGGCTTTGCATTGTCGCACAAGCCCGGTGACTCACTTCTTGACGGACTGATGAACGGCTTAGGCTACGGCCTGGTACTCGTTGTAGTGGCTGTATTCCGCGAACTGTTGGGTTCCGGAACCCTTTGGAACCACCAGATTATCCCATCCTCCTTTTATGAGGCAGGTTATCTCAACAACGGACTGATGATACTACCCCCTATGGCACTTATCCTTGTAGGAGCTTTGGTATGGATTCAGCAGGCCACACGTAAAAACACCGCAAAATGAAAGAATTATTCGACATATTCATCCGATCGGTCTTCATCGACAACATGATTTTCGCCTATTTCTTAGGCATGTGTTCCTATTTGGTCATTTCCAAGGAAGTGAAGACCGCCTTTGGATTAGGCATGGCTGTTTGCTTTGTCTTGTCCATCACCGTACCTCTCAATTACCTCATAGACAAATATTTGCTTCAGCCCGGGGCTCTGTCTTGGCTTAGCGTGAGATTCGTCGATGTAGATCTGTCTTACCTCAGCCTTATCATTTTCATTGCTGTCATTGCCGGCACTGTGCAACTTCTGGAAATGGTGATAGAGAAATACACCCCGGGACTATATCTCTCGTTAGGCATTTTTCTGCCACTAATTGCTGTAAACTGTGCCATATTGGGCGGATCGCTCTTCATGCAGGAACGCCATTTCCCCACAGTAATCCATAGTTTTTCTTACGCTGCAGGCTCAGGCATCGGCTGGCTTTTGGCTATTGTCGCTTTTGCCGCCATCCGCGAGCGACTGAAATACGCCGACATCCCCAAACCGCTGGAAGGCAAAGGAATAGCCTATATCATCACAGGATTATTAGGCATTGGTTTTATGGCATTTTTAGGAATATAAAAGATTGAATGATGGGACTTTGGACTACACTTTCCGCCATTGTGACATTTCTGCTGATTATTTGGCTATTAGTGGCGATTTTACTTTTTGCAAGAAAGAAACTCATACCCGAAGGAAAAGTAAAGATAAGCATCAACGGGGAAAAAGAGATTGAACATGAACGGGGTTGTTCCTTGCTACAGGCGCTGTCTGACGAGAAAGTCTTTGTGCCATCGGCCTGCGGCGGAGGTGGCAGCTGCGGCACTTGCAAAGGAAAGGTCCTTCGCGGCGGCGGGGCTGTGCTCCCAACTGAACGCAATCATCTGTCACGCAAGATGATACAAGACAATTACCGCCTTTTCTGTCAAGTAAAAGTCCGTGAGAACATGGACATTGAAATTCCCAAAGAATTTTTCGGCATCAAGAAATGGGAATGCACCGTGGTCTCCAACCACAATGTAGCGACCTTTATCAAGGAGTTGGTTCTACAACTACCAGATAATCAAACTATTGATTTTCATTCCGGCAGCTATGTACAACTCGATATTCCCGTATATGACACCTCATTCCATCAGTTCCAGATTGAGCATCCTTATCATCAGGAATGGGAGAAAATGCATATTTTCGACTTAAACACCCGCAATAGCAGTCCAACCGTACGCGCATACTCCATGGCCAATCATCCGGCGGAAAACGGCATCATCATGCTGAATGTGCGTATTGCCACCCCTCCTTTTGACAAGACAAACGGCAAGTGGAAAAAGATTTCTCCCGGCCTTGCCTCTTCATATATTTTCAGTTTGAAACCGGGAGACAAGGTAACTGTTTCAGGGCCTTACGGCGAATTCATCGTGGAGGATAGCGAACGCGAGATGATGTTCATTGGCGGAGGTGCCGGCATGGCTCCTATGCGTTCCCACATCTTCCACCAGTTCAAGACCTTACATACACAACGCAAGACCAGCTTCTGGTACGGGGGACGCTCGTTAAAAGAGTTGTTTTATATGGATGAGTTTCAGAATCTGGAAAAAGAACATCCCAACTTCTCTTTCCATGTGGTGCTTTCCGAACCTAATAACGAAGATCAATGGAATGGCCTGACAGGTTTTGTTCACCAAGCCATTTTTGAGAACTACCTTAAAGACCATCCTTATCCCGAAGACATAGAATATTACATCTGCGGTCCTCCCATGATGTTACAAGCCGTATTAAAAATGCTTGACTCTTTAGGCGTTGACGCAAGTATGATCCATTATGATGATTTTGGAGGATAAAGCCAAAAAAAAAGGCGGGCACATTGGCCCGCCTCAACTTTATCGTTTCAAGCTTATTCTTCTTTCTTGTTGAAGAAAGCGAACTTGCCTTCCTCCAAGGAATCCACCATGATGGTTTCGTCGGTTTTCAAGGTTCCACCCAGGATAATCTTGGACAGCTCGTTCAGGATTTTCTTCTGGATAACACGCTTCAGTGGACGGGCACCATACACTGGGTCATACCCCAACTCTGCCAACTGATCAAGGGCATACTTAGTGAATTCAACCTTGATATTCTGCTGTCCCAACAAGTCGTTCAACTGATTGACCTGCAACTTGATGATATTCTTGATCTCGCGTTTCGACAGCGGTTGGAACATCACAATCTCATCCACACGGTTAATAAATTCAGGTTTCAATGTTTTCTTCAGCAAGTCAATAACTTCAGCTTTAGTCCGTTCAAAGACTTCCTCATCCGAATAATTGTCACGGTCGGCATAATTATCCTGAATGATATTGGAGCCCAAATTGGAGGTCATGATGATGATGGTGTTTTTGAAATCGGCGGTACGGCCTTTATTGTCGGTCAGACGTCCATCGTCCAACACCTGCAAGAGGATGTTGAAGATGTCAGGGTGAGCTTTTTCGATTTCGTCAAACAGCACCACTGAATAGGGTTTTCTACGCACTCTTTCGGTCAGCTGTCCACCTTCATCGTAACCCACATAGCCTGGGGGCGAACCAATCAGACGCGACACCGAGTGGCTTTCCTGGAATTCGCTCATATCGAACCTTATCAAGGCATCTTCGGTGTTAAACAGATACTCTGCCAAAGCCTTGGCCAGTTCGGTTTTACCCACGCCGGTGGTACCCATGAAGATAAAAGAACCAATAGGACGTTTCATATCCTGGAGGCCTGCCCTACTCCTACGGATGGCATCGGCGATGGCACTGATAGCCTCATCCTGACCCACCACACGCTTGTGCAGTTCTTCTTCCAAGTTCAGCAGTTTGGTACGCTCGCTCTGCATCATCTTGCTCACGGGGATACCGGTCCAACGGGCTACCACCTCGGCGATATCATCAGCCCCCACTTCTTCGTCAATCATCGCTTTATCAGCTTGTATATTGGCTAGCTCCGCTTGTAATTTCTCTATTTCGTTTTCCTCATTTTTGATGAGGCCATAACGCAGTTCGGCCACACGCCCATAATTGCCCTGACGTTCCTGGTTGACAGCTTCCAGCTTATATTCCTCAATTTTAGCCTTCTTGTTCTGGATACTATCGACAATATTTTTCTCGTTACGCCACTTGGTGGCAATCACATTGCGTTGTTCCTGCAATTCGGCGATAGTTTTGCTAAGTTGAGCCACCTTCTCTTCCGCATTTTCACGTTTGATAGCCTCACGTTCAATCTCCAGCTGACGTATTTTACGCTCAATCTCATCGAGTTCTTCCGGCACCGAGTTGATTTCCATTCTCAGCTTGGAAGCCGCTTCATCTATCAGGTCGATAGCCTTGTCGGGCAGGAAACGTTCGGTGATATATCTTTGCGAGAGTTCCACTGCCGCAATGATGGCTTCGTCAAGGATTCTCACCTGATGGTGAGTCTCATAACGTTCCTTCAGTCCACGAAGAATGGAGATAGCCGAATACTTGTCAGGTTCGTCAATCATCACCGTTTGGAAACGACGAGCCAGGGCCTTGTCTTTCTCGAAGTATTTCTGATACTCGTTCAGGGTAGTGGCACCAATAGCACGCAATTCACCACGGGCCAAAGCCGGCTTCAGAATATTGGCAGCATCCATGGCACCTTCACCAGAGCCGCCAGCACCCACCAAGGTATGGATTTCATCAATAAACAAGATGATTTCACCATCGGCATCAACCACTTCCTTGATGACGCTTTTCAGACGTTCCTCAAATTCACCCTTATACTTTGCGCCAGCAACCAGGGCACCCATATCCAGCGCATACAACTGCTTGCTTTTCAGATTCTCAGGAATATCCCCGCTTACCAGTCGATGGGCCAAACCTTCAGCGATGGCGGTCTTGCCGACACCCGGTTCACCAATCAGGATAGGGTTGTTTTTGGTACGACGCGACAGGATTTGAAGAACCCTACGGATTTCCTCATCACGGCCAATCACCGGGTCTAACTTACCCTTACGGGCAGCCTCGTTCAGGTTGGTTGCGAACTTGTTCAACGCATTATAGGTATCTTCACTGGTAGAGCTGGTGGCCTTACTACCCTTACGAAGTTCCTGGATGGCCATTTTAATGCCCTTGTCGGTCAGGCCAGCATCTTTCAATATCTTGGAAGCCTCGTCGTTAGCGGCAAAGATACCATAGAATAGATGCTCAAGCGACACATATTCATCCTTCATTTCCTGACTGAGTATCATAGCCTTCTGGATGGCAGTTTGCACACCATTTGACAGATACTGGTCTCCGCCCGTCACTTTGGGAATGCTTTTTATCTGCTTATCCACAATCTGAGCTATCAGTTTTGGATCTGCTTCCTGTTTTTTGATGATAAAAGGTATCACATTCTCATCAGAATCGAGAATGGCTTTCAGTATGTGCAAGTTATCGATCTTCTGCTGCTGGTTGCTCATGGCAATCATTTGCGCATTAGCGATAGCTTCTTGTGTTTTAATTGTTAAATTATTCATGTTCATGGTCGTCAATTTTAAAGTTACGCTTTCCAAAGAGCAATAACTTTGCCAAAGACAATTCAACTGACAAAATGGCAGGTTCCATATATCCAGCGCACTTCAATATCTAACATAACAACAAGTAACACAATTATCTACATTTTATCCCAATACAAACAAGGATAATAATCTCACTTTTTTCGCGAAATATTTAATTTTTTTTCTTTTCTTTGCAAAAGAAAAAAAGCAATTAATCAATAACAAATAAATAAGTCAGATGAAACGATTGTTTACACTTATTATAGCATTTTCCGTAATGCTACTGATACCCAAAAGCATGACAGCCCAGACCAACATTCCGCTTCCGAACAGCGGTTTTGAGAACTGGTCGAATGGCAGTGGCTATAGTGTCACAGTTTTGTTCTTTCCTTTGCAGGTTTATGGCAGTTACACATACCCTACCAACTGGTCATATCCTTCCTATCCCGTAAATGAAAGCATCACCTACAGCGGCATAAATGTCAATGTCAACACCAATCTGCCCTTGTTGAAGGTGTCGAATGAGACCTCAAGTGTTGCGGAAGGAAGCCACGCTCTCAAGATGCAGACTTTTATGCTTTCCGACATCATCAGTTCCACCGTATATAATCTTGCGGCATCAAACATAGATCCGGAATTGACGAGCATGGTTATACCAACCATTTTATCCACAGGGGTAATCAACCTGGACAATTTGCTGCCCATCTTAAACACCCTTATGGTTAACATGTCCAGCATAGGGCAGTTGATGGCCACCTTTGCCAATGAAGACATCAATGACTTCATTGATGGTGGAGTGGCCCTCAACGGACTTGTACCCGGTCGCCTTACTGGACAATACAAATACACTTCAGCCACAAATGGCGACAACGGTGGCATACTGATGTTAGGTACGAAATACAACACCACCACACATCGTCGCGAATTGGTTGGTGGCGGTTATTCCGTTGCTTTGACAGACGCATCGACATATACCAACTTTGAAATACTGTACAGACCCTTAAGTGATATACTTTCCACCTATACTTACAATGAGCCCGATTCCATTGCCATTTTCCTATTTTCGTCCGCCAACAACAACCGTCAGCAAGGCTCCGCTTTGTATTTGGACAACCTACAGTTATGGACTGCAGTACCGGAGGTTCCGGAAGACACCTGTGGTGCGGTCACAAATCTCGCCATCGACTACGTGGACACCACCCTTGCCAGTATAAGCTGGGACTACGATAGCAATCCTGACCACTGGGAGGCAGAATATGGCATTCAAGGTTTCACCCATGGAAATGGCATCACACAAAACACCGTCAATAACAGCGTTATTCTCTCAGACTTGCAGCCCGACACCTATTATGATGTGTACGTACGCAGTATCTGCAACGACAGTCTCGCCAGCGACTGGTCATTTATCAGTTTCAAGACTGATACCCTTGTGCCGCCTGTCATTCCGCCAGTGCCTGACACATGCGCTGATGTTACCGGACTGACCATAGATTATGTGGACACCACCCTCGCCAACATCAGTTGGACTTTTGATGAAAACCCAGACCATTGGGAAGTTGAATACGGAGAACAAGGATTCACACAGGGCAATGGTACTTCACAAACAACCACTAACACCAGCATTAGCTTATCGGATTTACAGCCCGACACATACTATGATGTGCACGTACGTAGTGTATGCGAGAACGATATTTTCGGAGACTGGGCCATGGTGAGTTTCAAGACTGACACACTGATACCTCCTGTTATTCCTGATGATACCACTGGAGTAAATACCTTTGCCGCCCACAATATTCTATGCTACCCAAATCCCGCACATGGCAGTTGCACCTTACAATTCAATGAGGAGCGTCCCACTAACGTTCTATTATATAGCATTGACGGCAAATTGCTCCAGAGTCTTGTTCCCGACAAAGAAACTATCAATTTATCTTTGCCTTACAGCGGTATTTTCATGATTCGTTGTGAGACAGAAAAAGGAGTTATTACAAGGAAGATTGTTAGTTTTTAGTTGAAAACTGAAAGTTGAAAGTTGAAATTCAAATCAAAAGGAATGGTGAAAGCCGTGAAATATAATCCAGCAAAAAACACTATCTTTGCAGCGGAATAAATGATAATCGACAGTTGACAATTGAGAAAAGACCTCTATGGTTATAATTCACAAATCAGAGACCACCGATGATTCCCCCAACCAGCAATGGCCGGAATCGAATGCCTTCCTTCGGTTTGGCGAAACTCACAAAAGCCACACAAAATTTAAGTTTTCCACATTAATGAAATTACTTTGCCTCATCCTAATGCCATTATGGTCGTCAGCGCAAGGGGAAGGACAAGCGGAATTGCTGGAGAAAGCTTACATCTCAGACTCTTACGAACTTCTATACCAATTTTTCGACAACTGGCATCAAGAAATCAATCCTACGCTTGCCAAATCCGCAGATCCGTGGGTAGCGGAAACGTACAAAGTTTACGCTGCAATACTTACACAGGAAGTCCAAAAACAATGGGGTTGGGATGCTCCCAATCCTACCAAAAGACCATTTCTCGTATTGCAGAACAAAATACACATGATAGCATATATGGAACCTGACCAGAGATTCTTCAATGAGCATATTCCTAACTATAAAATCAATTATACTGCGATTGCTTACGATGTTGAATTTCGTCCAGTTTTTCAAGCTGATAGCATCATAACGGTCTATTTAACAGATGGATATTATAACTTAATGAAGGATTTCGAGGAAAAAATCACATTCCAGCCTCAATATAAAGTTCAATCCACTCCCCCAAAAAACATTCCAGAGCAAGACAGTGTACAGGCAATGAAATGGTATGAATTTTCAATAGCAAAAGAAAATCACCATGAGAAAAGACTCTTCTTATGGAAATATGTCAATGATATCCACAGGTGGGAAATCGGATTAATTGTTTCCTTCTTTTCCATTGACAGAATTATATTTGACACTTCTCGCCAGTACGCCATTATAGATTATACCCTTGGGGATGATCATGGTGGCACCATCCTATTGAAGAAGCAAAACGGCCAATGGAATTTCTTGCGTCATGATAGTTGGTGGAATTGGATGGAATAAAAAAAAAGTATGTTATTAACGACAAAACATGGTAAGAAAGTCATCAATGAACAACAACCCAAATACCGAGCAAAGCTTCTTCGCCCCTGGGCGCGTGAATTTAATTGGCGACCATACTGACTACAACGGCGGACTGGTGCTACCTGTGGCACTGAGCATGGGCACCTACCTGACGCTTAGCCAGCGTGACGACCAGCTATGCCATTTCAGCTCGGACAACGACCAAGCTGTTTTCGAGCTAGATGAAGCGGGCATGAACCAGCATCATCACTGCTGGGTGGACTATCCTTTAGGCGTTGTCAAGGAATTTGCCGACCGAGGCTATCACTTCCACGGCCACGATTTCCATTTCCATGGCAACATGCCCATTGGTGCTGCCCTATCCTCTTCGGCCTCCATCGAGGTGGTCACCGCTCTTGCCCTTAACGCTTTAATTGGCAAGCATTTCTCCACTTTGGAATTGGTCAAGATGGCGCAACATGCTGAGAATGATTTTGTGGGCATGAACTGCGGCATCATGGACCAGTTCGCCGCTGGTTTCGGCAAAGACGGTCATGCCATTGCTCTGGACTGTAACACTATGGAATATGAATATGTTCCCTTAGCAATGGAGGGTCTCCGCTTTGTCATCTGCAACAGCAAAAAGAAAAGAGGTCTTGTAGATTCGGCTTATAACCAACGGCGTCGCGAATGCCAACAAGCCTTGGAAATACTGCAACGACACTGTGATATTCAAGAGCTTTGCCAATTGGAAATGGCAAAATTTCAGCAACTATCAGCTTATCTGAGCGGCAACCTGCTCAAGCGTGCCCGCCATGCTGTCAGCGAGAACGAACGAGTGAAGCAGGCCATACAAGCTCTCAAAGACAAGGACATGGCCACTTTCGGACAACTGATGAATGCCTCGCACGCCTCGCTACGCGACGACTACGAGGTTAGTTGCCCCGAACTGGACTTTTTAGTGGAGCATGCCCAGCAATTCGAAGGCGTGCTCGGCAGCCGCATGACTGGTGCCGGCTTCGGAGGCTGCACCGTCACCCTGATTGCCGAAGAGCAAGTAGAGAAATTTATCGAAGAGCATGGGAAAGCCTACAAGGAGAGGTTTGGAGTGGAAATGGAAGGGTATATCAATTAACAATTAACAATTAATAATTAATAGTTAATAGTTAAGATTCCGAAATTCAAAGTATAAAGTTCAAAGTTCAGGATTCTTTAATCTACTCATCTTCTAAACACTATAACACTAATCACTGAACACTAATCACTAATCACTAAACACTGAACACTAATCACTGAACACTGAACACTGATCACTGAACACTGAACACTGAACACTAATCACTGAACACTATAAGCTAAAAATCCAAAATCCACCACAAATAACTATTAATAATTGTTAATTATAAACTAGCATGAATCCCGCATTTCACACCATCGACATCATCATCTTCACCGTTTACTTGCTCATCATCGTTGTGTTAGGACGGTGGGTAGCTTTTAAAACCAACAAAAAGGACAAGACCGCCGAAGACTATTTCCTGGCGGGGAAGAGTCTGCCTTGGTGGGCCATCGGTGCCTCGTTGATCGCCGCCAACATATCCGCGGAACAGTTCATCGGCATGTCCGGTTCCGGTTTCGCTGGCGGATTTGCCGTGGCCTCCTACGAGTTCATGGCCGCACTCACCCTGATCATCGTGGCCAAGTTCTTCATGCCAGTATTCATCAAACAAGGTATTTATACCATTCCAGAATTTGTAGAGAAGCGCTACTCCCGAAGTCTGAGAACCATCCTGGCGGTGTTCTGGATTGGTCTTTTCGTTTTCGTCAACCTGACCTCCGTGCTCTTTCTCGGAGCCAAAGCCATTGACACCATCATCGGCACAGGCGACGGTTCATTGCTAGTACCCGCCATTATCGGCTTAGCCGTCATTGCCGCCAGCTACTCCTTGCGGGGTGGTCTTTCGTCAGTGGCCTGGACCGCCATACTGCA
>JAEEGH010019694.1_pt1 | contig 14126 bp, 4 predicted proteins | sample 9134181 | NCBI WGS metagenome assembly JAEEGH01 (sample SAMN16246544, study PRJNA631951) | gut metagenome | biome: gut microbiome; feature: rumen; material: DP-attached | host: Bos | place: Iran: Karaj | collected 2018-10 | reverse complement strand
TATTACTTATTTCCAATGATGACGGCTATCAGGCGAAGGGTATCCGAGAGCTGGTGGAGATGGTTTCCGACTACGGTGATGTGCTGGTCTGTGCACCTGATTCAGCGCGCAGCGGCTTCTCCTGTGCTTTCTCGGCAACGACCCCTCTGACGCTTGTCTGTCACCAGCGATATCAGGCGGCTTCAGGCTCCCACGTCGAGATATGGTCGTGCAACGGCACCCCCGTCGACTGTGTGAAGATGGCCTTAGCCGAACTCTGTCCGCGTAAGCCCGATATGGTCATTGGCGGTATCAATCATGGCGATAATGGTTCTGTGAACACGCACTATAGTGGTACGATGGGGGTCACCATCGAGGGCTGTATGAAATATATCCCCTCTGTGGCCTTCTCGCTCTGCGACCATCGCGACGATGCCGATTTCGAGCCCCTGCGCCCCTTGATACGGCAGATTACAGAGCGCGTGCTGAAAGAGGGATTGCCGTTGGGGGTGTGCCTGAATGTGAATTTCCCTAGATTAGGGGTTAGTGGTGAGGGGTTCTCGGACAAGCCGAGCGGCGAAGCCGAGCGAGGGATTAGAGATTACGCTGGCGTCAAGGTTTGTCGCATGGCCAAGGGAACTTGGGGCAATGAGGTGACGAAGTGTCATCATCCCCGTGGTTACGACTACTGGTGGATGGTGGGCAGTTATACGAACGATGAGCCCGAGGCCGAGGATACTGACAACTGGGCCCTGACTCACGGCTACGTCGCCATCACGCCCACCCAGATTGACGTCACCGCCTACTCAGCCATGGATCAGATCAAATCTTGGCAATTAAAAGTTTAATCTTTCATGTTTAATGTTTAATCTTTCATGAAGTACTATCTTATCGTTGGCGAAGCCTCTGGCGACTTGCACGCATCGCACCTGATGCGAGCCTTGAAAGATATTGACGCTGAGGCGGATTTTCGATTCTTCGGCGGCGACTTGATGACAGCCGTTGGCGGAACCCGTGTGCGCCACTACAAGGAACTCGCCTATATGGGCTTTATCCCCGTATTGCTGCACCTGCCAACGATACTTCGCAACATGAAGATGTGTCAGCAGGATATCACGACATGGCAGCCCGACTGTGTGATTCTCGTGGATTATCCTGGATTTAACCTGAAGATTGCGGAATATGTAAAATCACGGACAAATATCCCCGTCTACTATTATATATCTCCCAAGATCTGGGCATGGAAGGAACACCGCATCAAGAACATCCGTCGCGATGTCGATGAGCTCTTCTCGATCCTCCCCTTCGAGGTCGATTTCTTCGAGAAGAAGCATCATTATCCCATCCACTATGTGGGTAATCCGACGGCGGATGAGGTGAAGAAATTCATGAGGAATGTGGAATGTGGAATGTGGAAGGAGAAATGTGTAATCGCACTGCTTGCTGGATCGAGAAAGCAGGAGATCAAGGACAATCTGCCTGCGATGCTCGAGGCTGTAGAGGGACTTGAGAAGGACTATCGCATCGTCATCGCTGGCGCCCCTGGCATCGAACCCATATATTATAATAGGTTTACGCGCGGGCGCGAGGTGGAGATTGTCTTCAATGAGACCTATCCCCTGTTGTCTCGTGCCCATGCCGCCCTTGTGACGAGTGGTACGGCGACCCTCGAGACCTGTCTCTTTGGTGTGCCTCAGGTGGTGTGCTACAAGGTGCCGCTGCCTAAGATCGCTGGTTTCGTACGTCGCAAGCTGCTGAAGGTGAAGTACATCTCACTGGTGAACCTCGTGGCTGATCGTGAGGTGGTGAAGGAACTCGTCGAGACGTTCAGTGTGGCGAATATCCGTTATGAACTTCATCAGATTCTCGCAGGTAAGGCCCGTGAGCAGATGCTCGAAGGCTATCAGGAGGTGGCCCGTCGCTTAGGTGACCAGAAAGCGCCAGATACAGCTGCGAGACTAATCGTGGAATCATTAAACATTAAGCATTAAACATTGAACATTCTTGCGTCCCGTTGGTAGCAAGCGCCCCTTCGGGTCGAGCGGAACATTGATAAATATAAGATTTATGAAAAAGTTTATTTTTGGTGGATTGATGGCAGTAGCTGCCATCACCGCAAACGCTCAGAACATCCAACTTCACTACGACTTCGGCCGTAACATCTACCCTGACGAGGAGGATGCCCGTCAGAAAGTCACTGTCACCGTCGAGCAGTTCAAGGCTGACAAGTGGGGATCGTGGTACTATTTCGTCGACCTCGACTTGAGTAACAAGTTCTTTAAGAGTGCCTATACGGAGATCTCGCGTGAGTTCAGCTTCGGCAGTGGTTCACCCTTCGCAGCCCATGTGGAGTACGATGGTGGTCTGAGTGAGGCCGCTGGCAGTTTCCAGCAGGCAGCCCTCGTGGGTGCAGCCTATAACGGCCACAACGCCGATTTCTCGAAGACCTGGTCTGTGCAGTTGCTTTACAAACGCTTCTTCAAGAGCTATGAAACCACTGAGGCCTATCACAGTGTGCAGCTGACGGGTGTCTGGGGTATCAACTTCGCACACGGCAAGGGCACCTTCTCAGGCTTCATCGATTTCTGGCGTGGTGAGAACTGGCGCCCAGGCAAGGAGGGTGACGGTATGCTCGTCATCCTGACAGAGCCTCAGATCTGGTATAATGTGACGCCTCATATCAGTTTCGGTTCTGAGATTGAGATCAGCAACAACTTCATCTATAATTTTTATAACGACAAGTCGTTCTTCATTAACCCCACGCTAGCGTTTAAGTGGAACTTTTAGAGATAAAAAATGGCTCCCACGGGAGCCATTTTTTTATTTAATCACGACCTTGAGCTTCGCTCGAGCTCGCTCACGTTCGGAAATGCGAGCAAGCTCTCATTTCGCTCACTTAATCACGACCTTTTTACCATCCTTGATGTAGAGACCTCTCTGTGTCGGCTCTGCAATCTTCTGGCCATCGATCGTATACCATCCGCTCTTCACAGCCATCTTGTCACTGTTGACGAATTTGATGCCAGTAGGAGGTGTGGGAGGTGTTGGGTCAGTTTCAGGCTCGGGATCATCAGATTTGGGGATGACGCCGCCTGTAGCCTCAGAAGGTGGTTCGGTAGGAATGACAGTTGTCGATCTTACCTGTACAGAAACCAACTTGCCATGAGCCTTGTCGCGCTTACCCAGACGCGTGCCGCGTGTGCCGGCAGTCTTCTTCACCATATAGAGGAAACAGTAAGTAGGTGCTCCCACATTGAATGCGATTTCTGCCTGTACGCGTACACTTTTGCCATCGTATGGCCTGATGATTGAATTATATTCATTGAGCGTGATGGGCTTGTTTATACCGATGATCAGGTGGAACTCATGGGTGTTTTCCACAATTTCGTCAATCTCAATGGTACCCGAACCAGCGATTAGCTTGAAGGTGAAACCGTCGTAACTCTCGGAGTATAAAGTACCACCAGGTACCATCTTATTATCATTTACATCTTGGGCCACTTGACCTGCCTTTTCATCGGTCATGGTGTCTTCAATATAAATACCGCCAACGCCGTTTTCAATATCGAAACCGCCAGCGTCATCACTAATATTTGCAGAATTCAAGCTAATATGAATCACGTTCTTTTCCGGTTCTCCTGTTGTCGACGATGGGGCGTAGCTGTAGTTCGACAGGTTTGCTTTTATAGGATTACCGCTTTCATCTTTCTTCACTTTACCGTCCTCATCTTTCTCAACGAGTTGACTTTCCTCGAAGGTGATGGCTCTCTTTTCTGTAATTGGTACAATCGCCTCGCCGATGGTTATGGCGTCGGCAATGACAGGGGTTTCCGTCTCATCCTTATACATCATCTTGAGTGTCGTCGTGTCGTAGTATGACCCATCAGGTTCAATGGCCGTCAGATCCCAGTTATAGCTGATATTCGAGAATCCTTTAATGGCACTCTCGCCCTTTGTCGGGTTGGCTATGATAAGTTTGCCTGGGAAGTTTCCGTTCGTGGTGAATGTCAGATTTCCTTTGTTAGAGGTATCGCCGGTGTTGTTAAAGAAGATACGCTTGATCTTGTTTGCATCCTTTATGTATACCGTCAGTTCTGGCATACGGCTCTCAATGACAGTGGTCCTCGTCTGGTCGTTGTCCATAGTGAGCTTATTTTCGTCCTTATTATAAATATAGTACGGTTTGCTGGAGTCATCTTTATGTCCGAGTACGTCGTTCGCATTCTCCTCTGTCACCTGTGTATCATTCACCCAGAGCAGATAGCCCTCGCCCACGCTTTTCTCCACGGTGAGGGTATAGCTGGCCTCTGCGAACTCGTAGGTGTCGTTGCCTGCGAACGTGGCTTTGATGGTGGTCTCACCTTCGCCCACGATGGTGACTACGCCCTCTTCGCTGATGGTGGCGACCGTCTCCTTACTACTGCTGTAGGTCACAGCCAGGTTATTAGGATTACTCAGCGTGGGAGCTGTGAATGCCTGTCCCATGGTGGCTGTAGCAGTTTGTACTGAATATGCCAGAGTGGCTTTGTCCTTGCTGACTGTCAGTGTATAGCTGGCTTCTGCAGCCTCGTAAGTATCATTGCCTGCGAATGTAGCTTTGATGGTGGTCTCACCTTCGCCCACGATAGTGACTACACCCTCTTCGCTGATGGTGGCGACTGTCTCCTTGCTACTGCTATAGGTAACAGCCAGGTTATTAGGATTATTCAGTGTTGGAGCTGTGAATGCCTGACCCATGGTGGCTGTAGCAGTTTGTGTTGAATAAGCTAGAGTAGCTTTGTCCTTGCTGACAGTCAGAGTATAGCTGGCCTCTGTTGCTTCGTAGGTCTCGTTGCCTGCGAATGTGGCCTTGATGGTAGTCTCGCCCTCTCCTACGATGGTGACTACACCCTCTGCGCTGATAGTGGCGACTGTCTCCTTGCTACTGCTGTAGGTAACAGCCAGGCTATTAGGATTATTCAGCGTTGGAGCCGTGAATGCCTGTCCCATGGTGGCTGTTGCTGTTTGTACTGAATATGCCAGAGTGGCTTTGTCCTTGCTGACAGTCAGAGTATAGCTGGCCTCTGTTGCTTCGTAGGTCTCGTTGCCTGCGAATGTGGCCTTGATGGTAGTCTCGCCCTCTCCTACGATGGTGACTACGCCCTCTTCACTGATGGTAGCGACCGTCTCCTTGCTACTGCTGTAGGTTACAGCCAGGTTATTAGGATTACTCAGTGTGGGAGCTGTGAATGCCTGTCCCATGGTGGCTGTTGCTGTTTGTACTGAATATGCCAGAGTGGCTTTGTCCTTGCTGACAGTCAGAGTATAGCTGGCCTCTGCGGGCTCGTAGGTGTCGTTGCCCGCGAATGTAGCTTTGATGGTGGTCTCACCTTCGCCCACGATGGTGACTACACCCTCTGCGCTGATAGTGGCGACTGTCTCCTTGCTACTGCTGTAGGTCACAGCCAGGTTATTAGGATTATTCAGTGTGGGAGCTGTGAATGCCTGGCCCATGGTGGCTGTTGCTGTTTGTACTGAATATGCCAGAGTGGCTTTGTCCTTGCTGACTGTCAGTGTATAGCTGGCTTCTGCAGCCTCGTAAGTATCATTGCCTGCGAATGTAGCTTTGATGGTGGTCTCACCTTCGCCCACGATGGTGACTACGCCCTCTTCGCTGATGGTAGCGACCGTCTCCTTGCTACTGCTGTAGGTAACAGCCAGGCTATTAGGATTATTCAGTGTGGGAGCTGTGAATGCCTGGCCCATGGTGGCTGTAGCAGTTTGTGTTGAATAAGCTAGAGTAGCTTTGTCCTTGCTGACAGTCAGCGTATAGCTGGCCTCTGCTGCTTCGTAGGTGTCGTTGCCTGCGAATGTGGCTTTGATGGTGGTCTCACCTTCGCCCACGATGGTGACTACGCCCTCTTCGCTGATGGTGGCTACCGTCTCCTTGCTACTGCTGTAGGTTAGAGCCAAGCTATTAGGATTATTCAGCGTTGGAGCAGTGAATGCCTGGCCCATGGTGGCTGTTGCTGTTTGTACTGAATATGCCAGAGTGGCTTTGTCCTTGCTGACAGTCAGAGTATAGCTGGCCTCTGCTGCTTCGTAGGTCTCGTTGCCCGCGAATGTGGCTTTGATCACGGTCTCACCTTCGCCTACGAGGGTAACTACACCCTCTTCGCTGATGGTGGCGACCGTCTCCTTGCTACTGCTGTAGGTCACAGCCAGGTTATTAGGATTATTCAGCGTAGGAGCAGTGAATGCCTGTCCCATGGTAGCTGTCGCAGTCTCTTTTGAGAATGCCAGCGTGGGTGTTGCCTTATTAATTGTCAGGCTGTACGATGCTTGGGTACTGGTAGGATCAGCTTCATAGTTCGACCCTTCCTTGTTTGTATAGTTTTCTTTAGCAGCGGCAGTAACCACCACTGTTCCCGGTTTCAGGATAGTGAGTTTTCCTGTCGAGGGATTAATCGTAGCCACGCTTTCGTCATTAACGGAATATGTCACTTCGATTACACCTGCAGGATCCAGTTTCAGTACAGGCTCCGTAAAGGTTGTTCCGAAGGTGGTTTCTAATTCCTTCGCCTCGCTACCATCGGCTTTTTCGAACCAGATGGCTACGCTTGCCTGTTTAATGACGAAGTTGCCAGATTTCTCACCCTTATACATGCCTATACCTGTGATGGTAACTACTCCCTGGCCTGCATTCGTGTTATTTGAATAAGCTACGGTGTAGTCTTTATCAGCCGTCAAAGCCTCGCTATTGAATGTCACAGAGATCTCGGGTTCGATAGCTTCGCCGCCTTTGTATTCAAATTCATTCTCAGTCAGTATGATCTGTGCGTCTGAAATATCCTTCCTGCTGAGGAAGTTTGCCTTCACCTCATATCGGTAGTTCGCATCCGAGGCATCGAAGGTGTATGTAGTCACACCGCTGGGATCGGCGTTGGCATTTGTTGCCGTAATCTCCACAGGCACGTCAACTCCACCAGGCGTACGCGTCTGTGCATTGTCACCAGAGACAAGCTTGGTGACGGTGATCTGATCCTTCGTGATATAATAGCCATCCACAGGTGTTACGGTCAGTGTGGCCGTCGTTCCGCTGACGCTACCCACTACTGTTCCAGCGACACCCTCATTGCAGTCTACTCCGTCATTCTGATAGGAGATGACGAACTTCTCATCCGTTCCCTGAGCCACTGCGCTTGTTGTCAGCAGCAGGGCTGCCATTGCTATGATTGATTTAATATAGAGTTTCATACGTGTGTACCTTATTTATTATTAATAACCACCTTAAACTTCGTTTGAGCTCGCTCACGTTCGATAAAGCATGAGCGAGCTCAGCTTTATTCTCACTTAATCGCGACCTTTTTACCATTCTTAATGTAGATACCAGTCTTGGTAGGCTTCTCGATGCGATGACCTCCCATGTCGTACCAGTTGTCAATCGTCGATGGTTCATCGTTAATCGACTTAATGGCTGTTGAGCCGTCACTGCCGCCACCGATGATGCCAAAGGCACGGGTGCCTGCAGCTACATTGTTTGGCAACAGCAGATAGCAACGTTTTGCAGGAATCGTACCCGTGGTAGACTTTACGAACTCGCCCTTATAGAGTACATAGACGGTACCGCCACTGATGCTGGCTACGTTCAAATCCACAGCCGTACCCTTTAGAGGTAGCTCGCTGGCATCAGGAATCACCTCGAGAGGATTCTCGGTGCTCGTGGTTTGTTCTACGAAGACTGCCACACCCTTCTTGATATATCTGATGCGCTGGGTAACAACATTATTGCCGTTGACTCCCGTGATGATGTAGGCTACAACACCTTCTGGCACTTCCAGATCCTCCGTCTCGCTATAGTAGGTTGCTTGGGACTGATTCTCGCTCAGTCCAAGCTCATCTGTCGTCACGGTGCGGTTCTTGATCTTCCAAACTTTTTCTGCGCTGCCAGTGAAGTTGTTCTTGATAGGGTTGCCACTGCTGTCCATCGTCTTTGCTGTAACGGTGAGCTTATAGTCACCAGCCTCTTTCTCAGTATTACCACTGACTTCGTAGCAGTCAATAGGGACCTCAATATTGCCAGCCATCACGTTTGTGACATTCACCGTCTGCTGTTCACCATTATAGGTCAGCTCTTCCTTGTCCAGTGTGATGACTGCATCTGCGATGTCGAGCTGTGCGATGGTGAAAGCCTTCTCTGCAGATCCTCCGAGGTAATTGCCTGTTTCTGCAACCGTAGCCTTCACCATATAGGTTCCTGCGTCTGTGGTCGTTGTGAGGGTAGACCATGCGCTATACGTCTCTGCTCCTGCAGCCTTGTATTGCCAGGTGATGTCACCCTCGCCCAAGTTTCCTTCCAGCGAAGGTTCATTCGGTGTATCTCCGTATGCCCAGCCCTCCAGGTTGATGGTCAGATTCAGCTGCGCTCTATCGATAGTAAAGTCTACTGACTTGCTACCTTTGTAATTGCCTTCGCCTGTAATGAAAATCTTATAGTCACCAGCATCTTTCATCTCATCGACATCGGCACCCGCCTGCTGGTACTTCACGCTGTAGTCTGTATTAGCTGTCAGCGAAGTCTCTGCGGTCTCTGTAGCCTTGACGCTAAACGTTGGGGTAATGGGAGAGCCTGTGTAAGCCGTTGGCGTCGTAAGTCCCGTTACTACGTAGTCTGAAAGGTCTGCCTGTTCGATAGTAAATGTGGCAACACCAGTACCGCTGTAGTTGCCCTTCAGTGATACGGTAACGGTGGGTGCATTCTCTGTGGCTGTAGCCAAGGCTGCATTCACGTTATTCGTATATACGGCGTCTTCATATTCTATCGGATCTGTGACGTCTGAAATCGTTACACTTGAAACTCCAGGCGTATGAGCCGTTCCATCGAATGTGTATGACGTCGTGGCGAGCGTCACCGTGATGTCTGCCGTAGCAATTTCCTTTGGTGTAATTGTAATTTCTTTGGTGATCTCTCCAGTGTAGTTGCCTTCACCATAAATGGTAAGGGTATAGGTGCCTGCGGTAGCAGGACCATCAACAGCTTTTCCATCTTGAGAATAAGAGTATCCGTAGGCTTCAGATGTCAGAGTGGTTTCACCATCCTTTACTGTAATCTCTGGATATTGAATATCTCCATTGTAAGTAAAGCTGGATGCTGATAATGTAACCGATATCGATTCATCCGATATACTCTTCTGTACGATGTTGAAATGGGCAAACTGGGTTGTTCCAGCTGTGAAGTAATTGCTTTCACCTGTGGCTGTGATGGTGACAGTAGGGGCATTTGCTGATGTAGATGTAGCCACATTGATATTGTTGCTATAGCCGATGCTAAAGCCATAATCGCTGGCTGATAAAGTGTTGCCATTCAATTTTACCGTAATCTCTGGCTTAATTTCAGAGCCTGTATAGGTCTGGTCTGCGATATTCTCAATCTTTACGATGCTGAGATCAGCCTTTGTAATGGCAAAGTTTGCATACGTGCTGCCGCCGTAGCTGTCTCCTGTTCCAGTAATAACAATCCTGTAGGAACCAACTTCTACCATTTCGGGAACATCGGTATAGTTTATTGAAGGGCCAGAACCTTCATCACCAGCTACAACTTCTACAGACTGGTAGCTGACGGTATAGTCAGAATTAAGTGTCAGCGAAGTCTCTGCGTCTGCCGAAGCCTTGACGCTAAACGCTGGTTCAATAGCAGCGCCAGTGTAGGTTGCCGATGTAGCAAGGCCTTGGACTGTATACTCAGAAATATCTGTTTTAACTGTGAATTCCTGAGTAGTCTTTTCACTTTCATAATTTGTTCCAGATTTTGCAGCACTTACCCATGCAGTTAGAGTTCCCGTTTGTGCTGCAACGCCTCCTTCAGGATATTCCGTACCAGTAACAGGATTCTCATCCCAGCTATAGTAGATGGTATTTGTAATTCCTGCCGTTGCTGAACTTGTTGCGTATGCCTCGTCTATTGAAATCGCAATCTTGTCTGTATTAAGATAGGTCTTGGTATTATCGAATGCAATGGTAGGAGTAGGAGGAATAATATTGAAAGTCGTCGTCGTGCTTCCTGTAAATTTCTCGCTTCCCTCTTTTGCGGTAAGCGTAATAGTAACCTGACCTACATTTGTGTTGTCTGGTGTGTAACCTATAACATAGTCATCAGTAGTGACACTTGTTCCGTCGGGAGTGGTCACGGTCAGCTCTGGCTCAATGGCGGTGCCTGTATAGACCTGGTCTCCAATCTCAGTGAGAGTCACATTCGCGAGGCTGCCTTTTTCAATATTCAACTGATAGTGCTTGTCTAGTTCCTTATAGTTGTCATTTTCTGCGGCTATAGCATAAACGTAAACGGTACCAGCTTTAAGAATGGTGACATTTCCTTCATCGTCTATTGTCGCTACATCAGACTCTGCACCTGTTTCGCTATTTTCTGCCTTGCAACTAAAGGTGATAGGCAGATTATGTGGATTCTTCAGTCGTGGAGAATCGTATGCCGTTCCATAAGTGGCCACTTCTACTGCCTGCACAGGATCTTCTTGATCACCCTTGATATGATAGAAATAAAGTCCAGCAATGCCCTTCTCAATGGTATAAGAAACATCTTTGGTACCTGTGTAATCACCCTTACCTTCGATAGAGACGGTATATGTACCTACATCAATTGGTGATGTGACAGCCTCGCCGCCTTTGGTATAGCCAGTGATGGTGAAGTCGGTATCCTTGGTGAGCGATGTCACATCGGTGATTCCCTCTACTGCGATGGTAGTGGGTTCAAGAGCTTCTCCTGTACAAGTGGCATTAGCAATTGTAGCCGTGATACCTTCTGCTGCAAGGTCGATGGCGAACTTGGCCGTAACGTCCACTTGGGCATCGGGCATATCGAAAGAGTATTGATCAGTAATTTCTGTGGAATTAGTGATTGTCACTTCTGTACTGGCGTTGACAGCTTTTAACCATAAGAGAACGTAATGCTCTTCTGCGTTTGGCGTGGCATTGATTATAGCCTTCTGACCAGGAGCAACAAGGATACTTCCGTCGTTTTCAATATAATAGGTACCTTCTTTTCCTGTGACAGCTCCTGCAGAAGACTCCGCTGGTAATACCACTGGTTTTGTATAAAGAACAGCACCGTTATCCTCAAAAATATCGGGAGCGTCTTCATATTGTAGTTTTTCCTCATTAAAGATGCCTCCTACAGCACGCTGGGTATAGCCAGACTTCTCTACAGGATCGTTATTCCCAATCTTTGTTTGGGTTTCAACTGTAAAATAGTATTTATTGTTCGTCAATGAGCCTTCTGCTCTATATGCTACTATTGCTCCTGCGAGATTTGCATTATTACTATTGTTAATACTGTTGACAGTAGTTGTACCTTCAACTGAATTCCCAGAAATAGTTGCTTCACTATATCCCACGATACCTCCTGAGTAACTATTTTGACCATTACCAGTACTATTGATTGAAACATCAGTAACTGTACATCCGTTGATATTAGAGTCACTATAAGCGTAAGCAACAATGCCTCCGGCATATACATAACCATCTCCAGAATTTGTGATGGAAGATGTTATTGTACCACCATTGACGGTGCAATCTTTAACAATACCATTGTAGACCATTCCTGTAATACCACCAGAATAAGTGCTTTGTGAATTGCCACTGCTTATAGTACAAGAGGTAACAGTACAATTCTCGATTGTTCCGTAGTGCAAATAACCGGCAATTGCACCATTTTGGTCTCCATTTCCGAATTGACAACCGTTGAGGGTAAGGTTCTTTACGGTTCCCCTAGTGATTGCGTCATTATTATTGGTATCGATACTACCAATCTCTCCAAAGAGACCTGATACGCCATCTGGATTTGTATTACTGAATGTCAATCCAGTAATGGAATTGCCGTCTCCATTAAAGGTTCCGATGAAGCTCTTGGTATTATTACCTATTGGTTCAAAGCCAGTCAGATTTGTGCAGTCAATGTTTCCACCGAGTTTGATGTATTCAGTGCTCAGTATGCCATCATTGACGTATTTGGCGAAGTTTTTCAGGTCGTCAGCAGTTCCTATAATGAATGGATTGGCAGAAGTTCCACTACCTCCGCTTAAGATAGTAGAAGTAATGGTAGTTTTATATGTGTTTGGCTGATCCCCACCCAAAATCGTTTCATCTATTTTATACAGCCCTGTGTTAACAACACTACCGAAACCGGCAATAGTCTGCTCACCTACTGCCTCCAACTGCATAGAACAGGGTTCCGTTCCGCCATTCGTAAAGGTCAGCGTCGGAGTTCCAGTACCATCATAAAGAATCGCGCTACAATTTCCACCGCCCTTTACAACATTGTTTGTACCGTTCAAGCTGATAACAAGATTGGCTGTTCCGGTATATTTAATACCTGCACGCTCTGTAGTGGGTATAATCGTTGCATCAGTCAGTGTCAGCGTTGCCGGAGTCGTATCGCCTGCCGGGGTGAAAGTCACAGTACCAGTAATACCTGTACCAGTGATACCAGTTGTTGCATTTTGATCAGTTACTTGTACTCCCGCCACAGTAATATCATAAGTTGTAGTGAAATCTGCTATACTTACATTCGTAAAAGAATTCCACTGTTCAGAAGTTGGATTATCTACACCCGACGGACTCACGAGCTGCAATGGGGGTGTAATAGTAACAGAAGAGAAACCTTTGACTGAGCCTGTGAAGTCTACTTTATTTCCACTTAAACTTGATTCATCCTTTTTGAAAATAATCGTACCCGGAGTATCACCTTCGAAAGTAATATTACTTACACCATTGGAGCCTGAGACTTCAACTATAAATTCCGGTAATCCAGATTTAATCCCATCGCCATACCCATAGCCAGCTAAGTGCAACGTATGCGTACTGGGGATATACTTAGTTCCACCTGAAACAGGACTCAAATTACTAGAGCTCAACCTTGCTCCCCCTATCCACACGTCATAATACGCTATATAATCAATCTTTACATACTTATATGTGGCATTGGGAATACCTGATTCTATCTTCGACCAACCTGTCTGTCCTTCTGTTGTGAATGAATTTGTAACGTTATAACCTGATGTTAAATCTGAGAACTGATAAATACCTTCCACACTTAATGAGCCGTATTCTTCAACTACATCCGATGTAGTAAAGGTTAGGTTACCCGTAGTTGTTCCTGTTGTAAATCTAATTCCGTTAATGTTATCAGAATTCGGGGTCAGCGTATTATATCCTATCAGTTGAATAGTCAAATTTGCAATAGAACTTTCAATAGGGCATAATCCTGGAATAGCCGACATATCAATCGTTGCACCGTTCAAAGTCAGCGTAGCAGGATTATCACCTGATGCCGGTGTGAATGACACTGTTGCTGTTCCAACGTCATTAAGCACATTTGCAGCATTTTCATCAGTTACCTGTACACCAGCAACAGTAATAGGATAATTCTCTCCCCATGCCGTGCTGGGCAGGAGCAGCATTGTTAGAAGAACCAAAAGGACTTTGGTGAAGATCGAGGGATGGGCGGACGTGTGTCCTGTTCCCACTGACTCGCACAATGGGGACTGTCCCCGCAGTGCGCTCGTTGGTCGATGGTTGAGTAATTCTTTTCTCATAATGGTTATTGTTTTTTTTGTTATTAATTCTACTTCAAAGGCTCTAATGAGCCTATTTGGGTGCAAAGGTACAAAATATTTTTGAAAAACAAGTGTATTTAATACAAAATAATGTTATTATTTTGGTTTTTTGCGACATTGCGACAATTTGGTTTTTCCTTGATTTGGCGACAGGCGACAAAGCGACAAAAAGCGAAATCAAATGTTCAAATGTTCAAATGTTCAAAATGATTTTTCAAAAGGACGATACGACACGAAGGAACAATCAGATTACCATTTAGCGACAAAATACTCTTATTAATAATTATATATATTATATATTATATTATAATATAATATATAATATATATAATTTAATATAAGATAAATGGTTAAATAATTGTATGTTCGTGTCGTATTTTGAACATTTGAACATTTGAACATCGAACAGCAAATTGCCTTTCCCTGAATAGTGTTGACTCTGTTAGAGCGGTTGTTTAATGACTTTTTGTTAATAACTGTTTATTGTACTGACTTTGTTGACTTCTTTATCTGAGTTGTTTGTCTCGTTTCCTGACTATG
>JAEEGH010019693.1_pt1 | contig 14128 bp, 14 predicted proteins | sample 9134181 | NCBI WGS metagenome assembly JAEEGH01 (sample SAMN16246544, study PRJNA631951) | gut metagenome | biome: gut microbiome; feature: rumen; material: DP-attached | host: Bos | place: Iran: Karaj | collected 2018-10 | reverse complement strand
ATATTCATATATTTGCAGTGCTTAGTTTTGACCATTACAATTTCATTATCTATTTAGTGGAGATAAAAGCATGGAGAATTATGTATCTGATGTTCAGAAATTGAAGACTATCATCGCCGATGATTCATTCGATCCTAAGATCCGAATCGAAGCTATCAAAGCTTTGCGCAAAGTAGGAACGAATGAAGCCATGCAGGAACTCCTCAACATCATCGCAAATGATAAGGCCAATATCCTTGACAGGAAAGAAGCCTGGAAACAGGTTGGCAAAGTCCTCAAGTTCTAATTCAACTATCTAAGTTTTACTATCTTCTTGACATGCACACGTATTGCGTGTATATTCTTTTTGTGATCAAGAGTTTTGCTAATAAGTCAACCGAGAAAGTGTATCAGCAGATTTTTGCAAAGGAATTGCCCCAATCGATACAGGCGGTAGCTTTGCGAAAACTCATCATGATTGACAATGCTGAGTGCATTGATGATTTGCGAATTCCACCATCCAATCACCTTGAGAAATTAGTTGGTGACAGAAAAGGGCAATACAGCATTCGTATCAATGACCAATACAGGATTTGTTTTAGTGTTGAGGGCAACATTTTCAATGATGTTGAGATAACAGATTATCACTAGAAGTTGATGAGAGAGGAGGCTGAAGTATGAACGAACATATACCTACACCCACCATGGGCGAGATTCTTACAGAGGAATTCATGAGTCCGATGAATCTTTCGGCTTATAAATTGGCCCAGAGCATTCATGTTCCAACTTCTCGTATACAGGATATTTTGCATGGCAGAAGGAAGATCACTCCTGACACATCAGTACGTCTTGGACGTTTCTTTGGTGTGAGTGATCGATTCTTTCTGAATATCCAGAATGATATCGATATTCGCGAACTAGTTGTAAAACATGGAGAAGATATTTCTACTATCAAACCTTACAAAGAGGTCTTGGTTTAATTACCTACTGAAAGGATCATATTGATATGAAATTAGGAATCGTTGGTTTACCCAATGTCGGAAAGAGCACTCTCTTCAATGCTATTACCAAAGCCGGGGCTGAAGCGGCTAATTATCCTTTCTGTACTATTGAACCCAATGTCGGTATCGTGACCGTTCCCGATGAACGAGTTGCCAATCTGCATAAGATCTACAATTCCAAGAAGACGACATATGCGACCATCGAATTCTGCGACATTGCAGGTCTCGTTAAGGGTGCATCCAAAGGTGAAGGTCTTGGCAACAAATTCCTAGGGCACATCCGCGAGGTCGAAGCAATCGTTCATGTCGTCCGCTGTTTTGAAGACCAGAACATCGTCCATGTCGCAGGCAAAGTCGATCCAGCATCTGATATCGATACTATCGATACCGAACTCATCCTTTCGGATATCGAGATCCTCGAACGTAGGATCGAGAAGACCAAGAACAGCATGAAGGGCGGCAACAATAAGAATCTGGCACAGGAACTGGAACTCATGGAACAGATGCACACTGTACTCTGTGACGGCAAGAATGCCAGGACCATGCAGTTCAGTGATGAGGATGCAGAAGTCGTAAACAGCTTTGGTCTATTGTCTTATAAACCTGTCATTTATGTTGCTAATGTTTCGGAAGACGAAGTTGCTGCCCCTGATAACGAATATGTGTTGGCAGTTCGCAAGATAGCGGAGGCTAATGGTGCTCAGACTGTGAAGATCTGCGCTAAGATTGAAGCGGAGATCGCTGAGCTCGAAGATGAAGAAAAGAAGATGTTCCTGGAAGAATTGGGAATTCCTGAATCCGGTCTCGACCAGTTGATCAAGGCATCATACAGGCTCCTCAATCTGATCTCATTCCTTACTGCTGGTGAAGATGAATGCCGTGCTTGGACCATCAAGAACGGCACGAAGGCTCCTCAGGCCGCCGGTAAGATCCATACCGATTTTGAAAAGGGTTTTATCCGTGCTGAGACTATCGCATATGATAAGTTTATTGAAGTCGGCGCCAGCATCCCTGCAGCACGGGAAAAGGGCGTGTTGAGATCAGAAGGCAAAGACTATGTTATGAAGGACGGCGATATCGTCAACTTCCTCTTCAATAACTAAAAGAGCAGTAATAAAAAAAAAGGACTGTCACACGACAGTCCTTTTTCATTTCTAAAGGTTTATCTATTCTTCGTTCTTCGGCAGCCAGTTCTCAGCGTCTTCGTTTTCCAGCCATGCGATGATGTCGGCTGCGGCTTTTCTGCCGGCACCCATAGCGCTGATCACGGTAGCGGCACCGGTCGCGGCGTCACCGCCGGCCCATACTCGGGGCTTGCTGGTCCTGCCGGTCTCATTGACCACCATGGTGCCCCATTTGGTGATATCGAGGCCAGGAGTAGTGGATGAGATGAGAGGGTTAGGATTAGTACCGAGTGATACGATGACAGTATCGGCTTCGAAGAAGAATTCGCTGTTGGGGATCTCGACGGGTCGGCGTCGGCCTTTTTCGTCGGGCTCGCCGAGCTGCATCTTGATGCATTCCATACCGCAGACCCATCCGCGGCCGTCACCGAGAAAGCGTACAGGATTAGTGAGTTCCATGAATGTGATTCCTTCTTCGAGAGCGTGTTCCAGTTCTTCGCGTCTGGCCGGAGCTTCAGCTTTGGTTCGTCGATACATGATCGTTACTTTGGCACCTAAACGGAGAGAGCTTCGGGCTGCATCCATGGCGACGTTGCCGGCACCGATGACGACGACATTCTTTCCAAGCGAAAGAGGAGTGTCATAACCGGGGATAGCGGCGTGCATGAGAGAGATCCTGGTGAGGATCTCATTGGCGGAATAGATACCGCCAAAATTCTCGCCGGGGATATTCATGAACATGGGAAGACCGGCGCCTGAACCCAGGAACACAGCGCTGTAGCCCTGTTCGAAGAGCTCATCGACGGAAAGAGTGTTGCCGATAACCCAGTCGAGATTGATCTCGACACCCATCTTCTTGATCTCTTCGACTTCTTTGTCGACGATGTTCTTGGGAAGACGGAAATCGGGAATACCATAAGATAATACGCCGCCTGCTTTATGCAGAGCTTCAAAGATCGTGACTTTGTGACCTGCCTTAGCGATGTCTGCTGCGGTGGTGAGACCGGCTGGGCCGGCACCGACGATAGCGACTTTCTTGGCATTTGCTGCAGGTTCGATATAAGGAGTGGTGCTGATATTCTTATTGGCCCAGTCTGCGACATATCGTTCGAGTCGTCCGATGGCGACGGGTGCGCCGCGTTTTCCGAGGACACAGTTGCCTTCGCACTGTGATTCCTGAGGACATACGCGTCCGCAGATGCCGGGAAGCGAATTCTTTTTCTTTAAGATGGTAACGGCTTCTTCCATGCGGCCTTCGCGGAGAGCCTTGATGAAATCGGGGATATCGACGCCGACAGGGCAGCCGGTGGTGCAGGGTCGCTTAGGGCACTGGATACAGCGGCTGGCTTCGGTCATAGCCATCTCTTCGGTATAACCGAGGGCTACTTCATCGAAGTTATTGGATCGGACCTGCGGGTCCTGACAGGGCATTTCGGTTCTGTTCAAATTCAATTCCATTTCTTACCTCCTACCACTGTCCACAGGCTCGACAATGATAAATATCTACGCTTCCGGCCTGTCGTGCAGGATACGGGCATCTTCGCATCATGATCTGTTCCCAGTCCACTTTGCGTCCGTCGAATTCAGGGCCGTCTACACAGGCAAATTTGGTCTTGCCGTCTACATTGCATCGGCAGGCGCCGCACATACCGGTGCCGTCTACCATGATGGGATTGAGGCTTACCCGGTATTCGATGTCAGCTTTCTTGGCGATTCCGCTTACGGCCTCCATGGCGCAGAGAGAGCCGACCATGATGATGCGGTCGATATTGTTTTCACTGATGATCTTTTCTACGGCATCGGTGATCCATCCGGTCTCGCCGGAAGTGCCGTCCATAGTCATGACGGAAGATGATTCAGAGATCTCTTTGAGAGCATCGATGGGGACGATCTCTGACTTGGTACCGCCGCTTACTGCGGAATAGATCTTGCATCCGGCAGCTTTGAGTTCCTTAGCCAGAGGCTGGATGGCCATGGCTCCGTAACCCATGCCTGCGACCAGGACATTGCCGTAATTGCTGATCTCGGAGACCTTGCCGAGAGGGCCGGTGATGTGTGCGATTTCAGAGCCTTCACCGAGAGCGGTCAGTTTAGTGGTGGATGTACCGACTTTGCTGACGACGATGGAGATGGTGCCGAGCACGCGGTCCCAGCCGCATACGGTGATAGGGATCCTCTCGCCGTGATCATCGACGAGGAGCATGATGAACTGTCCGGGCTTGACCTTGGCGGCGATGGCCGGAGCTTCGATATCTAATCGATACAGATTATCTGCGATCTGAGTTTTTCGTAAGACCTTAAACATTTGCTGTTTCTCCTTCCAGTTCGATCTTTACAGCACATGTCTTGTAATCGGGAGTTCCGGAGATAGGATCTGTGCCGGCTCCTAATAAGAGGTTAACGGGAACATCCGAGAAGTGATAGGTCATGTGGATCATGCCTGAATAACACTTGTCGGAGATACGGGCCTTGACCTTGACGGAACCGCGGCGGGAAGTGACTTTGATCAGCTGGCCATCTTTGATGCCGAGCTTTTCAGCGTCTTCCGGACATATATCACAGCGTTCTTCGGATTCGACAAGGCGGATACCTTTGACGTTGCCGGTCATCGTATCGTTGTTGTAGTGGAAGAGACTGCGGTCTGTCATCAGGTAGAACGGATATTCATCATCGGGCACCTCGTTGGGAGCCTTGTATTCCAGTGCTTTGAGGAGGCCTTTGCCACGGGAGAACTTTCCGATATGGAGCATCGGAGTACCTACGGTGTCGCCTTCTTTGCACGGCCAGGGGATGCCCTGTTTGTCGATGGCTTCAGGGGAGATGCCTTCATAGCCGGGGACCATCCTCTGCATCTCGCGGGTGATGTCCCAGGCGGAATCGTAATTGAAAGTGGTGGCACCCATATGCTGGGCCAGTTCACAGACGATCTTCCAGTCGGGTTTGGATTCACCGAGCGGTTCGATTATCTGTCGTACTTTCTGTACGCGTCGTTCGGTATTGGAGAAGGTGCCGTCCTTTTCGGCAAAGGAGGCGCCGGCCAATACGTAATCTGCATATTCTGCAGTCTTGCATTTATAGATATCCTGGACTACCAGGAGATCGAGTTTTTCATATGCTTCGCGGATATGACCTGCATTGGGATCGGTCATAGCGGGATCTTCACCCATGACGAAGAGTGCCTTGATCTTGCCTTCCTTGATGCGGTCGGGCATCTCGGTCAATTTGTAGCCTTCGATTGGAGGAGGCAGCTTGCCGTATTCCTTGAGCAGTCTTGCGCGGGCTTCCTCATTGTCGACTTTCTTGTAGCCGGGGAGGAAGTGGGGGAGTGCGCCCACATCGCAGGAGCCCTGGACGTTGTTCTGGCCTCGGAGAGGGTTGAGACCGGCGCCGGCTTTACCGAAGTTGCCGGTGACCATCACGAGATTGGAAAGAGCCCAAACGCCTTCGACGCCGTAGGACTGCTGAGTGACGCCCATTCCGTAGTAGATAGCAGCAGGGTCGGATGTGGCATACATGCGGGCAACTGCTTTGATATCTTCGACGGGTACTCCGGAGATCCTAGAGACTTCATCAAGTTCGAAAGCCTTGAGGGATTCCTTGAACGCTTCGATATTCTCGCAGCGTTCATTGATGAAGTCCCAGTCTGCGAGACCTTCATCGATGATATATTTGATCATGCCCATGACGAGGGCAATGTTGGTACCGGCGCGTGGTCGGATCCACAGATCAGCCAGATCCACATTTTTGATCTTCATGGGGTTGACGATGATGAGTTTGGCGCCGTTCTTGACGGCCTGCTTGATCTTCATGCCGACCACCGGATGAGCATGGAACGGATTGGAACCGAAGAGCATGATGCACTTTGATTTGAATACATCGCTGATCGGGTTGGTCATGGCGCCTGATCCCAAAGTCAGATACAGACCATCGACGGAAGGACCGTGGCAGACACGGACACAGTGGTCGATGTGGGGAGTGCCGATCACCGATCGTGCGAATTTCTGTAATACGTAGTTATCTTCGTTCGTACATCGTGCAGATGCAACGAAGGCGACTTCTTCAGGTTTGAACTTGGATAATTTCTCGGCGATCTCTGTGTAGATGGTCTCCCAGTCCTTTTCGACTAACTGGCCATCGACTTTGGCGAGAGGTTTTAAAAGCCGGTTGGGGTTATAGACAGCATCAGCGATGCCGAAATGTCCCTTGACGCAGGCCTGACCCTGATTGACGGCAGCTTTGGGATCGGGATAAGTCTGCATGATCTTGCCGTCTTTGACTTCGGCGATGAGCTGACAGCCGACGCCGCAGTACGGACAGGTGGTGGTCACGGTCTTGTCAGCAAGGCCTTTCTGGGAATTAGCCATGAGAGCGCCGGTAGGACAGACGTCGACACAGGCACCGCAGAATTCGCATCCTGCGTCCTGTAATGACATGTCGAGAGCGGTACCGACTTCGAGGCCTTCATCTGCCTGTTTCATAAAGATGACTTTGTTCTTGCGGACTTCCTGACATGCTCGGACGCAGCGTCCGCAGCGGATACATTTGTTATAGTCGCGGCTGAAGAAGAGACCGGTCTCTTTCAGCTGATTCTCTCGGGGTTTGTAGGGGATATCTTCTGCACCAACGTGAGCGACAACTTTTTGTAGTTCACAGCGCATATTCTCATTGCAGGTGAGACAATCGCGGGGATGCGGTTCGATGAATTCGGCAAGACGTGCCTTTCTGAAAGCGGTGATACGGGGACTTTCGGTAGTGATCACCATACCGTCTTCTGCAATGGTCGTACACGAACAGGGAAGGTTGCGAGTTCCTTCGATTTCGACGACACACATCCTGCAGCTTCCGATGGACTCAAGAGACGGATGTGAACATAATGTCGGGATGTATATCCCGGCTGCTTTAGCCGCTTTTAAGACGGTTGTCCCTTCTTTGACTTCTAATGGTATTCCGTTGATTGTGATCTTGATGGTCATAAGATCTCCCTGCAAAAAAATCATTCTGAAAAAAGCGAATGAACTTATATCATACCTTAATTAATGTTGACTCATCAATTTGGAAAGATGGTTTGAATTGTTCTTAGATTTTATGACGTAGATTTCCCATGGTAATTGGGATAGATATCATGATTATTGGCAACCCAGAGTATTTGATTGGAATTTTGGGATAAAACAAGAAAGGAGTGACTTATGTCTTCACGAGGCGCAATAATAAGAAACGGGCATGTTACTACAGATGAGTATACATATGCCTTGGATGAGTATGATAATCCTAAAAAAATATATGACGCCAAGGTCTTAGTTTGGGTTGGAAGTAGGCATAACTTACCTGATTATTCTCACTCGCCTAATGCTGTTTATACAAAAGAGAACAATGGCATGTTGAGGCAACTTAGGGTTTATGATAGTGATGGCTACCCTGTTTTGGAGATAGGTTATCATTTTGAATCTCATCTATCGAAAAATAACGCTCCCGTACTTCACTACCATTTGTTTAAAAAAAATTTAGACAGAGAGGATGCGGTGCCTCTTTCACCAACATCCTGTACGGAGCTTTATGGGATATACAAAAAATATTTGGAGGCGTATGGATTATGATAAACGGAAACTTGGATCAGTTTTTAGATACCGGATGGTATTCTGAGGCGGAATTATTCTATAAAGGGTTCATCTATTGGTGTGAAGGTCAATGGGACAAGAGCGGTACTTGTCATTTTTTTGTTAACAGATTTCCCGCAATAGTTGTCGAGGAACAGTATTACCGAATGATAATTGAGGATGACGATACTGTTGATGTAGAGTGTGTATTTGAATTGTTTGACCATGATATAGATCTGATTAAAAGGAAGTTTCTAGAAGCTAAAATATTTGATGGTAAGAGCTTCTGGGAGATCGAGAAAGTTGTAGCATGGTTAGATGAATATGGTAATAATCCTATCTACAGACGCGATATTGTAAAAGAAGACTATATGGATAGATTGAATTCAGAAAATGGATAATTCACAGGATTTTACTCGAGGGAGCATCTTAAAGAAGCTCGTGATCTATATGCTTCCTGTCTTTGCGGCATTGGCATTGCAGGCTGCATATGGTGCAATAGATCTTCTCATAATCGGTAAGTTCGGTACTGTTGCCGGCATATCCGGCGTTGCCACAGGCGGCAATATCATGAATCTCTTCATCATGGTGCTGGGGTCCCTTACGGTTGGTGTCACGGTCATCATGGGACAGATGATCGGGAGCGGTAATGCCAGGAGGATCGGTCCAATCCTTGGTAATGCTGTGGCGTTCTTCGGTATCCTGGCATTGGTGCTGACGGTGGTCGTTGTCGTATTTGCAAGGCCGTTGGCCATCGTTATGCAGGCTCCTGACGAAGCGCTCGATCTGACCGTGGAATATGTCAGGATCTGCGGCTACGGTTTTATCTTTATCGTCTTTTATAACTTCATCAGCAGCATCTTCCGCGGTATCGGGAATTCACGTTTACCGCTGCTCTTCGTTTTTATTTCTTGTGTCGTCAATGTCGGTCTTGATCTGCTCTTTATTGCTGTCTTCAATATGAATGTGGCTGGTGCGGCTTGGGCTACTGTGATCGCTCAGGCAGTCAGCGTGGTATTGTCTCTTTTGATCATCAGGGGAGCAGAGACGCCTTTCAGTTTCAGTATCAAAGACATCAGACTTAATATCCATAATCTAGGATTCGTATCTATCGGCACGCCGCTGGCTATTCAGAGCGCTCTTACCAGTCTGACATTTCTGGCTCTCTGTGCCTTCATCAACAGACTGGGACTTGATGCCTCATCCGGTTATGGTGTTGCCCAGAAGATCATTGCATTCATCATGCTGATCCCGATATCGATCATGCAGAGCATGTCTCCGTTCGTTGCACAGAACGTCGGCGCACAGAAAGAAGACCGTGCCAAGCGAGCGATGCTATGCGGCATGGGGATAGGTGCTTCCGTCGGTATCATAATTTCTCTTATGAGTTTCTTCAGAGGGGACATTCTGGCATCCTGGTTTGCAGATGATCCCAATGTCATCAAAATGGCAGCAGACTATCTTAAAGGGTTTGCTCCCGAAGCCGTCCTGACAAGTTTTCTGTTTAGTTTCAACGGTTATTTCAATGGACATTCGAAGTCTATGTTTGTCATGATCCTCGGTATCTCGCAGGCTATCGTGATCAGACTGCCGCTGTCATATATCATGAGTATCCAGCCGAATGCTTCCTTAACTTGGATCGGTTTTGCTGTGCCTGTTGCGACCGTATTAGGTATCATTGCTTGTATTTTCTATTTCGGCCATCTTCAAAAGAGGATTAAACAGCAATGTCTTTCACCCGAGACCATTACAAATGTATAAGTTCCAATAAGTTTCAATAAATCCCGATAAGTATCCATAAAAACCGGTTTTTCTTGACAAACTTTAAAAAGAAACGAAAATCAAAGCACTTGTTTGAAGGATTATCATATCCTCTGAAGAGAATCGCTGGTGTTGGTAGCACCAACGATTTTTTTTTGAGTGAAGGTTTAGTATTTCTGCTCGTCTTCCCATTTGTAATTGGGATTATTGTTTATGTATGAAAAATATCGTTTTTTGTACTCGGAATACTTCAGATCATTAGGGCCTATGATATCAGTGTCATCTTCGTCAGTGCCATCATCTTCCCATCCGCAGAAGGGACATATATCGGATGAATAGTGGTCGGGGAATTCATACTTGTCACATACCGGACAAAGATGAGGTGTCATTGGCGGACGATGTTCATCGAGATAATCGTAGTTGGGGTCTTCTGCAATTTTTGATGCAAACCATCTGCGATATTCGGTGAGAGATTTTTCGTTTTCACCATTTCTCAAATCATGGTCAGCGTGTTGACGTGGGTCATAGATCCACCCACAACGTGAGCATTGCAGTGTTCTGGAATACTCGTCATCTTCCAGTTCTGAAAAGTAAAAGTCTTCGCAAATTGGGCAAAGCATAGGGACATAATTCTCTTTGTTGATCATTTTCGGTATTTCTCCTTTTGTTCAAGGTAGTACTTTCTTTGATTATCTGGGCAATAGTAGGTTACGACATATCCATCTGAAGTTATGATAGCAAATTCGTTCGTAACTCTATTGTACTTGTATGTCGAGCCATTTTTAGCAATAAAGCTTTCGCAATCTTCCCTGTTAACAGTGTCTTGACACCGGTCTGAATCCGTCCGATAATAAAAAAAACACCAAAAATGTCTGATTGATTCCATTCGTATTTTTCACAATTTTATTTCCCTGACTTAGGTCCTTATGTGTGTTTTTTTTTGTTTTAGAGAGAGAGGGACTTATTTAACATGGCCAAGTACATCTTTGTGACCGGCGGCGTGGTTAGCTCTGTAGGCAAGGGCATTACCGTCGCTTCAATCGGTGCGACCTTAAAGGCAAGAGGTCTTTCTGTTGCTACTTTGAAGATGGATCCGTATCTCAATACCGATCCCGGAAATATGTCTCCGTTGCAGCATGGCGAAGTCTACGTCACTCGTGACGGCGGCGAAGAAGATCTCGACGTCGGCAACTATGAGCGATTCACTGATACCGAGCTCACAGCCGCTTCCGATATCACTTCAGGTCAGGTTTATAAGACATTATTCGATCGCGAGAAACAGGGCGATTTCATCGGCGGAACCATTCAGGTCATCCCGCATCTGACCAATGAGATCAAGAACAGGATATTTAAGCTGGCAGATTCTTCTAAGGCTGACGTGGTCATGGTCGAAGTCGGCGGAACCATTGGCGACATCGAAGGACAGCCATTTATCGAGGCTATACGTCAGATGAGGAAGACTGTAGGTCGAGAGAACGTGGTCTATGTTCATGTGACCTTACTTCCCTATATCGGTTCCACTAAAGAGCTGAAGACTAAGCCCACTCAGCACTCGGTCAATGAGCTCCGACGCGCCGGTATCCAGCCGGATATTTTGGTATGCCGAGCTGACAGTGAGATCTCTGAGAGCCTCCGTGAAAAGATCGGCCTCTTCACTGATGTCGAACCTTATGCCGTTATCCCTATGACTACGGCCAAGAGCGTTTACGAAGTACCTCTGATCCTTGAACAGTATGGTGCAGGTGACCTTATTACTAAGCTCCTTGGACTTCCCCAGGTCACTCCCGATATGACACTCTGGAGGACTCTGGCTGACAAGGCCATCAATTACAAACAGATCGTGAAGATTGCTCTCGTTGGCGAATATGTGGCTCTTGAAGATGCCTACTATTCTATCCGAGAAGCTATCTATCATGCTGGTTTCAAATACGACTGCAAGATCAAACTTGAGTGGGTCGGCACCAACGATATCCATACCGCTGAGGATGCCGCTGCAAAGCTTAAGGACGTTCAGGGCATCTGTCTTGCCGGCGGTTTCGGCGAAAAGAACATCGAGAGCATGATCAAAGTCGTCGAGTACGCCAAGGCCAATAAAGTCCCGTTCTTCGGTATCGGTCTCGGTATGGAGGCCATGCTCATCGATGCCGGACGTATCGTCTTCAATTCCAAAGACGTCAATTCTACAGCATTCGTTCCTGAGACCATGTATCCTATCATCGATATCCCTCAGGGCAGGAAGGCTGAACTCGAACATGTTGCGGCGCTCAGGATGGGTGATTATCCCTGCAAGGTCGTTGCCGGTACGAAAGCGGCAGCTGCCTATGAAGGAAAAGAAGACATCGTCGAGCGACACCGCAATTCATATGAACTCAATAATGCATACAGAGAAAAGCTCCTGGATGACGGTCTGATCTTCTCTGCATTCTCTCCCGACAACGAATATGTCGAGATCTGCGAGGTGAAGGATCATCCGTTCATGCTGGGCTGTCTCTTCCATCCTGAATATGTCTCCAGGCCGCACCGACCGCATCCGCTTTTCAGCGCTTTCATCGATGCCGCCAGAGCTAAATAATCATTAAGGAGTATCAAAATGAGATTATTCTTAGATACAGCAAATATCGATCTTATCAAACAGGGTGTAGCCTGGGGCGTCGTCAGCGGTGTGACCACCAATCCGACATTGGTTGCCCAGGAAGGCATCTCTGATTACGAATCAGTCATCAAGAAGATCTGTGAGATCGTTCCCGGCGAGGTCTCTGCTGAAGTTACCGCCGAAGGCAAGGACAATATGTTCGAACAGGGTCTTGCCATTTCAAAATGGCATCCCAATGTCGTGGTAAAGGTCCCTTGCACGGTCGACGGTTATGAAGTTGCCGCTCATCTTGCCAAAGAGGGCGTCAAGGTCAATATGACCCTTTGCTTCTCTCCCAACCAGGCCCTCTTGGCCGCACTTGCCGGCGCATATTTCGTCAGCCCCTTTGTCGGCAGGCTCGATGATATCTCGACCGACGGCATCGCACTGATCGAAGACATCGTCGACATCCTTCACATCCCCGAATTCAATACTCAGATCATTTCAGCATCGATCCGACACCCGATGCATGTATTACAGTCCGCCAAAGCAGGTGCTGATGTCGCTACGGTTCCTTTCAAGGTCCTGCAGCAGATGATGAAGCACCCGCTTACCGACGTTGGTCAGGCCAAGTTCATGGAAGACTGGCATAAGGTATCTGGCAAATAGGAGAATCATAAATGGCACCAAGAGCAAAAAAAGTTGAAAAAGCCGAAGAGGCAGCCCCCGTCGAAGAAAAGAAGAAGACTGTTGCGAAAAAACGGGAAACAGCCGTTGAAGCAGAGGTAAAACCTGCCCGACGTGGACGCAAACCAGGAAAGAAAGCGGCAGAAGAGCCTGCAAAAGTAGAAGTTACAGCTGCTGTTGATAAGCCGGCAGAAAAAGCTGATGTAAAAGAAAAGCCGGCAGCTAAGAGACCAGGACGCAAGAAAAAGGTCGTCGAAGCAGCTGCTCCTGCTGAAGCCCCGAAAGCTGAGGAACCGGCAAAGCCGGTAGAGGTCGTTGCTGAACCGGTGGCTGAGGCAAAAGAGGAAAAACGACAGTTCGTTCCTCGAGATCAGCATCAGAAGCGTTTCGGCAGATTCCAGTCCAATTCTTTCGACTCTTTCCATAAGAATCCGGAAGTACCTTTCCCGACAATGGTCCAGCTCTTCGATATGGAAGCTGTTGAATTGGTAAAACTGGCTGTCGAGGAAGGGATCACCGATATCGCGACACATTCTAAGAATGATGTCGTCGAACAGCTCATGACTGCTTATATGAATAAGCAGGGCATGGGCTTCAAACTTTGCTCTGGTGTTTTGGATATTTTGAATGATGGTTATGGTTTCCTCAGACAGGAGACCTTGCTCCCCGGTCCTGACGATATCTATGTATCTCAGGCTCAGATCAAGCGATTTGCTTTGAGGAATGGTGATTCCATCATCGGCATCGCCCGTCCTTCCAAGGAAAAGGAAAAGTATTACAACCTGGTCCGTGTGGAAATGATCAATGATCTTGCTCCGGACGTTTCAAGACTGCGCCCGACATTCTCCCAGATGACCCCGATCTTTCCTGATCAGCGGATTACTATGGAGACCACTCCCGATGTCCTTGCGACTCGACTTATCGACCTGTTCGCTCCTATCGGCCGCGGCCAGCGAGGCCTTATCGTTGCTCCTCCCAAAGCCGGTAAGACTATGCTTCTGAAATCTATTGCCAATGCTGTCGAAGATAATTACAAGGATATTCATGTGATCGTCTGTCTCATCGGTGAACGACCGGAAGAAGTTACAGATATGAAACGATCGGTCAAAGGCGAAGTCATTGCGGCTACCTTTGATGAAGCTGTCGAGAATCAGACCCGAGTCGCCGAGCTTGCTATCGAGAAAGCCAAGCGAATGGTCGAGGCCGGCAAGGATGTATTCCTACTCCTTGACGGTATCACCCGTCTGACCCGTGCTTATAACCTCTCTTTGCCTCCTTCCGGCAGGACCCTTTCAGGCGGTATCGATCCCGTGGCATTGCACCCCGGAAAACGATTCTTTGGTGCGGCCCGTAATATCGAAGAAGGTGGTTCTCTTACCATCGTTGCTACTTGTCTTGTCGATACCGGTT
>JAEEGH010019692.1_pt1 | contig 14128 bp, 10 predicted proteins | sample 9134181 | NCBI WGS metagenome assembly JAEEGH01 (sample SAMN16246544, study PRJNA631951) | gut metagenome | biome: gut microbiome; feature: rumen; material: DP-attached | host: Bos | place: Iran: Karaj | collected 2018-10 | reverse complement strand
AATGAATGATACTATCATGAAGGCCATGACAGCCACATCGGTTGATGATGCATGTGTTATATAGTCTCCGAATATATTCTCGTCCATGTGGGCCAGGAGATACAGTATGAACAGAACAAAGAGAACAGCCATAACTGTCCATCCAAGATAGAAAAAGAAATGATATTTAGCATCTCCCATGTTGAGATATTTCTTTTCCATATAAAGCGGATAGATTACGAGCATGGCAAATACATATACGCTGACAACCATTTTTACAAGGTATGCTGATGTCTGCTTAAATGCTGTCTCCTGTTTTTTGTTCTTTCCGGACGTAACAGGTCTTTTCCCTTTTGATGACATGATAATTAACCTCTGTATAATTATAACTTTGCTTAAAATTATATATTATGTAACCGATTCTTACAAATTGTAAAACATGGTATACTATAGTCATAAATAAAAGGTCATACTTTAATCTTTACGGAGGAATATATATGGCACAGGAGCAGACAACAGAGCAGAAACTGGCAATGGAGAGAACGGAGCTTTCTTATGAGAGAACGGGACTGTCCATAATCAGAACAGATCTTTCATTTAATAATACAAAACTCTCTGTAGAGCAGACTCATTTGTCATTTTTGAGAACAGTTGTATCACTGCTCGGAAGCTCAGCTACTATATATATGGGACTCCCTGCTATCGGTGTATCCCGGCTGTTCAGTACTATTCTTGCAGTATTTCTCCTTGTTAGTGCGGTATATTTCTTTGTCAAGGATTTGCTCACTTATCCCAGGTTAAAAAAAGAAATAGCCAGAATGGAAAAGCGCAAGGAAGAAATCATTGCGTCATATCCCACTCTGGCAAATAGTATAAATGATGATGATGGTAAATAATTACTCTGTAAACAGTGCAGTTGAGTAGTATCTGTCTCCGCTGTCAGGAAGGAGTGCTACGATTACCTTGCCTGCATTCTCGGGCTTCTTTGCATACTCGATGGCAGCGTGAAGAGCAGCTCCTGATGAAATACCTACAGAGATACCTTCAGTTTTTGCGAGGAGCTTTGCTGCGGCAAATGCGTCCTCGTTTTTTGCTCTGAACACTTCGTCAAATACCTTTGTATTAAGAACATCGGGTACGAATCCTGCACCGATTCCCTGAATCTTGTGAGCGCCTGCTTTTCCTTCTGAGAGGACAGGTGAATCATCGGGTTCAAGTGCCACGACCTTCACGTTAGCATTCTGCTCTTTCAGATATTCTCCTGTACCTGTAACAGTACCGCCTGTACCTACGCCGGCGATAAATATGTCTACCTTCCCGTCTGTATCTTTCCAAATCTCAGGACCTGTTGTTGCTTTATGTACTGCAGGGTTTGCAGGGTTGATAAACTGTCCGGGGATATAGCTATTAGGAATTTCCTTTGCAAGTTCCTCAGCCTTTGCGATTGCGCCTTTCATACCCTTGGCACCTTCTGTGAGGACGAGCTCTGCACCGTATGCCTTTAAGATATTTCTACGCTCAACGCTCATTGTCTCAGGCATTGTGAGAATGATGCGGTATCCCTTTGCTGCAGCGATTGATGCAAGACCAATACCTGTGTTACCACTTGTAGGCTCGATGATTACGGAACCTTCTTTAAGAAGTCCCTTAGCTTCAGCGTCTTCAATCATTGCCTTAGCTATACGGTCCTTAACGCTTCCTGCAGGATTAAAATACTCAAGCTTTGCAAGTATTGTTGCTTTAAGATCCAGTTTCTTTTCGATATTAACCACCTCAACGAGAGGAGTATTACCGATTAATCCGAGAGTGCCCTTGTAAATATTAGCCATAATTAATATACCTTCCTTTCAAAAAGTGATGATAAAAAGATTAAAACATTATTTACCTACCATGTCAATAGGTTTTAACGTAAGCCGCCATCTTACAACGGCAGTACCGATAATTATCACATATCCTATGATGCTGAGCAGCACAGGAGTTTCATTTAAGAATATTATGCCAAGGAGCGCCGCAAAGATGACCTGCATGTAGTCAAACACAGACAGCTCTTTTGCCGGAGCGTACTTGTACGCAGTCGTGATGGAGAACTGGCCAAGGCTTGCAGAGAGTCCAGCAAGTATGAGGCATATCCACTGACGCAGTGTCATGGGATGGAAATCAAGTATCAGGAAAGGTGCAGTCACCATACATGAAAACAGTGAAAAGCACATGACGATGACGGGAGTTCTCTCACCCTTGCCGCCAAGCTTTCTGACAAATACATAAGCAGTACCTGCACCGAATCCACCGTAAAGTCCGATGAGAGCCGGTACCACAGACATGCTTCCTCCCGGCCTTATGATAAACAGCGCACCGATAAAAGCGATTATGGTTGCGATTATATCAACGGCAGTAGGTATTTCCTTTAATATAAATATGGACAGTATGATTGCAAAAAACGGAGAGAGCTTATTGAGCATATTTGAATCAGCTATGCCAAGTCTGTCGATGGCATAGAAGTTGCAGATTAGGCCGCTTGTTCCGAATATGCATCTGCATGCAATGTCTCCAAAGCAACCTTTCTTAATTCTGAATTTCTCCTTGCTCTTCATTAATGGAAAGAAAGCCACGATGGCTGCAAAGGCATTGCGAAAGAAAGCCTTCTGCATAGTGGGCACATCGCCAGATATTCTCACGAAGAATGTCATCAGTGAGAAACCAAAAGCTGCAAGCATAATGCACAGAATGGCTTTAACCTTTGAACTGCGGTTTCCTGTATCTGTTTTTTCTTTTGACTCATTTTCATTCATAGGTATCAGTATAACCCAATTGTCAATATATGGGTAATTTTATGACTAATTTATGTTGAACAGAGCCTTGGATTTCTTGTATCATATATATTGCATTAATTTGGAGGAAAACCATATGGGAAAGATTTTTAAATTTAACAAGGATGTAGATACCGATCAGATCATAGCATCCCAGTATCTGCTTTATCCCACCATCGACGAGATGAAGGCACATACCTTCGAATCATTAAACGGCGATTTCGCATCATCCGTAAAGCCTGGCGATTTTGTTGTGGCTGATGAAAATTTCGGATGCGGATCTTCGAGAGAACAGGCTCCTTCTGTCCTAAAGGCTCTTGGAGTAAAGGCGGTTATCGCAAAATCATTTGCACGAATTTTTTATCGTAATTCCATTAATATCGGCATGCCTGTAATAGTCAGCAAAGAGCTGTACGGAGCAGTTAACGACGGCGACGAGATGGAACTCGATCTTGATAACGGTATTATAAAGGCAGGCGGAAAGGAATATGCCTGCACAAAGCTTCCTGCAAAAATGCAGGCCATACTTGATCAGGGCGGGCTGATAGCTTCGCTTAACAGGGAGGATTAAATCATGGGAATGACAATGGCTGAGAAAATCATCGCCCTTGCTGCCGGAGTAGAGAAGACAAAGGCCGGTGATATAGAGACTGTCACTCTTGATAAGCTCATGAGTAACGACGGTACTACTCACTTAACGATTGATATGTTTAACAATAAAATAAAGAATCCAAAGATTGCAGATCCTGAGAAACTCATCTGGATAGTTGATCACAACATTCCTGCTGACAGTCCCAAGACTGCAGCATCCCAGAAGAAGATGAGGGATTTCGCAAAAGAGCATGGGATTAAATTTTACGAGGGCGAGGGTGTGTGCCATCAGGTAATGATGGAAAATCATGTCCGTCCCGGTGAACTTATATTTGGCGCCGATTCTCACACATGTGCTTACGGAGCTCTCGGAGCATTCGGTACAGGTGTCGGATGTACAGATTATCTCTATGCCATGGTGACAGGTCAGTCATGGCTCCTTGTGCCTGAGACAATCAGATTTAATCTTAAGGGCAAGCTTAACGACGGCGTATATGCGAGAGACCTTATCCTCTCAATAATAGGTAAAATCAGTGCCAACGGTGCCAACTATAAAGCAATGGAGTTTGGCGGCGAAGGCCTTAAGACATTAAATATGGCTGACAGAATATCAGTCTGCAACCTCTGCGTTGAGGCAGGTGCCAAGACAGCACTTATGGAGGTGGACGATATTGCTCTTGATTATCTTAAGGAGCATGGCAGAGAGCCCAAGGCTATAGTTAAGTCAGATGATGACGCTGTATTTTCACAGGTTATCGATATTGATTTATCTGAGATTCAGCCTGTTGTGGCAAAGCCTCATTTTGTAGATTCCGTTGTGCCTGCAAAGGAGTGCCTTGGAATTCATATTGACGAAGCATTCCTCGGTTCATGCAACAATGGCCGTATAGAAGATTTAAGAGCCGGCGCGGCAATTATTAAAGGCAGGAAGGTTGCCCCCAAGGTGAGATTCCTCGTAGTACCCGCAAGCCGTGCTGTCTACAAGCAGGCACTTAAGGAAGGCATTCTTGAGACATTTATGGAGGCCGGAGCCATCATCATGAACCCCAACTGTTCAGTATGCTGGGGTGCATGCCAGGGTGTTATCGGTGAAGGCGAGACACTTATTTCAACAGGTACCAGAAACTTTAAGGGCAGAGCAGGCCACAAGGATTCGTTTGTATATCTTGCAAGTGCAGCAACCGTCACAGCTTCTGCTATCAAGGGAGAGATTACAACGGCGGACATGCTGTAGTATATGGAGGAAAATATGAATCAGACATTTGACGCTAAAATATGGGTGCTTGGTGATGATATCGATACAGACATTATCCTCCCCACTGAATATCTTGCATTAAAGACTGTAGATGATATGAAGCCTTATGCATTTTCGCCTCTTCGTCCTGAACTTGCAGGCATGATTAAACCCGGCGACATGATAGTTGCGGGCAAAAACTTTGGCTGTGGTTCATCGAGAGAGCAGGCTCCGGAAGTAGTGAAGGCCCTTGGTATTTCATGTATTGTGGCTAAATCATATGCCCGTATCTTCTTTAGAAATGCCATTAACAACGGACTTCTTCTCATAGAGAACAGCGAGCTTCACGACGCCGTGACAGAGGGAGATATGGCAAAGGTTACTCCCGGTGAGCAGATTGAATATAACGGTAAAGTTTACAAGATAGAATCACTTCCGGATAATCTCATGGAAATCCTCAGCGCAGGCGGGCTTGTAAATGCCATGAGAAAAAAGAACGGTCTGTAATCGGAGGTTAAAAATGGCACATACACTAATAGAAAATATAATAGGCAATAATGTAAAGAAAGAAGTAAAGCCCGGAAATATCGTCACTGTAAATGTGGACTGGTGCATGGTTGATGATATAATGGCACCTTTCACGATTAAGAAATTCGAGGAGATGGGCTTTTCAAAGGTATGGGACCCGGACAAGATAGTTCTTATTTATGATCATTTCCTGCCGGCTACCCAGACAGATGATTCAAGACATTTCAGGGAGGCAGATGCCTTTGCTGATAAATATGGTATAAAGAATGTCCACAGGACAGACGGCATATGCCATCAGCTCATGACTGAGGCAGGATATGTAAAGCCCGGTGATATAGCATTCGGTACTGACAGCCATACGGTGACATACGGATGCGTAGGTGCATTCTCAACAGGTATAGGCTATACGGAGATGGCAGGTATCCTCGGTACCGGTCAGCTCTGGATTAAAGTACCTGAGACAATTAAGGTAAATATAAACGGAAAGCTTCCGGAAAATGTATCGTCAAAGGATGTAATCCTCAGAATAATCGGAGACCTGACTGCGTCAGGAGCTACATATATGGCTCTTGAATTTTCCGGCGATACTATAGATACCATGTCAGTGTCATCGAGAATGACAATGGCCAACATGGCAGTTGAGGCCGGTGCAAAATGCGGAGTGTTTGTTCCCGATGAGAAGACATGCGAGTACTGCGGTATTCCTTATAGTGATGAGATTAAAGCGCTTCGTCCTGATGCTGACGCTGTATACGCAAAAGTAATGGAATACAAAGCAGAGGATTTTGTACCTGTGACAGCATGCCCCTCACTTGTTGATAATATTAAGCCTGTATCAGAAGTTAAGGGTACAAAGGTTGACCAGGTATTCTTAGGCTCATGCACCAACGGACGTCTTGAGGACCTTCAGGCAGCAGCAGCCATCTTAAAGGGAAAGCATATAGCACCTTATTTAAAAATGATAGTGACACCTGCAAGCCGTAAGATTTACCTTGAGGCACTTAAGGACGGAACCCTCGATATTCTGTCTGACGCAGGAGCAATCATTACCACTCCCGGATGCGGACTCTGCTGCGGACGAGGCGGAGGTATTCTGTCCGACGGAGAGACCGTCGTGGCTACAAACAACAGAAACTTCCTTGGTCGTATGGGTACGAGCAAGGTTAATATCTATCTTGCATCACCAAAGACAGCTGCGGCAACAGCTCTTAAGGGTGAGATTACGGCAATGGAATAAAGCGCCGATTTTTGACATTTCATATAGTATTTATTTATAATTATAGTTTGATATTAAGCCGAAGGATAAGTCGGCTGTTAACAGAAGGAGACAAGTATGTACAACAAAGTATCCACAGACATGAATTTTGTCGATCGCGAAAAGGAAATCGCAAAGTTCTGGAAAGAGAATGACATCTTCCAGAAATCAATGGATTCAAGAAAGGAAGGCCCTACATATACTTTCTATGACGGACCTCCGACGGCAAACGGTAAGCCTCATATAGGCCATGTGCTTACCCGTGTCATTAAGGATATGATTCCCAGATACCGTACAATGAAGGGATATATGGTACCCAGAAAAGCAGGATGGGATACTCACGGACTTCCCGTTGAGCTCGAAGTTGAGAAACTTCTCGGTCTTGACGGCAAGGAGCAGATTGAAGAGTACGGACTTGATCCCTTTATCGGTAAATGTAAGGAATCTGTTTGGAAATATAAGGGGATGTGGGAAGACTTCTCACAGACTGTAGGTTTCTGGGCTGATATGGACAACCCTTATGTCACATATCATGATGACTTTATCGAGTCTGAGTGGTGGGCTCTTAAGGAAATCTGGGACAAAGGTCTTCTTTATAAAGGATTTAAGATTGTTCCTTATTGCCCTCGTTGCGGAACTCCTCTTTCATCACATGAGGTTGCACAGGGATACAAGACTCTTAAAGAGAGAACAGCCGTAGTCAGATTCAAAATTAAGGGTGAGGATGCATACTTCCTTGCATGGACAACAACACCCTGGACACTTGCTTCCAATATCGCTCTTTGTGTTAACCCTGAAGAGACATATGTAAAGGTTAAGGCAGCAGACGGTTATACATACATTCTTGCACAGGCACTTGCAGACAGTATCCTCGGAGGAATCGAGAGAGAAGAAGGCAAGGCTGCATACGAAGTGCTTGAGACATATAAAGGTAAAGACCTTGAGTACAAAGAGTACGAGCCTCTTTATCAGTGCGCTGCAGACTGCGTAGAGAAACAGCACAAGAAAGCATTCTTCGTATACTGCGATGATTATGTAACAATGTCAGACGGTACCGGTATCGTACATATAGCTCCCGCGTTTGGTGAGGACGATGCCAGAGTAGGTCGTAAATATGACGCTCCTTTCGTACAGATGGTAGATGAGCACGGTATCATGAAGGAGGAGACTCCTTTTGCAGGCATGCGCTGCAAGCCTACCCAGAAGGAAATCGATGCAGGTGCAGTTAACTGCGATCCCGAGGTACTTAAGGAACTTGATAAGAGAGGAATCCTTTTCTCTGCTCCCAAGGTAGAGCATGATTATCCTCACTGCTGGAGATGCGATACACCGCTTCTTTACTTTGCACGTGAGTCATGGTTTATCAAGATGACAGCAGTTAAGGATGACCTTGTAGCAAACAATAAGACAGTTAACTGGATTCCCCAGTCTATAGGTGAGGGAAGATTCGGTAACTGGCTTGAGAATATTCAGGACTGGGGCGTATCACGTAACCGTTACTGGGGTACTCCGCTTAACATCTGGGAGTGCGAGTCATGCGGTCACAGAGATGCAATCGGTTCAAGAGAGCAGCTCGAGAAGATGAGCGGCAACCCTGCAGCAAAGACAGTTGAGCTTCACAGACCTTACATCGATGAGATTACATGTACATGTCCCGAGTGTGGCAAGACAATGAAGCGTGTACCTGAAGTTATCGACTGCTGGTTTGACTCAGGTGCGATGCCTTTCGCTCAGCATCATTATCCTTTTGAGAATAAGGAAGTATTTGAGAAGCAGTTCCCTGCACAGTTCATTTCAGAGGCTGTTGACCAGACAAGAGGATGGTTCTACTCACTTATGGCTGAGTCTACACTTCTCTTTAACAAGGCTCCTTATGAGAACGTAATCGTTCTCGGACTTGTACTTGATGAGAACGGTAACAAGATGAGCAAGTCAAAGGGCAACGCAGTTGATCCTTTTGATGCTCTTGAGAATCTCGGAGCAGATGCAATCAGATGGTATTTCTATACCAACTCTGCACCCTGGCTTCCAAACAGATTCCATGACAAGGCCGTTACAGAAGGTCAGAGAAAGTTCCTCGGAACACTTTGGAATACATATGCATTCTTCGTTCTCTACGCAAATATTGATGACTTTGATGCTTCAAAGTACACACTTGATTACGATAACCTTCCCGTTATGGACAAGTGGCTTCTTTCAAAGCTTCAGAGCATGGTAAAGGGTGTAGATGAAAACCTTGATAATTACAGAATCCCCGAGGCTGCCAAGTTCCTTGACGAGTTCGTTGACGAGATGAGTAACTGGTACGTAAGACGCGGACGTGAGCGTTTCTGGGCAAAGGGAATGGAGCAGGATAAGATTAATGCTTACATGACTCTTTACACAGCACTTGTAACTGTTGTTAAGGCAGCAGCTCCCATGGTTCCTTTCATGGCTGAGGAGATTTACAGAAACCTTGTATGTTCTGTAGACAAGAATGCTCCCGAGTCAGTACACCTTTGCGACTTCCCTTCTGTAAACGAGAAGTGGATCGACAAGAAGCTTGAAGATGATATGGAAGAAGTTCTTAAGGCAGTTGTTATGGGACGTGCCGCAAGAAATGCTTCAGCAATAAAGAACAGACAGCCTATCAGCACAATGTTTATTAAGGCTGAGCATGAGCTTCCTGATTTCTACATCAGCATCATTGAGGATGAACTTAATGTTAAGTCGGTTAAGTTTACGGATGACGTAAGAGATTTCACAAGCTATACATTCAAGCCTCAGCTTAAGACTGTAGGTCCCAAGTACGGAAAGCAGCTTGGCGGAATCAAGGAGCACCTTGCATCTGTAGACGGAAATGCTGCAATGGATGAGCTTAATGAGAAGGGCGCACTTGTATTTGATGTACAGGGCACAGAAGTATCTCTTGCAAAAGAAGATCTTCTTATAGATATGGCACAGAAGGACGGATATGTATCAGAGGCAGACAACAGCATGACAGTTGTCCTTGATACAAACCTTACAGAAGAACTTATCGAGGAAGGATTCGCTGCAGAGGTTATCTCAAAGATCCAGACAATGCGTAAGGATTCCGGATTCGAGGTTATGGATCATATCCTCGTCGGAATCACAGGCAATGACAGGATCGCAAATATCGTAAAGAAGAACAGTGATTCAATATCAACAAAGGTTCTCGCAGACGGTATTTCCGATACTGATGTTTATGATATTTCAAAAGAGTGGAATGTAAACGGCGAGACCGTTACCATCTCCGTAAAAAAGAACTAAAAGCTTATGTTTGATGACATTATATGGTTTTTAAAATCAAAGAAATTTAAGAGGATGCTTCCCTTTATCATACCGGGAGTGATAGGACTTGTTTTGCTTATCCTGATTATTCTCTCGGTAGTTAAGAAGGGTGCTTCTTCAGTGTCTGACAATGTGATTGATTTGTCGATAAGCGGCGATTCGCTTAATGTTGCTACAGGACCCTCATCAGGAAGCAATCCATCATCTACTGTTCAGGTAGTTGATGATCAGGGCGAGACCAAGGAAATCAACGTATACGATGACGGTGTGACCCTTGAGTACAATGGCAATACAGACGGTAATTATCTGGCTGACTGTATTTTCCTCGGTGACTCGAGATATGTGGCTATATATAACTATGGTTACATGCCGGCAGAGAGCGTCCTTGCGAAAGTAGGTACAAACCACAGTGCGGCAATGACAGAAAAAGCCGATAACGGATATACGATGAATGACTTTCTGACTACTCATCAGGCCGGAGTTATTTATATCGGATACGGTGTAAACAGCCTTCACTCATCAGACAAATCATTTATGGATTCGTATAATGCCCTTGTGGATAAGGTTCAGTCATACTGCCCTAATTCCAAGATTGTCATATGCTCAATATGGCCTGTAGAAGACGACGGTGCATACAGTGCGACTGTTTCAAACGAGCTCTGCGAGAAGTTCAACAACCTTCTCTATGAGATGGCCAAGGACAGAGGTCTTTATTATCTGAATTTCGATGAGATATTAAAAGATGATGACGGCACCATGGTTAATTTATTTAACTCAGGTGACGGTCTCCATTACAATAAGGGCGCGTATGCTGATATCTTTACATTTATCGTTTCACATCCGGTGACCGATTATGTGAAGGGTTCATACAGCAATACGGATTTCAATTATGACTATTCAAATCCTGCAAACAGGGTTTATTACACGACTTATTTCAGTCATCCGGAGGATAATCCTCCTGCTGTATCTGACAACAGTACTTCTTCAAACACAGCAGATACGACTAGCGCAAATACGGTGACTGAATCACCGTCACCGACTCCTTCGGTAGCAGAGTCACCTTCGGCAGCTCCGTCAGCAGCAGAGAGCCCTACTCCCTCGCCGTCTGCATCGCCGAGCCCGTCTCAGACACCGAGCCCGTCTCAGACTCCTACGCCGAGTCCGTCGGTAGCAGAGAGTCCCTCACCCTCAGTATCACCGTCTGACACGGAGAGCCCTTCTCCGTCCCCGTCTGAGACACCGACTCCGACTTCGGCACCGGAAGAGTCAGGGGGTTCTTCGGGAGAATCAGACTCGGAGGATACAAATTCTGGTTCAACAAGTCAGAACGGTTAAAACCTTTAAAAAAACTGAATTTTATAGTATAATTGTTAAGTCTGGTTTTGCGTATAAATATATATGAGAAATCAAATAAAGATATAAAAGAATGGAGGAATGGTAATGCCTAAGAAGACAGAAACCTCATCAGGTGCAACCATCAGAGATGAGTTTGATAAGGAGCTTTTCAAGAGGAGCGTAATCTACAATATCAAGACTCTTTACAGAAAGACTCTTGAGGAAGCTACTCCCCAGCAGGTATTTCAGGCAGTCAGCTATGCAGTAAAGGATCAGGTCATCGATATGTGGCTTGAGACCCAGAAGACTTATGAGAAGAAAGACCCCAAGACGGTTTATTACCTCTCAATGGAGTTCCTCATGGGTAGAGCTCTCGGTAATATGATGATTAACATGAAGGCTTACAAGGCTGTAGCAGAGGCACTTGAAGAGCTTGGACTTGATATTAATGCAGTAGAGGATCAGGAGCCAGATGCAGCACTTGGTAATGGTGGTCTCGGCCGTCTTGCAGCATGCTTCCTTGATTCACTTGCTACACTCGGATACAGTGCATACGGATGTGGTATCAGATACCGTTACGGTATGTTTAAGCAGCAGATCAGAGACGGATACCAGATTGAGGTACCTGATAACTGGCTTGAGAACGGCAATCCTTTCGAACTTCGCCGTCCCGAGTATGCTAAAGAGGTTAAGTTTGGCGGTAATGTAAACGTACGTGTCGATGAGAACGGCAGAAATAATTTCTATCTTGAGAATTATCAGGTAGTAAAGGCTGTTCCCTATGACCTTCCCGTTGTCGGATACGGCAACAGCGTTGTAAATACTCTTCGTATCTGGGACGCTGAGCCTGTAGATATCTTCCGCCTTGATTCGTTTGACAAGGGTGATTATCAGAAAGCTGTTGAGCAGGACAACCTTGCAAGAAATATCGTTGAGGTACTTTATCCCAATGATAATCATTATGCAGGTAAAGAGCTCAGACTTAAGCAGCAGTACTTCTTCATCTCTGCATCTGTACAGGAAGCAGTTAAGAAGTACATGAGAAATCATGACGATATTAAGAAGTTCCATGAGAAAGTAACATTCCAGCTCAACGATACACATCCTACAGTTGCTATCGCAGAGCTCATGAGAATCCTTATGGATGAGTATTATCTCACATGGGATGAGGCATGGGATGTAACAACAAAGACTTGTGCGTATACAAACCATACCATCATGGCAGAGGCTCTCGAGAAGTGGCCTATCGAGCTCTTCTCAAGACTCCTTCCCCGTATCTATCAGATTATCGAGGAAATCAACAGAAGATTTATCCTTAAGATTGAGGAGAAGTATCCCGGCAACCAGGAAAAAATCCGCAAGATGGCTATCATCTATGACGGACAGGTTAAGATGGCTCACCTCGCTATCGCAGCCGGCTATTCTGTAAACGGTGTTGCAAGACTTCATACAGAAATCTTAAAGAATCAGGAGCTCAAGGATTTCTACGAGCTCATGCCTGAGAAATTTAATAACAAGACAAACGGTATCACACAGAGAAGATTCCTCCTTCACGGCAACCCTCTCCTTGCAGACTGGGTAACAGCTCATGTGGGAGATGACTGGATTACAAACCTCGCAAAGATTAACAAGCTCAAGGTTTATGCTGACGATGAGAAGGCACAGCAGGAGTTCATGAACATCAAGTATCAGAACAAGGTGCGCCTCGCAGGATATATAAAGGAGCACAACGGCATCGAGGTAGATCCCAGATCAATCTTCGATGTACAGGTTAAGAGACTTCACGAGTACAAGCGTCAGCTTTTAAATATCCTTCATGTAATGTACCTTTACAATATGCTCAAGGATAATCCTTCAATGGATTTCTATCCGAGAACATTTATCTTCGGTGCAAAGGCCGCAGCAGGATACATGAATGCAAAGCTTACAATCAAGCTTATCAACTCAGTAGCTGATGTAATCAATAATGATGCTTCAATCGGTGGAAAGATTAAGGTTGTATTCATCGAGGATTACCGTGTATCAAATGCAGAGTGGATATTTGCGGCAGCTGACGTATCAGAGCAGATTTCTACAGCATCAAAAGAGGCATCAGGTACAGGTAACATGAAGTTCATGCTTAACGGTGCCCTTACAATCGGTACCATGGATGGTGCTAACGTTGAGATCGTTGAGGAAGTTGGCCGTGAGAATGCGTTTATCTTCGGTCTTTCATCGGACGAGGTTATCCACTTCGAGAACTTCGGAGGATACAACCCTAACGATATCTTCAATAATGACCCTGATATCAGAAGAATCATCATGCAGCTCATTAACGGTACATACGCACCTAATGACCCTGATCTCTTCAGACCGCTTTACAACTCACTCCTTAATACACTTTCTACTTCAAAGGCTGACACATACTTCATCCTTAAGGATTTCAGAAGCTATGCAGATGCTCAGAAGAAGGTTGAGGAAGCATACAGGGATGAGAAGGGATGGGCAAGAAGTGCTATACTTAACGTAGCATGCTCAGGTAAGTTCACATCAGACCGTACAATCAAGGAGTACGTAGATGATATCTGGCACCTCGATAAGGTAACAGTAAAGAAGAAATAACAGAATTTAGTTATAGAATAAAAAATCAGGTTCCACGCATTGCGGACAGCTCAGCGTGGGACCTGATTTTTTATTCGTCATACATATTAAAGGTTGTTATAAGTCTGCTTTACAAAGAAGTTCTCAAGATGCGTCAACAACTGCTGCTTTGTAATATTCTTGAGCATGTATCCGGCAGGCTTTAATTCCATAACCTTCATGATACTCTCTTTATCACTTTTACCCGTTAAGAACATTACAGGTATATTCTTTGAGATAGCCTCACTCTTAAGCATCTCAAACACCTGCAGACCATTGATGACAGGCATCTCGTAGTCGAGGAGTATGAGGTCCACACTGTTACGCGCGAGCCATGTGATAGCCTGAAGTCCCGACTTGGCCATACCGACTCTGTAGTCATCTTTGAGCCATTCTCTGAGGAGCTGTATGAAGCTTGAATCATCATCTACGATGAGGATACTTTTCTTGCGCTGTTCAATGACATCATTGCTCATCATCTGGAGTATC
>JAEEGH010019691.1_pt1 | contig 14128 bp, 8 predicted proteins | sample 9134181 | NCBI WGS metagenome assembly JAEEGH01 (sample SAMN16246544, study PRJNA631951) | gut metagenome | biome: gut microbiome; feature: rumen; material: DP-attached | host: Bos | place: Iran: Karaj | collected 2018-10 | reverse complement strand
AATTGGAAATTATTATTTATAACTTCGCCGAAATTATATCAGTACATATACTTATGCGAGAATATACCAAAAATGTAAGTTCCTTTATGGAACGATATAGGAATATTAAAACTGCCCAAGCAATGTCGAGAGCGACGAAGAATACTCTTAAATTCTTGGGGATTAGGTTGGTTGACTTGAAAAACATATTCAAGACAATCTTCCAAAACTATCCAATGCCCAAAATCGACGACACCAAAAATATAATTAGGGAATTTTTCTCATTAAAAGAACGCGAATATCTGTATTTCGGCATAGCATTGTTTGCTAAACGCAAGAAAATGTGGACAAAAACCGATATAGTTTTCATCGAAAGCCTGCTGCTTACCAAACCAGCCTGGGACACTATCGAAACCATAACATCGGAACTTGTGTCGGCTTTTGCCAAGATTTATCCGAATACAGCTATGGAATTCCTCAACTCGTGGAGTCAGTCAAAAAATCCATGGCTTAAGTCGTCGGCCATAATGTACCAACGCTCATTCAAGGCGGATACCAACCCTGAAATCCTGCACAAGTTCATCGTAGAAAACATGAACACCGACAACCTTATAATAAATAAGTCGATAGGCTCTGCCCTCAGGGATTATTCGAAAACCGACTACGAATGGGTTACCAATTTCGTTGTACAAAACAGTTCGCAACTCGACAAGGTTGCCAAGCACGAAGCTATCAAATGGATTAACAAAAAAGGACTAATATAAGGAAATGCATAACTATAACGAACTATTTGAGAAATTATCAGGCAAAAAGGCCATAGTCGTCGGCGATGTGATGATCGATGCATACATGATGGGTAAAGTTGACCGTATTTCGCCAGAAGCGCCAGTGCCAGTGGTTTCGGTAACCGACAGAAAATATCGCCTCGGCGGAGCTGCAAACGTTACACTCAACATCGCTGCATTCGGTGCCGAAGTTTACCTTTGTTCGATAATTGGTAACGATGCCAAAGGTTTAATATTCAAACAATTGCTAAAGGAAAACAATCTCCCCGACAACGGCATCATCAGCAGCGAGAACCGCAAGACAACCACCAAGACGCGCATCATAAGCGGAGGTCAGCATCTGCTTCGCATCGACGACGAGGACGCTTCGCAGATTTCCGACGAGCTGAAGGAAATACTGATGTTCCGCATTTCGCAGATTATCGAGAACGAACATATCGACGTGCTCATCTTCGAGGACTACGACAAGGGATTGCTTTCGCCCGACATCATACACCGCATTACAATGTTGTGCCGACAGAACAAAATCAAGGTAACCGTCGACCCGAAGAAGCGCAACTTCGACGCATACAAATATGTTACCATGTTCAAGCCCAACCTCAAGGAGTTCTGCGAAGGCTGCAAAATCGACCGCACCACCGACATAGAAACACTGAAGCCGTATGCAAAGGATTTTTTGCAGAACAACAACATCGACATACTGATGGTGACCCTGTCGGAAAACGGCATACTCATCTGCACTCAAAAAAACTATGTCCACATTCCTGCCCAGATACGCGACATCGTCGATGTTTCGGGTGCAGGCGATACTGTTATAAGCGTGGCTTCGCTTCTGCTTACCGCATCAGAAGACATCCGTGAAATTGCACGCATAGCAAACTTTGCTGGTGGCATAGTATGCGAAAAGGTCGGCGTTGTGCCTATCGATGTTGAGACTTTAAAACAAAAAATATCCGAATAACATTTTTTTCAAGACATGCATAGCACCATAAGTCGTACAAAATTTGCACTGCTTTTAATTAGCATAGCTTCGGCATTGCTGTTTGCTGTAGGCACAGTCAATGCCCAGCAGACCGACGAAAAGGTGCTGTATGTGATTTCGGTGAACGACATGCATGGCAACATCGACAATTTTCCACAGTTCGCCGCCCTGCTCGACACCCTGCGCAAACAATATCCCGACCTGCTTCTGATTTCGGCAGGCGACAACCGCACAGGTCACCCCGTGAACGACCGCTACCCCAAGCCATCCTACCCTATTACAAAACTTATGAACGAAGTGCATTTCGACCTATCAACACTTGGAAACCACGAATTCGACATTGGTGTTGAAGGTCTGCGAAATGTTGTTGGCTGGTCGGATTTCGACTATGTTTGCGCCAATGTCTACTTCGACGATAGCATCAACATAAAGCCTTACAAAATTATCGACTACAAAGGCCTGAAAATCGGGTTCATAGGTGGCATACAAGTAGGTGTAAACGGAATTCCCGACTTCCATCCAAAATATGCCAAAGGAGTGTCGTTCAAACCAATAGAAGATGTTTTGCCCGAATATATGTACCTGCGAAAACAATGCGACATGCTATTCCTTATATCGCACTGCGGATTGGAAGCCGACATTGAGATTGCCAAAAAATTTCCCCAGTTCGATGCAATTTTCGGCGGTCACTCGCACAAGAAGATTGAGCGCACAAAACTCATCGGAAACACAATGATAACCCAGTCAGGTAAAAATCTCAACTATCTGACGGTAAGTGTATTCTACTTCACAAATGGCAAAATCGACTACAAGGCGCAACAGGTGTTTTCGGTCAAAGACTTTGCTAAAAAGGACGAAAATATACAAAAGCTAGTAGATGAATTTGGCAGCCTCGACATTTTCAGCCGTGTTGTCGGCTACACCGATGCCGAGACAACCAACAAAGAGCAACTAGGCTACTTTTTGGCCGATGCAATACGCGAACACACAAAGTCGGACATGGCATTCCAGAATCCCGGTGGTGTCAGGCTAAAATCGTTAGCAAAGGGACAAATCACCGCCAAGGACATCTACCAGATAGAGCCGTTCGACAACATCATAATGAAATATAAGGTAAGCGGACAGGAGATAATGGATATGTTCGAAATGGCTTGCAACAAGACCGGGGATTTCCCGATGCTCTGCTCGGGCTGCACCTGCATATTGCACAGCAACGAATACGAGGAAATCGAAAGCATCGAAATAGTTCCCGACAACGGCAAGCCCCTCGACCTAAACGCAAAGTACACCATTGCAATAAACAGCTATATGGCAAGTGTTTATGGATTCGACGGCAAGCATAATGGCAAGGAATTTCCTCGCTCCAACGAAATCATTTTCGACTTCCTGAAAAAGCATCAGCACATAAATTATGACGGCATAAGCCGCATAAAATAACAAAGGGCATATCAATTTATATGTGCTCTGCACGTTTGAATGGCTACGCCGTTTCAGTGGCTAAAGCCGTTTGAATGTTGCACGTTTCTAAAAAAGCGGAAGGTCATGCTGGACTTGTTTCAGCATCTGATTCCGCTTTTTTGTTTCTGGGTTCAACGTTCAAGGTTTAACTTCGTTGAGGGCTGCGCCGTTCTATGCCTGCGGCGCTTTATCTATTCTTCACCACCTGCCTATTTATCACAACATCCTCTGCACTAACCCTTACGTTGTACGCACCGTCGGGCAAACCGCCGAGAGGCAATACAAACTCGTAGTCGTTTTGTGAGCAAACAACTTTGCGAGAAACAAGCATTCTGCCGAGCATATCATATACCTCGACAAGTGCCACTCTATCGCCAAAGTTTTCGAAATGGAGAGTAAGGTCGTTGGCAAACGGGTTAGGATATACAGCCATTTCGGGTTCGCCGTCGGCATCGATGGCGCAGTTTACAGCAATTATTTCCGAAACCGACCTTGTACCGTCGTAATCGACCTGCACAAGACGATAGAAGATGTCGCCACCGTGAACGTTATTATCTATATAGGTATAGTCGATGGGATTAATAGAATTCCCTGCTCCTGCCAGACGTGCCACCTCATCGAAATTGATTGCATCGCTAGAACGTTCGAGCACGAAGTAGTCGTTGTTGCGTTCGGTTGCGGTAGTCCACAAAATCTTTGCGTAGCCTCCATTGCACTCCGCAGAGAACGCCGTCAATTCGATTGGCAGAAGCGTGTTGTGGTCGATAGAACCGAAGGTTACGACCTTATCGCCGCCGGCGCGTGTGGCAGGCAAATCGACATCGCTTACCGAAATCAGATGATATGGATCTGACGTTGCAGCCGTTCCACCAAGATTTTTCCAGCAGCCGTCGTAGATTGCCATATCGATGTCGGCATTATCGTGTTCGATGGTTTCGGAATTGAAATGCACGTCGTCGTCGGCCGAAACAGAGAAAACCGCATCTGCAATTGTTGCCGAAGTTCCAAGATTCCAGAAGTACATGTTGGTCACATGGTCGAACTTGGCATTGCCCTCGTTAGGACCGCACATATTGTTCTGATTCCACCACACAGGCATTTCGGAAGCGTCGAAACCATCGGGCTCGTGGTTGAACTTGAGGTCGGTATCGGCATCCAGACTGCTAACTTCAAGTGTACCCAGCACCCCGTTGCTTCCTGTCGGGAAGGTGAAAGCCGAAGCGTTAGCCTTTTTGGTTACAGTGCCATCGACGTAGCTGTTGGTGCTTGCTCCGGCAGAAGTCGCAGAGGCGGAGAAGGTGACGTTGCCGTTAACAACGCCATCTACAAATATTGCCTCAGCAGAAACATTCAAAATCTTACCACTTGCCACAACAACGCCATCATCACTTGTATTGTTAATAGTAACATTCGAAATTGCAGTATTATTATTAATTGTCTGCTGAACATCGCCAACAAAATGTATTTCCTGAGTGCCAAGACCGTTGCTCGATGGCGACAGGTCGTTTAAGTTTCCGAATAGCTTAATGGTAGTAGCATCGAAGGTATTTCCATCAGCACGGAAAGTCAAATTATTAAGTGCAAAGTCTCCAGACGAAACATCGCCGATAATCTGTGCCGATGCAGAAAGCAAATCCATCGACAACCCCCTATATGTTGTAAAATTGCCTTCACTCGAAAGGTTTCCATTTAGTTTCAAGGTCATTGGATTTGTATTGGCAAGGCTAAGCTGACCTCCGCTTTCCACAACCAGATTTCCATATACCGACATTTCTGCATCGCTGTCGTTTGATGACAAACTACCGCCATCTTCTATTGTCAAGTTTTTACACTCAACAATATCATTTGCCGGTATATTCACAATATTCCGAGGCGAAGTTATTTCGGGAATTGTAACATCGGTATTCCTGTCGGGTACAATCAGATAATACCAGTTTGCACAATTGCACCAACTGTTATCTTTGTACCCAGCCCACTCGTTTGTAGTTGGAACCGAATGAGAAATGCGAAGAGGTGTACTAATAGCTGTGTAATTATGTACAGCCGAATTATGATAATTTTCTGTACTAGTGAATTTTTCCCAATTCGAAATATCATTCATCAGCCCAATCCATTCATACTTAGAACGTTCTCCTGAAATAGTTCCCTTATACTTTACACGTCCACCAGGATTAAACGTTATGTCAGTCATAAAACACTCGCATCCAGGATATAAAGTAGATCCCTTGGGTAAATCATATCCATATGTCGACATCCAACCCGTTGCCGTAAAACCATAAAGGACATTTCCTGTATATTTCATATTATGTTTATGGTCTCCATCAGCACCAGACACGTCAACAGACAAGTCTTCTATCCACTCGCCACCCTGCATTATCCAGATTTGATCTTCATCATTGAATCCGAAATCATTGCCTTCAAAAGAAAACTGCCAATTTAAACTTCTTTCATTATTCACATAAATGGCAATCGAGTCGTTCAGATTGTTGTTAGATTTTATATTGTCTCTTCTTGTCATTATGGTTATGAAGCTTCCTTCGGGCAATACAGAATTACCATTCCATGTAAAACGCAATATTCCTTCTGAGGTTCCCCACAAGCCAGGAAACTTTCTTTCATATCCGTTATCGGTAATCTCAATTGTGGTTCCCTTTTTTATCGACTTGAAAATTACAAAGCTAATCTCATCTCCGCTAAAATAAATTCCCTCAATATTATTATCAATATTATAGTCAACCCCTACAATTGCCAAGTCTCCAGGTTCCAATAACGTTATTGAAATATATTCGAATGTAATCTGTTCTCGGAGCAAGCAGTTTCCGCTATCGTCGACATAGAAAACTGCTGCCGTGTATGTTGAACCAGAAGTGAGATTGCTTATCGCCGCCGATGTTTCCGAACCCGAGTACACAGCATACTCGCCAGTACTTGTTTGTGTTCCGCTACCAAATGCCTCATTGGCGGTAATCGAAGTAAAATTACTACACGAAGAAGCTATATCGCTGCTTCCCTGCCTGCATATTACGACATAGTGACCACTTACGCACGGCTCTCCGATAAGATTCCAATATAAAGTAGCAGAAGTTTCTCCATTTACAGATATCAGTCCTATTATTTCTGCATCGCTACCTGTTGTGAACGTACAGTCAGAACCATACACAGTACCATGTCCATTGGTTGCGTATGCACGCACATGATAGATCGTACATGGACTTAAGCCATCGATAACTTTATTGAAACTTGAATTAATAGTTGTATAGGAAGTTCCTGCTACCGCTACGGTTCCGCTTGTAAGCGTCGGATTGGCCGATGTGCCATATACAAAGCCATAGCTTCTGATATGGCAGTTTTCTCCGAACGAAGTTATGCCACCTGGTGCTTCAACTGTTACCGACGAAGACGTTATGTCTGAAAAATTAAGTGCTGTTGACGAAATTGCAGGGTCTGCTTCACAAGGAACACAGGAAGTGGAGTAAGCGGAATAAGTTGCGACGCCACATCTTTTGTACATATATATAGGTTCTTGTCCTCCATTTTGGTAAAATCTAAAAAATCCAGATTGTCCTGTATTATAATGAAGAAGAGGTGTTGGATCAAGATTTGCAATAGATATTGCAATATTATTTTCATTGATAAATGAAAAAGCCAACGGATGATCTTCTGCCGTGCTTAAATTAGCAGTCGATGCCAAACCATTACTATTAGTACTTGTGTGATATATATAATCACCTGTTAAAGTTTTCATTACATATCCACCAGCTACAGAAACAACTTCTAGGCAATGTGCATCTCCCCATGAGACATTAATAGTATTGCCGACCAAGTTGCTGCCGGGATCTATTGAAGCGCCACCAGCACCTATTCCAGAGGTTCCTCCTGCCAACGCTCCATCCATAAATGTTTCATCATCATATGCAATAAGATATTTGCCTGTCCAGTCGGTTTGCGAAGATGTCACTTTTGTATACTCAGCAGAACCGCCCACACTTACTTCTGCAAATACCGCATAAAAATTCATTGCTCCACTAACGGTAGCGCCTGCTGGGGTAGTTAAGGTTGGTTCAACGTCGGTTTCAGCGACTTCGGTAGTCGACCAACCCACAAAAGTTTTTCCGTCGCAATCACTGGACGTAGGTGTAGGAACATCACCAGCGGGGATGGTTGAACCATAATTATATGGACCAGTTTGTTCTGGTGTATTACCTCCCACATGCCATGTAACATTATATTGGTTTGGTACCCATTTTGCATACAAAGTAGTATTCGATGTAATATTAAAAGTTGAACCAACAGCACGATCTGTTCCCGTCCCATCGGCTGCTGTATTCCAGCCAGAAAAAGTATGCTCTGTTTTGACAAGAGAGCCAGTGTTTCCTTTCACTGTTACTAAAACCCCCGATGAGTATGGAGTGTTGTCTGTAGGCACACTGCCCGAGGTGGCTCCATTGGCATTGTAAGTGACGGAATAGGTGGATGGAGCAGTAGTCCATATTATTTTAATCTCAGTAAGATACATAGCATCACTAGCAGAACGCAAACCAATGTATTCATAGCCATCAGAAATATTCAGTTCTGTAGACGTGCCTTTAACAATGGTTCCTAGTAATGTTCCTTGAGTACTTGTACCATACAAATCTGTAGCCGCCGAATAGGCAGAATTTTTACCATATACATTTAATGTTCGCCCACTTGCCGTATTATCGTTCCATGTAACTATTACCTTTTTTACCCTACCGCCAGACGTTGTGGTAATAATACCAGAATTGCTATTTTTAGTTCTTAACTGAATTGAACTATTTCCTCCAGCGCTTTGCCCTGCATAAACAGCTGCAGAATTACTAGTTTTGCCTGACCAATCAGTATATGAAGTTTCTGTAACACCTGTTAATGCTCTATTTAAAACATCAGTCACCGTCGTTTGCCCCCACACCACATTCCATCCTCCAACAATCATCACCACCATCATCAACTTCATGATAATGGACCTTACGGAATGCAAGGAAAAGGAGCGCACAGAAGTGCCATAATCTATGTTATTCGTAACAGCATCTAACAAATAGGAATTAGCTGCTACTGAGCCGTTTATCTTCATAAAATACCTTTTACAAAATTCAAATCTAAAACTTACAAATTTAGGGAAATTTCACCACCCAGCACAAGCAAAATTGCGATTATATATTTAACCGCAAAACATAAATAAGAAAGGTTACACAAATGATAAAATAAGATGATTTAACAAGTTTTTTCGCTGCGCTCAAAACTAGAAGGAATAACACAACCACGAACCGTTAGCTCGGCGTAACCAACCTTTAGCTCGCGTAAGCAATAACACAAATAAGGTTTTTGCAAGCTCAAAACGAATAAAATACGACCACGAATAACACGAATTTGCACGAATGAGGGATAGCAATTTTTTTGGCAAGCCGAAAAAAAATATTGGCTACGCCGATCTAAAGATTCGTGAGGATTCGTGAGATTCGTGGTAAAAAAATCGTTCCGAGCACCGCAAGGAACAAAAAAAATAAATACTTTTGTATTACAAACATTGATGTAATTATGACTGAAATTATATACAAAAAAGAATCATACGAAATAACTCGTTCAATATATGATGTGTATAACACCCTTGGAAATGGTTTTCTTGAAAGCGTATATCACGAAGCATTAGAATACGAACTTAGTAAGCGTGGAATTCCATTTGTTTCGAAACCAGAAATAAAAATACATTATCATGACATCATCCTACAACACACTTTTATTCCTGATATTGTATGTTACGACAAAATAATTCTTGAACTTAAATCCGTATCTCAATTAATGGATGCACACATAGCTCAAGTTATGAATTACTTAAAAGCATGCAAAATGAAATTAGGTATGCTTGTAAATTTCGGAGAAACCAATGGAGTTGTGATAAAACGAATTGTATTATAATGTTTTTGCTACACTAAAAAGCACAAAGACAATCACAAAATGTTCTCCGCTATACGCTTCGAACAGAAAAAGCAACCACAAATTACACGAATCTACACGAATGAGAGATAGCATGCAATTTTTTTCGGCAAGTCGAAAAAAAATATTGGCTACGCCGATCTAAAGATTCGTGAGGATTCGTGAGATTCGTGGTAAAAGATTCGTTCCGAGTACCGCGAAGGAACCCATTTGTACATTCGTGGTAAAAAAATCGTTCCGAGCATCGCGATGAACAAAAAAATCATTACCTTTGTGTTTTTATGGGTAAATATTTTTACATATATGCGATTTTAATCCTCTTCGCGACGGCTAACGTCTTCGCACAGGATATCCATTTCTCGCAGTTCTACTCCACACCCATGCAGACCACACCAGCCAACTGCGGTCATTTCGACGGCGACTGGCGTGCCGTGCTCAACAACAAAAACCAGTGGAACTCGTTCACAAAGGCATACCGCACTTTCGCAGGCAGCGTCGATTATTCGCATAAGTCGCTGTTTACCAACGACGACCAGTCTGGTCTCGGCATAGTAATCAACCGCGATGTGGCCGGCGATGGCAAATTCGGAACCACACAAATTATGCTCGGTGCAGCCTACTACTACCCATTCATGGCAGGCAAAATACTCGCTGGCGCAGGTCTCTCGGCAGGCTACGCCCACCACGGAATACAGACCGACCGACTCAACTTCGGCAACCAGTACGTAACCGACGGATACGACCCCAACCGCGATTCGGGCGAACAATGGCAGAAAACCTCTTTCGGATACTTCGACTGCGCCATCGGTACCAACGTGATACTCAGACTAAAAGACAACTGGACCGCCGAAGCTGGATTCTCGGTAGCTCATCCGCACCAGCCACACAAAGCATTCCTCGGCAGCACCGACTCGCGACTGCCTGCAAAATGGATTGTCCACGCCACAGGCGACATTAACGTCAAGGACGATTTCTGGATAGCACCAATGTTCTACAGCATGGTACAGCAGAAATACCTCGAATTCGACATTGGCGCTCTGGGACGTATGAACGTCAACCCCATAGGGCTGCAGGCCGTTTATTTCGGCATCTTCGCCCGCACAAGCGACGCTGGAATACTTTGCGCCGGAATCCAATACTACAACGTACGCTTCCTCGTCAACTACGACATCAACCTGTCGAAACTCACCAGCATCAGCCGCGGAAACGGAGGTATCGAACTTTCGCTGATATACATCTACTCCAAGCCAAAACCACTAGAAACACAATACTATAGGAAATGTCCCGAATTCATGTAACGATAGCAAGAACCATAACAGTGCAGATGCGAAAAACTATCGCATTGTGGCTGTTTGTGGTCGTTTCGTGCATGGCAATGGCTCAAGAACGTGACATCAACAGCTTGATATTCAGCGGCGACAATGCCATGAAACAGAAAAACTTCTATGGTGCGGCAAAACTCTACGAGGAAGCCCTGAAGCAGGACAGCAAGATGTACGACGTAGTGTGGAAAACCGCCGAAGCCTACCGCCTCGACAACGACTACGCCAATGCTCTCGTGCATTACAAGACATTGGTCGACAAAACCGAAAACAAATATCCCGATGCAACCTACTACTATGCTCAGATGCTGAAGTCGAACGAAGACTTCATGAGGGCGCAATATTTCTTCAAGCGGTTTATGACGGCAGCGAAGAAAGACAATTTCAAGGGCGACAAGGCAAAAGCTGAGCAAGCCGAGCAGGAAATTCTGAACTGCGAATATGCGTGGAAACAGCAAAACCGTCCGCAGGCAGTGGAAATAAAGCATGCCGACGAAGGTATGAACTCGGTTTACAGCGATTTCGGAGCTTCGCTGTCGGGCAACAAGGTGCTATTTTCGTCGATTCGTCCCGAAAACGATTCGGCGAAATTCTATATATCAAAGATATATAGCACCGAAAACGACAACTTTTCCAATGCTGTCGAACTTGACCTCGATGCGCTTGCGAGTGCCGACATGTCGAATCCCTGCATGAGCAGCGACGGCAAGCGGATTTTCTTTTCACTTACCGACAACTTCGCAACAGGCAACACATACATCTACCAGTGCACACGCACCGACGACGGCTGGAGCGAACCGCAGATCTTGCCAGAAAAGATAAATCCGCAGGGCTACAATTCGACCCAGCCTCACCTCATCGAGTTTGGCTATCGTCCCGACATATTGCTGTGGTCGAGCAACCGACCTGGAGGCGAAGGTGGTTACGACATATATTCGTGCGAAATTCTACCCGACGGCAGTTTCGGAACAGTGAAAAATATCGGACGCCCGATAATCGAAGACGAACGCTTTGCCCAGTTTTACGACACCATATCGCTGATAAACACGCCTGGCGACGAAATCACACCTTTCTACACCACAACCGATTCTACCTTGTATTTCAGTTCCAACCATTTCCAGACAATAGGTGCATTCGACATTTTCGCCACCAAAGGGAATTTTAGGGTCTGGGATACGGTGAAAAATCTTGGCTATCCGATAAATTCGGCTCAAAACGACATCTACTACAAGGTATATCCAGAAGAAGGCATTGCTTTCCTCACCAGCAACCGCAAAGGCGCATTGGCACAGACGCATCAAAGCTGCTGCAACGATATTTTCTACTACAACATCGAAAAGTTCGTTAGCGAAGAGGAACGCATAGCAATGGAAACCGAAATAAGGATAGCCACGCTTACCCAGCGCACACGTTTGCTTGTGCCGATAAGCTTGTACTTCCACAACGACATTCCAAATCCAAATTCGTGGGACACAATCACAAATCAGAATTATAGCGACACCTATTTCAGCTACATGCAGATGCAGGAAAAATATCGTCGCGAGTTCTCGAAAGGCCTCGACCGCACCCGCCGCGAGCAGGCAGTCGACAGCATCGATGTTTTCTTCTCGAGCATGGTCGAGGAAAACTACAACCGCCTCATCGAATTCACCAAGATGATGAAGGAACTGCTCGAAAGCGGACAGAAGGTGGCAATAACGATAAAGGGCTTCACCAGTCCTCTCAACACAGTTGAATACAACAACAACCTTGCCAAACGAAGGATTTCGTCGCTTGTGAACTTTTTCGACGAGTACGAAGACGGCGTCTTGCGCCAGTACATCGAAAGCGGTCAGATTGAATACAAATTCGTAGCATTCGGCAAGACGATGGCAGCTGCCAACGTGAGCGACGACCGCAACGACCAGCGCAATTCGGTCTATAATCCTGCTGCCGCCCGCGAACGACGGATAGAGATAATAGCAGTGGAGATAGAAAAATAAGAATTGTTTTGCCCATGTAAAAGAAAAGACGTACTTTCGTGTTTTATTTTAAAGACGAAAAACGAACAAAAAAACAATAAAATTATTATGGCTACAAACAGATTCATAACCCTTGACGAGGTTATAATTCAGAGACAATCGGCTTTCAAATATGCAAAGGGCGAATTGTCGAGACTTTTAAGCAACATCGGTCTTGCTGCTAAAATCGTAAACAACAGTATCAACCGTGCCGGCCTCGAGACCAACATCCTCGGCGCTACCGACAACATCAACGTGCAGGGCGAAACCCAGCAAAAACTCGATGTGTTCGCCGAAGAAATGTTCACCAAGGCTTTGCAAGCATCGGGCATGGTGGCTGGTATCGCATCCGAAGAAGAAGACGACATCATCATCTTCGACGATGAGCTTTCGCTCAACAGCAACTACGTCATCTGCATGGACCCTCTCGACGGAAGTTCAAATATCGACGTTAACGTATCGGTTGGTACAATATTCTCAATCTACCGCCGTATTTCGAAGCCAGGCACCAGAGTTGTAAAGGAAGACTTCCTACAGCCCGGCAACAAGCAGGTGGCAGCAGGTTACATAATCTACGGTTCGTCAACAATGCTCGTTTACACAACTGGTCTCGGAACCACTGGTTTCACCTACGAACCGTCAATCGGCGAGTTCTGCATGTCGAACGAACTGATGGTAACTCCTGAAAAGGGCAAGATTTACTCGATTAACGAAGGTAACTACCTCAAGTTCCCCGAAGGAATCAAGAGGTACTTGAAATATGTTCAGGAAATCGACAAGCCGACCAGCCGTCCTTACACTTCGCGCTACATCGGTTCTTTGGTTGCCGACTTCCACCGCAACCTGCTCAAGGGTGGCGTATATATCTATCCGCGCACCGCATCGTCGCCAAACGGAAAAATCCGTCTGCTCTACGAATGCAACCCGATTGCTTTCTTGGCAGAACAGGCTGGCGGTAAGGCAACCGACGGCTACGGACACCGCATCCTCGATATCGTTCCTACCGAAATACACCAGCGTACACCATTCGTTGTCGGCTCGAAGGAAATGGTTGAGAAAGTAGAAGAATTTATGTCAGAATACGGCGACTAAACTATGAACATCATTCAGAAAATATTGGCAACTGTGACATTTGTCTCAGTTGCCTTTTTTGTATCGGCTCAAGTGGAGGAGCCGACATTTATTGTGCAGGAACTCGATACTTTGGTTAACGAGACCTCCGGGATAATATTTATCAATGGCAAATTGTGGACTCACAACGATTCGGGAGGCGAAGCAAAAATCTACTGCATCGATACTGTTAGCGGTCAGGTGGTTGATACAAAGGTTGTTGCTGGAGTTGTCAACGAGGACTGGGAGGACATGGCAAAGGACAGAACGCATTTGTATATCGGGAACTTCGGAGCAATGAGTCGCAACTTACAGATACTCAGGATTAAGATTGAAGACCTTGAAAATCCAGACTTGGACACGCTTGTGCCAAGGATAATCAATTTTACCTACGGCAATCCAGACTATCCGGAACCAGACTTTTCGGCGCCTCGCAGTCGAAACGGGTGCTAGTGGCCGAAAGGTCTGGTTCCGGATAGTCTGGGGTGCCGTAGGTAAAATTGATTATGCTTGGCACAAGCGTGGCCAAGTCGGGATTTT
>JAEEGH010019687.1_pt1 | contig 14130 bp, 5 predicted proteins | sample 9134181 | NCBI WGS metagenome assembly JAEEGH01 (sample SAMN16246544, study PRJNA631951) | gut metagenome | biome: gut microbiome; feature: rumen; material: DP-attached | host: Bos | place: Iran: Karaj | collected 2018-10 | reverse complement strand
GCGGGAGCACCGAGATTCGGCGGGAAGGAGACATTCCATGGACCGTCGATGACGATTGGCGCGGGGAGGTTTTCGACAGTGATTTTCTGTTCGCCGTTGAGCGTTTTGACGGCGAGCGACCCGTTGGCCCAAGCGGTCAGACGGATTGCGTTGTTGGCCATATGGAGCTCGTAAGTCGGTGTGGATGTGACAGATGCGGGAATAGAGACTTCGCTGTTTTCAGCATAGACGGCATGGACAGGCTTGCCGTCAAACTCATAATCCATGACGAGCTGTTTGTAGCGCATGGGCGTGGGATCGCCGCCCATGGTTGCATTGTTGGCGGTGAAATTGAGAGTACCATCCTTCGTGACCATTTTCTGCACGAGTTCCGTGACATCCTTTCCGCCAGCCCCTTCGATGGCCTCGTAGGAGGCTTTTTTGACGACGAGTTTGTGCAAGGAGGCATCACTGCCAGCTGGCGTCCAAGTAGTTGCGGCAAAGGCGTTTTCGGCGGATCTTGTTACGGCTGGTTTGCGGAAGACGACGAAAATGGATGCGCCTTCGTCGAGATGCATTTGGACCGTGATGACGCCGTCCTTTTCAATATAAACAGGAGCGGTTTCGCAACGGCCCGTTTCGGCGTTCCAAAGTTCCGGCAGACTGCCGTTAACACGGAATGTGGCGGTGAAATCGGCGGCGACGCCACGGGCGTTCGTGACGAAATACCAGTCACTTCCAGTATCGTCACGACGATGGAGATAACGGATGTCGAACCGCTTGCCATCGGTGGCGGTGACGGCAAAATCCGGCTGGACGGAAATGGCCTTCATGGCGACTTCCGGCGCGATGCCGAAGAAGACACGGCCTTTGCCAAGCTGGCGGGAGGTCTTCTCCTTTCCGTCCATATCGCCCCAAAGTTGTTGCGCGAGAACGCTTTGGCGGTTATCGGCGGCGGGATAGTTCGTGAGGCCGAGCGGACTGACAGGGCGTTCACCGAGGAGGATAGAAGCGCCGTTTTCGGCAAGTTCGGCGATTTTCGCAAGTAGTTCAGGCGACGCGTTTTTCGTGTGTTTGACGATCAGCAGCGGGACGGAGAGGCCGCTCGGCAGGACGATGCGGCCGTTATTAACGGTGACAGATTCGATGAACGTCTTGGCATCGACGCAGTTGCCGTGATAACCGTATGGCAGCGCGGGCGACAAGTCCATGCCGCAAGGCGCGCTTTCGGAGGAAACGTAGAGCGCGTCACTGACGACATGGCCCTGCTGCAGCATGAACTGCGCACGGCCTAGATAGGCGAGCCACGCAGGGAATGTGCGCCACAGCGTGTTGTGGCGATTGAAATGGAAGCCCCACTGGCCCATCGTCATGCCGGGCGACGTGACGGTCCACGGCTGATGGGCGTAACTATGGAAGATAAAGCGATTTACGCCTGCGATGTAGGCGTTGTCGCCTTGGATTTTACGGGCGGCGGGATGCATCTGCCAACGGCCATTGGCGGGGTTGGCGGTGAATGTTTCCGTGCTGGCGTATTTGCGGCCATAGACTTGCGCGAGATTGCCCGCGAGATTGGCGTTGCCCGTTCCCGTGGCGTTGGGGCCGCCCCAGAATTCGCCCATGGGAACGTCCGCCTCACGGCCTTGGAGCAGCTGGTCGAAGGGGCCGCCGTAGGGTTCGGAGAAGAAATCGAGCTTCGCCTCATGGCAGAGCTGTTTGAAATAATCAGCGTAGCATTCTGCAAACAAGTCGGTTACGGTGCGGCGGTAGTCGTTGAGGAAACGTTCCGTGTAGTCGGCGGATTCCATGAAACGGCCGGTCAGAATTGGCAGAAGCGGGAGGACGTCATAGCCGCGCAGACGGCGGAAATCATCGCGGAACGTATCCGTCCAATTCTGGACACCGACTTCATAACTATCGATCAACGCGCCTTTAAGAGCGGTTCCAGCCAATGGTCCCGCGTTTTTGGCGACGATTCCCATCATGCCGTCCCACGCGGCTTTGACGGCTTTTTTGGACATCTTGTCGCATTCGAGGCCGCGGCCGTATTTTGTCGTTGGATGATTGTAACGGCCTGTAAGCGTGTAACCAAAACGGACGATGGTCCATTTTCCGGCGGGTGCGTCCCATGTGAGTTTGCCGTCGGCGGACATGAATTTAGAAATATCGATGACCGTGTCTTTGGCGATAATGGAAGCGGGCGTCGGATTGGCGCCGCGCGCAAAGTTATTATTTGCAATGAAATACGCTTTTCCCTGCACGTTTTGGATGCGCTGTCCAGGCTGGATGGAAATCTGGATGAGCGGCATTTCGGGCTTGTTGATTGTGACGAATTCGAATTTGTAGAACCGTGCGTTCTGTGTATCGAAGCTTATCTTATTGTGGCTGTTGGTCAGACTGGCGTTGTTGATGAATTTCTTGTAAGTTGCGCCGTCATCGGAGGAATAGACGTTGATACGCGCGGTGAGCTGATAGACGCCGGCCAGCTGGACGTTAATCGTGCCCGCTTCGAACGGCTTTTCGAATTCGAACGTAATGGAATCGCCTTCGCCTGCCTTCGTGTGGCGCGGGAATTTGACGGTCTGGCGGCCATTGCCGTTGAGGATGTATTCCAGATGTTGTTCGCCTTTCAACGTGGAGGACAGTTTCGGATTGGCGGCCTTGAAATCGACGTTGTCACCATTGACAGACGGAAACGCCAAGACGGCGATTTCGCGGTAGAAATCCATGGCAGTCGGCGGCTTGGGAAGATTGATTTCCAGATGTTTACCGCCTTCCGCGAAGGTTTCGGAGAACGTGACGGTTTTCATACCGTCTTCCTTCTGGATCCACGGGCCACCGCTGGATGACCAGCCAGGGCAGTTGTGAAGGCAGACTTCCATGCCGTGGGAGGCCGCGCATTCGATGGCGTATTGCACCATCTCGAACCATTGTGGCGACAATGTCTTGACATCGCCTTCGGGAATGCCTTGACCGATGTCCAAAATCGTAAAACCGCCGATACCAGCCTCATACATGGCGTCGATATCGGCCTTGATGCCTTCCTTTGTGATATTGCAGTCGATCCAATGCCACCATGTCTGCGGCTTGGCTTGCATGGGCGGCGCGGCGAAACCGTCGTCGAGATAGTCCGCATGGATGGCGACTGCCATGACGGCCATCAGCAATGTGAGAAAACGTTTCAGCATGGGTGCTCCTTTTGGTTATGATGCCTGTGGACGAATGCCTTTAACTAAAATGTAATGGCATGTTGATAAAATGTCTAACGATGGAAAGGAGTTCGTGGGGCCAGTAAGGGTTTTTCTAGAAAACAAAAAAACCGTCCATGCAGGCGGTTGCGGCGCATGGACGGTTTTGTGGGTTTCAATTCAAATTACAATCAGGCTTGCTTTTGGGCGGCTTTTGTCTCCTTCATCTTCTTGAGAGAGAGGAGTAGCAAGCCGCAGGCCATGATGAGCAGGAATGCGGCGATAAGAACCAGTGACCAGTTCTTGTTGATGTTCTGCATGATGAGAATGACCAATGCCCAGCCACTGATCAAAAGCATGAAGAACATGGGCAGGAGAGCGAAGAGGACAGGGCGTTTCGTGCGCATCAGCCAAAGCGAAACCGCGAGAAGCGTCAGAGCGGCGAGCAACTGGTTGCCTGCGCCGAAGATCGGCCAGATGTGGTTGCCTTCGCCGGAGAGGACGAGCCATCCGCCAAGGATGATGATGATCGTGGTGGAAGTCCAGCGGGAGGCAAGGAACTGGCGCGTGGGGCTCATGGCAGGCTGCGGGGCATCGGCGTTGTCGGAGGATTCGGCGCTGCCCTTCGGGAGAACCATTTCCTGCCAGATGAAGCGTGCGAGACGGGCGGCGGTGTCGAGCGACGTCAGCATGAAAGCGGAGATGGAGAGGCTGACGAAGTTGAGGGCGGCGGCATAGTTGATGCCGAGTTTCGTGGAGAATTGCGCTAGGCCTTTTGCGAAAGCGACCGCTGGCGGGACTTTGTTCGCACCACTGAGCATTTCCTTCAATTCGTCGAGATTGAGATAGCAGACGCTGATGATGGTCATGGTCGCAAGAATGCCTTCGACGAGCATGCCGCCATAACCGACAGGCAGGGTGTGGCTTTCTTTAGCAATTTGTTTTGAAGAAGTTCCGGAAGCGACGATGGCATGGAAGCCAGAGCATGCGCCGCAGGCGATGGTCACGAACAGCAGCGGGAAAAGATTCGGAGAAATTTTGCCTTCGCAAGCGAACGCGGGCACTTTGAGTTCGGGATGGTAGAAGGCGATGCCGAGGAGACCGAGAATCATCATGACGTACAGCAGGTAGGAGTTGAGGTAGTCGCGCGGCTGGAGGAGGACCCACACAGGCAGGATGGACGCGCAGAAGGCATAAATGAGAAGCACGACGGCCCAGATGTTCGTGGCGGTCGCTTTTTCGCAGCCGAGGATTTTCATGAGATCAAACGGAATCACCGTGCCAAGCCAGACGCAGACAAAAAGTAGCGGTACGAAGATGCAGGTGGCGACTGCCAGCGAGAGAATTTTCTTGTTCGTCAGCACACCGAAAATCGGGGCGATGAGAATGAACAGGATGGAGGACGTGGCGACGGCGGGCGTTGTCACGAAGGATGATGCGACCTGCGATGTGAAGACGGCCACGACAAGAATCAGCGTGGCGACACAGAAGAACAAGAAGATCTGTCGGCCGGCGTAACCAAGCTCTTTTTCAATAATGTATGCGATGGAACGGCCGTCGTTGCGAACGGAGAGGAACATGGCCGCGAAGTCGTGCATGGAGCCTATGAAAATACAGCCGAGCACGATCCACATCATGGCGGGCCCCCAACCGAGATAGGCGGCGAGCACAGGACCGACGATCGGGCCAGCGCCCGCGATGGAAGCGAAATGGTGGCCGAAGAGGACGCACAGCGGCGTCGGGATGTAGTCGATTCCGTCTCGTTTCGTTTCGGACGGACACGGATGCGACGGATCGACTCCGAATGTCCGCTTCAGGAAAGCCCCGTAGCCGAAATACGCGAGCAAAAACAAGACGATGACGCCTGACAACAACAGCATGCCGTTCATGGCAATTTACTCCTTTTTATTTTGTTATGTTTTTTGCGGCCCTTTTGAGGCTGCGTTGGTTGGAAACTAATTGAATTAAAACACGAACTTACTATCCCAAACGTCGATTTCGTTGTCTTCGAAAACGGATTTGAGTTTGTTGTGAACTTGTTCGCGTTTCACGCCTTTCTTGAGGATGACCTGCAGGAAGCCGCCGCCGCCTGCGCCGCAGATCATGCGGCCGTCGATAAATTCCTCAATGGAGGCGAAAATTTGGTCGATGAGCGTGTTCGTACTGCCGGCATCCACTTGTTGGGAGAGCCCCCAGTGGTAGTTGAGCAGTTTGGCGAATTCGTCGATTCGGCCGCGTTCGAGTTCGAAGCGCATCAAGGCGGCGACGCGTTGGATTTCGTTGAGGGCGTTGAGCGATTCAGGCTCGTTGCCGACGTATCGGCCGACGACATCGCGCAACAGGTTTCTGGCGAGTCGCCGCTGGCCTGTATAAATCAATGCAAACCGTTCTTCCAGTTCATCTTTCGTCGATTGTGGCAGGACGATATGCTGGACTTGGATCTGTTGATCAAGGCCTGGCATGGAGGTGATGTATTTGATGCCTTCCGTGACGCCGCCGACTTGGTCCTGCCAGCCGCCGCCCGTTGACATAATCTGTTCCATGCAAAGGACATGCGAATAGAGATCGTCTTCCGAATAGGGGATGCCCATGAAATCGAAGACAGCCTTGACGCAGGCGGCGGATAGGATGGAACTTGTGCCCAGGCCGCTGCCTTTTGGCACGCCTGTGACTTCCGAATGCATGACGAAACCGCCGCCGAGGCGTTTCAGGATGGACGGTAGATCGCCGCCGCTTTTCGGGATAACGCCGCAGGCGAGCAGGGCGGCTTTCTGAAGGGCGAACGGATCGTAGGGGTCGCCCGTGAGTTGTAGCGGGGCGAGCGTGTCGAATTCGCCGTGGACGTCCATGTCACGGCTGTCGAAAACGATTTTCGGTTCGTTGATACGTTCCAAACGGACTTCGACAGGGCGCTGTCCGTTGAGGAGGATGGCCGCGTTGAGGACGGTGCCGCCGTTTTCATTGCAATAGGGCGGCGTGTCGCTCCAGCCGCCTCCCCAATTGACGCGAAGCGGCAGTTGGACGACGTGGCGTTCCTTCGTGATGCGGCAGGTTTCGTTGTATTTAAGATTGTCTAATGTGCTGTGGAGGATATACTTCTGGATGGTGTGGAAGCATTCGGCCGTCTGGCGGTCTCCCGCAACGCCGTCGAGCGCCATGCCGACATAATAATGGAGTCGCATGGCTTCGCTGAAATCGGCGATTTGGAGATGCTTTTCAAGCCATGTCGTCTGGATGGGCGTCAATGTTTCTTTCTGAAGAGCGCCTTTGATTTCGCGTGCGGGGCGTTTGGCGCGGATGGCTTTCGCGATGCCGTCCATGCGGACGAGTTCGCTCATGCGATGCGTCCAATTGACGATGGCCTGCGGATCGGCATCGTTAAATCCTGAACACAAAGACTTTCTAGAAACTTTCCGCCAATTTTCCACGTTGCCATTCCCATGTGCCATCGCGTAGAGGTTGAGGGCGGCGGCGATAGCATCCTGAATGCTGTCGCATTCTTGGTAAAGTGCTGCGTTCCAAAGGGTTTGAGATGCGCCATCTGGCCAAAGCTCTTTGTTGGCGATATGATTTTGAGCCATGAATTCCTTCAATGTCGTGCCGAGGAATGTGCAACCATCGTCCAATGCGGCTTTGGGATTGTCCTGTATGCCGAAAATGCGTGCGACAAAACGGCCGTTGCGCTGCTTCAAACCATGCAGGACGACATTGTCAGGGATGGTTTCGTCATGGATGTCGATGAACGACAGCACGACGTTGTTACCGATTTTTGCGCCATGGTGGACGTAACTGACTTCTAGATAGCAGTTTTCGCCGATTTCGGCCTTGTCCGAAAGGACGCTGCCGTAGCCAGCGGTTTGTCCGGAAATGGAGCTGGCCACTTGATGGCTCCAACCGAGGCCGCGATAGTCATCTATGCCTTTGCACATCAGCCCGAGAATTTCGCGAGTCGTGCCGAAATGAATGAATTTAGCGGGAGCCAACTGGAGGAGTTTCAAACGGTAGGGGTGGAGGGCGGCCCAGACGGCTTCGCGAGCGACGGTCAATTCATCACAAAATTCGCCTTCAGGTGCTTCGTTCTGAAAGGCTTCCAACGTGGAGTCGGTGGCCAGCGGGTAGAGGAAATCGCCGTAGAGGGAGAGGCGGACTTTGTCGTTGACGAATTGGTCATATTTTGCGTCATCCAGCTTGCCGTTCGTCGAAACGAGACCGAAGAGCGACTTCAGCATGGCAGATGAGAAGAGAACGGCCCCCGTGTCGATATCGACGCAATTTCTTGTATTTACGGCGCCGAGGGAGCGAAGTTTCTCTTCGCTCTGCTTATGGAGGAAGCGTACGACGTTGCCGTCGCCGCCTTTTAGGAAGACGCCGTGGTTTTTGCCGGTGGCGACATCTTCCTTGAAGGAAATGGCGGCGGCGCCGTTGCCGGAAAAATCGATCTGCAACGGATTGAAAAGGAGAAGGACGTCACCGGAAAGGAGAAGCATGCCTTCACGGATGCGGGAGGGCACGGAGGACATGACGATCATGAATTCATCGAACAGCGTAGAGCTACGGCCGTTCGGAAGTTCGTGCGGGACAGGTGAGAAGAGCTTTCCGAGGGCGGAATATTGGGGGACCCGCTTGCTGTCGCCGCCGCTATGAATAACCATGATGCGGAGATGCGAAAAGTCGTCGCTTCCCGTCTGTTCGGCGATATAACGGATGGCGCCGAGCGTGGCGCCGCCGCTACCGATCCGGACGCCGCCTTTGTCCGGAATGATGGCAAATTTCGTGCGGGCGGGAAGGAATCCAGCAGCCTGCCGTTCATCCAGCTGGGCTTGGAATGCGGCGGCCTGCTGGTCGTTGGAAGCCGTCAGGATGATATAGTCCCAGCAGATGAAATTTGGATTGGAGAGCGACCGTTTGTAATCGTCCCAAGTGTCCTTATAAGACTGAGAAAGGAAAAGTGAGATTAATGATTGCATATTGTTTTTCTCCTAGAATTCTAGTATCCTAGTATTCTAGTTTCTAAGGAGTTAGAGAACGCAACCTTTTACAAGAAGCAGATTGCCATACTGGCGTTCTTCACCACTTTGGATGACGACGAAAGCCTTTTTGGCGCGTTCATAGAATTCGAAGCGTTCGATTTCGCCAAGCGTGAGGCCAGGGTATTTCGGACGGAGAATGCTTTCGAAATCCGCCCAACTTTCAGGGCGTTTCATGCCTTTCGCGGCGTCACCGGGCGTAAGCTGCATGACGGCGGCGGGATGCTCCGTATAGGCGATATCCAGCGGGAAAAGATCCACGATGGCCTTGAGAATCGCGCTGACATCGACGCCTGGGCAGCGGATAAGACGTTGCGCCACAGTGTCTCCGGGGAAGTTGGCGTCAGAAATGATGAGAACATCGCCGTGGCCCATGTCGCAGAGGGCCTTTAACATGTCGCCTGTCAGGATTTTGCTGATGTTATTGAGCATGATGCACCTTTCACTGGTTGAAAATCCGTCTGAATATCCTTTATATAGTAAGATAGTACGTTTTTCAATCGTTGCATCTTTTTTATATCGATTCTTTTGATTTTTAACCATCGTCAGTTCTTTTTTCGCTCCAAGACTGGAAAAAACAAGATAGCCGTCTATTTTACTACTATCATGGGTAATTGTTTTCATGCTGAACTTGCCTTGAAGCAAGCAGTTAAAACAAATTATCGTATCTAGACGGCCGTGTGAAACGGCCATAGCCCGCATTTTCATCTATATTCCACTGATTGACGTATATGAAAAACTGGACATGCCTATTCTTCTGCCTGGCCGTGACCATGCTCGCCGCAGCCGAGCTGCCGTATGATTTGGAGCTGGATGTCGAATTCATTCAGAAGCTCGGCGAAATGGAGCTCAACGACTACGCGGATTTGCAGCTCAAGCAGATGGCCGCCGCCTATCCGAAGCAACAGGAGCTTATCGGCCTCGAGCGTGCGCGTTTCTTCTACGCCACAGGCAATAGCAAGCAGGCGGATGCGGCCGTCGCCGCCATTCGAAAAGATTCTCCCTTCTATCCGCAGGCTTTGATTCTCAAAGGGCAGGTCCATGCCGCGAGACGCCGTTTCAATGATGCGGAAAAGACGTTCCAGGAATATTTTACGATGATTCCGACGGCACCGAAAAGACGGTCGGACAGAGAGGATTTCAAACGCGCCATCCGCATCTTCAATCGTGTTCTCACGGAGCTTGGCAAAGGAAAGGAAGCCGCCGCCATTTTGGACAAACTTCCAAAAGAAAACTCGTCGGACGGCGAGCATACGGCGGAACGGCAGGTCGCATACCTAAAAATACAGGCTCTTGTGGATATCCAGGAGGCCAATCTGAAGGATAAGAAGCCTGTGGATGTCGCAGGGCTGAAATCCTGCATCGCGCAATTGAAGCCGTTGCAGTTTGGGCGAGACGGCGTTTCCGCCTCCGCGTCGTTGCAGACGGCGCGTATCTACAACATCATTGGATTCAACGAATTGAATACGGCCAAAGAGGAAGCCAAAGGCAACATCAAGACGTTTTTGGAGGCCATCCGCACGATCAAAATGGTCGATCCGTTTTTGGAGGAAATGGAAAAGGCTCGCGGCAAGGAGTCGTCGCTCATACCGGAAGCCATGTATTTGAAAGGCTTGGCCATTCGCGGCAACGCGGAAGTCATGCATTTCGCGAAAAAAGACGATTTGGCGGCGAAGCAACTGAAAGGCGCGGCCACGTATTTCGAAACGCTTGTCTCGTCGTATCCGGACTGCGCGCGGCAGTCGGATGCGCTTGTGGAGCATCAGGCCTGCGCCGCGTTGTCGGACAAATACCAACTTGGCGTGAAAATTTCGCTGTCCAGTTCAGGCGACGGCAGTGCGGAAATCGATGCTAAACTGGAACAAGCCAAAAGCCTTTTCGCGGCGAAAAAATACGCAGAAGCCACGCCGATTTACATGGAGGCTCTGCGGCTTGGCCGCCGGTCGCGCAAACTGCCCACACTGGCCGTCCGTCTGCTGATCTGCCTTGGGCAATTGGATCGCGTCGCTGAAGGCGACGCGATACTCTCGTATCTTGTCGAAGCGTTTCCGGATCAGAAGGATACGGCGGATGCCACGTTCCGTTTTGGCGGATTGTTGTATGAACGGGCCAAGGCGGAGAAGAACGCCGCCGCTAAAGCATCTCTGGAAGAATCGTATCTCCGTGCATGGGATCAGTTTGTGGCCATCGCGCCCACGCATCCGAAGGCTCCGGAAGTCGCCTATGCCGTTGCGCAACGAACGTTCAACATCGCGGCGGATTTGGCCCGCAAAGCCAACGCCGAAAAGAACGCCGCGAAGAAGGATGAACTGAAGGCGCAGGCTGCGGAGGCCTATCGCGCCGCAATTCCGCCGTTCCAACGGCTTGCAAACGATTTTTCCGCTTTTGACAAAGGCGTGTTGGCGTGGTACAAGCTCGGCTGGATCTACTACTTTTTGGAAGACAGGCCGCAAGCCGCGGAGGCGTTCCTTCAGTATGTGGAAAAGGAGAGTTCAACCGAGCCTGATCAGCTCTCCAACAAGCTGGAGGCCAAATTCCGTGCGGCTGAACAGCTCCTCTTCGGCGAGACGCCTGAAGACGCATTGCAGTTGTTGAAAGACATCGATCAAGACACGGCGGAGGGAGGTCCGTTGGATCTTCGTAACGATAAATCGGCCACCATTCGTGAACAGGCCGCCGCATTCCTGCCCATGACGTTCGATTTCTCCGCGGAAAAGCTTCGTCCGCAATTGGATGAAGCCGCCGCGGAACGGAAGAAAATCCAAACCAAGGCGAAGACGTTCACCGATCAAGCCGCCGCATGCGATGCGCAGGATGACGCGCTTGCAAAAGAGCTTGAGGAGCTCCAACGGATTGCCGCTGAAACGAAGGAAGCCGTCGATCGGCTGGATCTTGATTTCGACAAACGTGCGGAAGTTCAGGCGAAACAGCAGGCCAAAGGTGGTAAGACCGATTACGCAGATGCTTACGCAAAACTTCGCCCAGCCATTGAAAAAGCAGCGAATGAAGAGACATCCGGCATGATTCAAGACACGCAGGACGCCATTACGCAGAATCAGGCCGCTGTGGAGGCATTGAAAACGCAGCTGGCCGGAATGGACGAAGCGATCGACCGCCAGAAGGAGGATGTCGCCGCCGCGCAAAAAGAAAATGACGCTTTGAAGAAACGCATTACGGATCGCATGGACGCCTTCCAGAAGATCGACAAGACGATTCTTGACGCGGAAGCCGAAAAAGAACGCCTTGAAACGGCCGCCACCGATGCGCAGACCGCGCTCGACAACGCCGCCAACGACGAACGGACCGCCGCTCTTGAAAAGCTCAAAAAGGCTCAAAAAGCCGTGGACGATTCCACGGAGAAACTGACGAATCTTTATAATGACAAAGCGAAAACCGTCACACCGGAAGCCCAGAAGGAGCTGGAGTCGTGGAAAAAACTTTATGATGAACAAATTGCAGAATTGGAAGACAGCCGTCGCGCATCGGTTCGCCAGTTGGATGACCGCACCGTCGTCGAAGCTCGCATCAAGGCGGCGGAAGCCGCCGCGAAGGCGTTGTCGTCGCGAGCGACGTTTGCGCAAGACGTGAAGAAGGCGCTTCAACTTCCTGCGGAAGAAAGAGTTGCATCAAACGAAGCCTTGCGCAAACGCGCGGCTTCGTTGCTGAAATTGGAGGACCAGGCGGTAGCCTTGCAATCGGAACGCGTCGCCCTGCAGAAAAAGCATCTGGCGGCATATAAGCAGGAAGGTGCCAAAGTGTTGGCGGTCTTCAAACAGCAAGAAGACGCGTTGAATGAACGCATCCGCCCTGTTCAGGAAGATTACAACGTCAGAAAGCAGAACGCTGTCGATGCATATGTCGCTTATTTGAAACGCTATCCAAAGAGCAAGAACGCGCCGGTCAGCATGGCTCGTATGGCCGGAGCTTTATTGGAATTGGAAAAACCTGCTGAAGCCGTCGCCGCTTTGACCAAACTCATGGAAACGTTCCCCGAATACGACGATCGGCAAGCGGACTGCAATCCCGCGAAGGCCTGCCAGACGCTCTACAGTCTGGCCCGCGCCCAAGCGGAGGCGGGGCAGACGGCGGAATCCGCGGCCTCCTTCAAACGGCTTGTCGAAAGCGCACGGCTCAAGTCTGAAGTAGCGGCTTTCCCGCTGCCGAAACTACGTTATCTAGCGGAAAAAGGGCTGGAAATCAATGCGCCGGACATTACGTATTTTGCTGGTCAGCAAATACTTGCACAAGTAGCGGCTGGCAAGTCGGCCGCCACTGCGCTTTCGAAAGCCGCCATTGAGAACACTGCCGTCGTCACGGCTGATGCCGCCATCAAGACGAAAAAGCCCAAAGTCGCTATCGATATTCTGAACAAACTGCTGGCGGACAATCCGAAAACGGCACGTTTCTTCGATGCGAAATTCCTGTTGGCGGATGCCATGATGGCCATGAATCCGCCGGATGCCGATGGCGCAGAACAAGCCCTCAACGAAATCGGAAACTTCACGAAGAATCCTGCCGTCGCCAATCAGGCCCTCTGCAAGGCGGCGCAGATTCTTGCCAAGTCTGATCAGGAAGATAAACGGCGGCAAGCACTTAGCCGTTTCCACATGGTGCTCGATTTCGCGGATCAGACCGATCCGGACAATCTCCCGTGGATCGAACAATCCATCGCGGGCGCCGTCAAGCTCCACAAATCGCTCGACATCGATGCGGATTTGATTCCCAAACTCACCGCAACCTACAAGAAGCTCTTCCCGAAAGGCGAATTGCTTAAGTGACAACAATTACCATAACATATAACCACTGAAACCATCATGAAAAAATTCCTTTCTCCCTTCCTTTTCTGCCTGCTGGCCGCGACCTGCCTGTTCGCGCAGAAGCAGGAGTGCTATGTCATCACCGCCGCTGGGCAGCGCCAAAAGGCCGTTTCCATCAAAGCGGATGCGCAGGGTAACCTCACGGTAAGCGTCGATGGCAAAATGAAAGTCCCGTTCAAAGCGGGCGCCTACAAGATCGCCGTCATTCCAAAGCCGAAGGAAGTCGCTGATTTGGAAAAACTTGCGAATGATGAAAAATACGAAGAACTCATCACCGCCGCTCCCGCTGTTTTTGATACCTATAAATATTTAGGTTGGGCGGACGCCGTCGCTGCATTGCAGTGCGAGGCGTATCTGGCCACTGGCAAGCCTGAGAAGGCGAACGAAACCTATCAATTGGCCCTTAAGTTCCCGCGAGAGAACAACGTACGTCTGCAGCGCGTTCAGCTTCTGGATCTTGTTGGACGCAAACAATATGACGCGGCCGAAGCCGAAGCCAAAAAGCTTATCCTCTCCAAAGATGATGCGTTGGCGGCCTTCGCCTTCAACCTTCGTGGCCAAATCCGCGAAGCGCAGGGCCAGAAGAAAGAGGCTGTGCTCGAATATTTGAAAACTGTCCTCCTCTTCGAAGGAAAGGGCAAAATTCGCCGCGATCGCGAAATGGCCCGTTTGAAGGCCGTCGCCCTCATGAAAGAGCTCAATGATCCACGTGCCGCAAAAATCGAAGCCTTGAAATAACAGCTTGACTTTTCCATAATATCATTGTATATTCATAACATTATCATAGAAAAAACAAACGGAGCAATTCCCATGAAGAAAACCGTCACCATGTTGCTGTTCCTCGCCTGCTGTATGGCATTTGCGCAGGACGCCAACCCTGAAGCCGCCGAAGCCGCCGCCGAAACGGTGGAGCAGTCCTCCGGCTCCGCCCTCTGGAACGTCCTCTACGGCGGAAGTATCGTCAATCTAATCATTTGGCTCGGCCTGTTCGCTACGTCATTCACGACCATCATCTTCGCCGTCAACGCGTTCTTCTTGGTCAAAGAAGACAAGTTGATGCCGAATGCCGTCATAACTGGCGTTCAGGACGCACTTTCCAAAGGCGATTTGGATTCCGCC
>JAEEGH010019686.1_pt1 | contig 14132 bp, 9 predicted proteins | sample 9134181 | NCBI WGS metagenome assembly JAEEGH01 (sample SAMN16246544, study PRJNA631951) | gut metagenome | biome: gut microbiome; feature: rumen; material: DP-attached | host: Bos | place: Iran: Karaj | collected 2018-10 | reverse complement strand
TGTATCCATCCGACCGCTATGGACTCGGCGTGGAGCTCAACGAGGAAGCCGCGCTCGCCCATCCCAAGCAGGACCACTGGCTGCGCCACTATGTCGGGACGCTCACCAACATCCGCCCACCCAACACCCGCGACTACTACCACGCATAGATACGGTTGAAAAGTTGAAAAGTTGAAAGGTTGAAAAGTTGGGAAGTTGAAAAGTTGAGAGGTTCGGAAGTTGAAAAGTTGGGAAGTTCGGAAGTTCGGAAGTTGAAAAGTTGAAAGGTTGAAAAGTTCGGAAGTTGAAGGTTCATAAGGTGAATTTGACGGCAAAGGCAATCGCGCGCGCGGCAATTGGCGCGCTTCTATCCCTGTTCATGGCGCAGTCCGCACTGGCCGCCAGCGCGGTCGTGGTCCTGCACGGGGATGAAGCGCTGGCCGACGCCGGCGAGCGCCGCTTCGCCAAGTCGCTCGCCAACCATGCCGTCCGCTGGATGCGGGACGGCGGAGTCGTAGCCGACATCGCCTCCGACCGCGACGTTCCCGGCGTCCTCTCCGGCCGCAAGGTTGCCGTCCTCGTCCACTGCGCCGAACCGACTACGCGCCAGATTTCCGCCTACCGCTCCTTCGTGGCGAAAGGCGGCCGCCTGATCGTCACCTATTCCAGCTCGCCGGCGCTGGCCGACATCGTCGGCGTCCGCGTGGGAAAATACCGACGCGACCCATCGCGCGTGGCCATGTCATTCCCAGATGCCGGACGGCCGCCCAACGTGGCGCCGCTAATAAGGCAGTCGTCGCCGAACATCGTCGAGGCTTTCGCCATACCCGGCCGCAGCCGCGTGCTGGCCTGGTGGGCCGACAACGCCGGACGCCTCCTTGCCGACGCCGCATGGCTGGCGGGCGACGGCGGATACTGGATGACGCACGTCCTCCTGGCCGACGGCGACGCCGCGCAGAAGGGGACGCTCCTTCTCGCCCTCGCCGCAGAGGCGGCGCCGGCGCTGTGGCGCACCGCAGCCGAGGCTCGGATAGCCGCCGCCCCGCACGTGGGGTCGTGGAGCACCCTCAAGGATGCCAACCTGGCAGTGCAGCGCCAGCGCGACCCCACAAGGCGGACGCGCGTGACCGGAGAGGTCAATTCGGCGACATCGGCGCTGAATGCGGCGCGCGGGGCGCTCTCCGCAGGGCGCGGCGCCGACGCCTGGCACCTCGCCTCCGAGGCGCGGCGCCATCTCGAATGCGCATACGGCCTCGCACAGTCGCCGCGCCAGGGCGAAATCCGCGCCGTCTGGGACCACTCTGGATGCGGACTCTACCCCGGCGACTGGCCACGGACCTGCCGCGAACTCGCCGAATCCGGCATAACCGACATCTTCATCAACTCCGCCTCCCCCGTGGCCGCGAACTGCAACATCTCCTCCGTTCCTCGCTCGGCCAACTACCAGCGCTTCGGCGACCAGCTTGCCGCCTGCCTCGCCGCCGCTCGCCCATACGGCATCCGCGTCCACGCCTGGCTCTTCTGCTTCTCAACCACCGGTGCGACCGCCGACCGCCGCGAATCCTTCCGCAAGGCCGGATGGCTCGTCGATGCCACCAACGGCACCCAGCAGGACTGGCTCGACCCCTCCTCCGCCGCCGTCAGAAGCAAGGTCACCGCCATCGCCACCGAGATAATGTCCAAATACCGCATCGACGGGCTCCACCTCGACTTCGTCCGCTACCAGGACTACTACAACTCCCTCGGCTACGGAACGAAGACGCGCTTCTCCCGCGACGAGCTTGGCGGCAAGGTCCCCGCCAACTGGACGGACGCGGCGAAGAAGGCGCCGCTCATGGGGCAGGTCATGCGCTGGCGCACCCGCCAGGTGACGTCGCTGGTGGCATCCATCCGCGCGGCACAGCGGCGCACGGCCCCCGGCATCACCCTCTCCGCCGCAGTGCTAGGCAAATATCCGGCGTGCGTGGAGTCGGTAGGCCAGGACTGGATGGCATGGATCGAGGCCGGACACATCGACTACGCGATGCCTATGAACTACACCGAAAGCAACGAAAAATACGCCGAACTACTGGCGACGCAGCTGAAGAAGCCGTCGATAGCGCAGCGCATCGTTGGCGGCATCGGCGTGACGGCGTCCGAAAGCCGACTCGGGCCGGGTCAGGTCATCGACCAGGCAAACGCCCTCCGCGCGCGCGGCGCGGCCGGATTCATCCTCTTCGACCTCGATGCGACACTCTCAAACGAAATCCTGCCAATACTCCGCCTCGGAATCACCGCCCGCCCCCGCTAACAACTTCCCCTTCCCTAACGACTAACGACTAACGACAAGCGACAAGCGACTAACTACTAACCACTAACCTTTCAACTTCTCAACCTTTCAACTTTTCAACTTCTCAACCCCTAGCCCCTAACCCCTAACCTTTCAACTTCTCAACTTTTCAACTTTTCAACTTTTCAACTTTTCAACTTCTCAACTTTTCAACTTCTCAACCCCTAACCCCTAGCCCCTAGCCCCTACTACCTATGAACCACACTAACTCATATCTCTCCGCCACAGCAGCGACGCTGCTTCTGTCCGCGATTGCAGCCGCAACCGCCTACGCTGACAATCCCATTTCCGCCACAGTGACGCCTTACACCTTTGTTGGCCGCGTCATGGACGCCAAGCACGCGGCCTTCGACACCAACCGCGTCTGCACCATCTCCGCGTACGACTCCGAGTCACGCGAACTAATCGCCGAGACCGAGAGCACCTATCTCCCCGGCGTCCGCGAGAACTATGCCCTGAAGATCCCCGTGGCCACGGCCAGCGCCAACGACCACGCCGTCCAGGACGACGACCTGGCCATCGAGGTCACCGACGAAAAGGGCAAGGTCTGGCAGGGGAAGGTGCCCGACTCCGTATGCGGCGCGGCCGGCGGCATCCGCAGGGTAGATATCGTCCTCGGCAACGACTCAAACGGCGACGGCATCGACGACACTCTTTACAACAGCCTCAAGACACAGTGGGAAGACAGCGACTACTGGCAATACGGCAAAGCGTTCGACCCCAATGCCGACTATGACGGCGACGGCATCTCCACCATCAACGAGGCATACGCGGGAACCGACCCCTTCAACCCGAATGCCAGCCTGCGCATCACATCCTTTAATGCCGACGCCGAAAAGGAGCCGACGCGCGGCACCCGGGGTGCGGCTAGCACCACGGCCCACTCGCTGTCTTTCGAGGCCCAGGCAGGACGCGCCTACTCCATTGAAACCACCACCAACCTCGTAAACCCGGCCTGGGCGCAGACCTCATTCACGCTCCCAGACTCCGACAAGGCCGAGGAGATAATCTCAATCCCATCCACGGAAACCGGCTACGCCGTTCCCGTGACCATCTATCTTCTCCCGACCGACGACCCCGCGCGCTTCTACCGCGTCCACCTCGAATAGAGGCTTTCAGCGCAGTTTCATTGCCGCTATTTCCGCAGCGAAGGCCTTGCGCATGGTGGCAAGGTCATTTGCGGTGATGGTTGTCCCTTCTGTGCCTTCGCCAAGGACGCGCACATTGGCGACGCCCGGTATCGGCACCGTTGAAACCACCAGCGGGTAGGAAGCAAGGGCTTCCCGGTAGGGCGAGCCATTCATGAGAGCCGCAGCCGGAGGCATCTCGAAGACATCGTATTGGAGGCCATTGTCCACGCCCCAGGCAAGCGCCCAAGTCTCAAGGATGCGGTCGGCGGGGTTGCGCCAGCGGCCAACTGCAACCGAACAGCATGATGCGCGGGTAGAATAGGGGCGAACGACGGCGAGCGTGGCGCGCGGGGATGCGCTCCCTCCCATCGTGCCATGCAATTCCGCATGCAGTTCCTTCGCGTATTCCCAGCTTTCGGGGGAGCCGTTGGGGAAGGTCATGGACTCGAAGCGACCAGGCGTGGTGGCCGCGCCGTAGCCAAGCCACATTATGGCGGCGGGGGCAAAGGGCTCGTGCTGCGCCCACATCCGGCGCATCTGGTCGGGCGTGACATGGCCAAGGCCGCTCGGTGCGTAGGCATGGGCCTGCATCCATGGCACCAGCGGCTTGCCATAGCGCCGCGCCAGCCCCGCCATGTAGCCCATGTCCTCGGGGATGCGGCCACTGGCGTAGCCGCCCGCCGCTACGGGATAGGGGTCGATGTGGAGGAAGTCGAGTTCGCGCGCGAGAAGTTCCTGTCCGCTGCCGTCGCGGTCGTTTGACTCTGACCAAACGCCGGCTCGCGTGGTGTTGCGGAATACGAGGAGGTCTGGCGTAATCTCCCGCACCCCATCGCGGAAGGCGCGCGTAAGTTCCGCGCAGGCCTGGTGGAATGAGTAGAGGGCGATGCCGTAGGCCTCCGCGCCGTAGATTTCGGGATAGCCGCATGTGCGGGGCTGGAGCAAAGGACGGGGGGATGCTCCCCCTGCGCAAGCGGCTGCGAAGGCCGCCTGGCCGCTGGGCGAGAAGCCCCAGAGAGGGAAGCTGCATGCGGGGGAATCCAACCATCCAGTGAGGTTGAAGCACTCGTCGCCAAAGCGAATGGCGACGATTTCGTTTGAGGGGAATGTTCCTTCGTTCGCCAGAGCCCACTGGTTCGCGCGCCATGAGCCGACAAACCGCGCCCGTTCGCGGGTGAGTTCCGAGAAGACGGAAAGTTGTCCGGAGCCGCGCTTCCATGAGTCGCTTTCGGGGTCGCTCTCCCAATATACGGCGATACCGACCTTGTCGAGGAGGCAGTCCGCGCAGTCCGTCAGGTCGAAGCGGAGACGCACGAGGAGGCGGTTCTCGATCTCCGGGCCGGATAGTCCGGCGGAGGTGTCATTCTCAGGCGTATCGCCAGAGGCGGCTGGCATGACCTCGCAGGGGATTATCCGCAGGTGCTGGGAACCGTCGAAGAGGCGCTCCGGCACGACAATCTCCGCCTTGCCGGTCGGGCGCATCGAGCCGAAGTAGTGGCCGCTGTGAACGGTGCGATCCGTGCCGTCCACGCCTTTGACGGTTCGCGTGTAGGGCTGGCCGCGTGAATAGACGGGCGGCTCGACGATTATCTCGTGCGGGCCGGCGGTGAAGGAGAAGAGGTTGCGGTCGATGGACAGGCCGCGATAGGCGCCGCCTATGCAGACGGCGCGCTCGCACGGCTTGCCGTCGCGGCTGGCGGGGCGCGAGTCCTTCGACGGGTCCGGCCCGGACGTGAAGCCCTTCACGCCACATTTGCGCAAGGCGGCTAGGCTGTGCCGGCAGTCATCAAGCTGCCATGTTGACACCTCAACGCAATCAACGCCATGCTCCGCGCAGTCGCGGATCGTCGCCTCCATGTCGCTCCGTCCCTGCGTGGACATCCAGACAAAAGGGAACCCACTGCCGGAAGCGGCGGTTTCCTGTGAAGAGTTATGAGTGAAGGGTGAAGGGTTTGCGGAGGCGAGTTCAACGCAAAAACCGCAAAGGGCAACGCAAAGAAATGTGAAGTAGTTCATGGTTTTTCCGATAGCCATCGACAGCCATCGTTAGCTGTCGATAGCTGTCGAATGCGCCAAAATCTACCGAATAGTTAAGACAAATGGCTGAGTGTGCTTCAGGAGGAGAGTTCTGTTGCGACTGGCAAGATGCCATCCGGCGGCAGCGGTTTCGGAGTCGAGCGCCGGGAGTCCGCTGATGGCTCCGGTGGCGGTGGCCAGCGGCAGGCCGTCCGTTTCGTAAGGAACCATGGCTCCACCCGCGAAGACCGCCTGATCAACGCGGACGGTTGCGCCGTCCTCGAAGGAGAGGTCGCCGTCCACTGTGACGAACGGCGAGGCGCCGACGTTGGCTGCGCCAATCTCAATCGTTCCCGCAAAGGCGAGGTTGCCCGTGACGTCGAGCTTGCCGCCGCCGACTTCGTCGGAGACAGCGCCGGAGATGGTGGCCGTCTTGCCTGACCACACGTTCACCGCCTGCGTCTTGCCGTTCAGATCAAAGCCATTGGCGAAGGTGAGGTCGCCGTCGGCATACTGGCTCTGGAGCTGGATGACGGTGCCATCTGGCAGATAGTCGGTGCCGGAAACGAGCTTCGCGCCTTCGCCGCCGAGGTTGACCGTGAGGTCTCCGCCATTGGCCGCGAAGCCGCCGCGAAGGGCGTAGGAAGAGGGATAGGCCGAGAACCGCTTCCAGCAGAGTTCGCCCTTGCCCGTGCCGGAGGGGCGCGTGAAGGTGCCCGCCGTCTCGATCACGCCCACACCGTTCGTGCCGTCGGCGAGCTTGATGCCGGCGAGCGGGGAGAAGGTCGCGGGGGCGATGCGCGCGTGGCCCTGGATGTAGTAGTCGCCCGTGAAGGCCGAGTGGTCGCCCGTGAAGGCCAATGCGCAGCCGCGGCGGTTGACGTCCGAGGTCAGCAGGGCGCCCGAACCGAAAAGCGCCGAGGAGACGGTGTTGCCCGTGCTGCGTTCCGGCGAGAAAATCAATGCCGAACCCTCGAGAAGTTCAATCGGATGCGAGATGTCGAATGCGGTTGAGCCGCGCAAACCGATGGAGCAATAGCCGCTGGCGCGGACGGGCGAACCGCTGGCGCCAAGGCCGCTGTCGGCCTGGACGAAGACGCCGCCATTCACGAGGTTCAATCCACCGGAGAAGGTCTGGGCGCCGAGGAGCCACGCCTGCGCGCCGAGCTCGGGACGCAACTGCTTCTCGCCCGCGATGGTGAGAGCCATCGGCGTGTTCGCATCGGGGTCGGCGAAGGGGCCGTAGAGTCGGCGCCACTGGTTGACATAGACCTCGTTGCCGTTCGCCTGCGAGTAGGAACGCTTGCCGATTTCCTGGTTGTCGCCGTAGATGAACATGCCGTCCTTCGCGCGCGTCGTGAAAGCGCCGCCTCCCGTCACGTTCAGGCGGACTGTTCCCTCATGCGGACGCTGGCAGACGATCATGCCGGACTTGATTTCGACTTTCCCACTGCTTCTGACATAGCAACTCACGTCCGGCGAGAGCGGCAGAATGACGCTGTTGACGGAAGAGATTTCAGGTGCGGAACTTTCGGCGATGCTCGTACTTGGTTTCCAGTTCGCGTCCGCGCCGGGCGTCGTAGAGGTCGTAACGAGCGAGAGCGAACCGTCCGCCGCACGCTCGAAGAGAGATGGGGATTTGTAGCCGCTGGCATCCTTGTTCGCATAGACGAGGCCGTTCACCACGGGGCTGTCGGACGAGGAAGTCGCCGTCGAGCCTGTCGAGTCGAGCGCGAGGGCGAGCCTGTTGGTGTGCGTGACGAGGGCGAGGCCCTGGTTCACGGAGAGCGCGCCAATCTCGAGCGCCGCATCGCCGGCGTTAACAGCTTCGGCGCGAATCTGAACGATACCGTTAGTGGCGTCGAAGCGGTTGAGCGAAGACGTGCTTCCCGTAAGCGGACGCAGAATCGTTCCCTCGCCCATGCGCAGGGCGGAGACCGAAGTAAGTTTCCCGCCGTTGGGCGCGAAGACGCCCTCGGCAATCTCGAGTTCGCCATTGAACGCATTGTCGCTAGTCAACCTCAAGGCGCCATCGCCGGTCTTGCGGAGGACGCCGCCCGCGTTGGAGGCAAGTGTCGCCGTGGCCGCCGCGCCGGAACCGGTCGCGGACGAAATTGCCACCGTCACGCTGTCGCCAGCAGCGTAGCCTTCGCCTCGGCATGTTACGACGATCTTTTCGAGCGTGCGATCCTTGTTGAGAACGGCGTAGGCCGTGGCGCCGGAGCCGCTACCGCCCGTAATCGTCACCTTCGGCGCGGTGACGTAGCCTGAGCCTGGATTGGTTAGCATGATTTCAGCGACGCCATAGCCCTGCGCCTGGCGGAACGTGGCGGAACTGGAGGCGGTGACACCGGACGGCACCTCGATCACGCCTCCGCCGGGATAGACGACATTCTGCGCTGTGTTGTCCAGGCCGCCCGTGGAATACGCCCTGCCGTCGGTCACAAGGGCGATTGTTCCACCATCGAAATTCAGGAACTTTGCATTGCCGACGTTCCCGTAGGTGCCGAACCCGCGGGACATCTCAAGGCGGCCGCCGTTCAGATTGATTACCGCCGTGTTGCCGCTTGCGTTATCTCCTCGCCCCAGCACTGGCAGATACGTGAAGACGCGGCCGTCGCCATCAATGGTGAGCGCGGCTCGGCCATCTGTCACGTTGCTATTCCAATAGCCGATGCAAGGACGCTCGTTCCACAAGTCGAGGAAACCCCCGTCGATGTAGAGGTCGGCGGCTTTGCTCGTGGAGGCGCCGACCTTCGCATAGACCTCGCCCGCGACGCTCGTGCGGCGCGTCGCGACCTTTCCGCCGGAGATATGGAGCGAACTATAGTTGTCCTTGCCGCCAATCAACAGAAATTCGGCGTCTCCCGAACCAAGCGAAACCTCGCCGCCATTGACGCGGATGTAGCCGTCCTTGTTGTCGGTGCTGCCCGTCTTCAGGATGCCGTTCGTGACTGAAACAATTCCTCCATCTACCCAAAGTGTCCCTGGATTGCTGTTCCCGGCAATCAGGTTGAATCCGACCACCGTCAAGGCGGACGGTTCCTCCATGAAGAGCGTGCCGTAGCTCGTCGTAGTCGCGTTGTATTGCTGTCCGATTCGCAAGGGGGCGGCCGTACAGGCAAGGGACCCGCCGTTGCGGAGAAGGAGCTTCGCCGGCCCCAGATAGCCGACGATGTTGGCGTCAGTGGCGCTTCCAGTCCATATCACCTCGTTCTCGAAGACCACGTTGCCCTTCATGAGGCGGGATTTTCCCGAACCCGTAATGGCCGCGCCCCTGTAGATTTGCCAGTAGGGGACGATGTCGTTCTGGCCGGGATAGAAGTCGGTCTTCGAAATGGGATTTATTACATTGTAGATCTGGTCGCCGGTCTGACCCGTCGTGCGGTTGTCATTTGGCGAGCCGTTGGTGTAATTGTATTCGCCACCTTCGTTGGTTGACGCAGCTGCGTGGGCGGCTTGGGGAAGGACTGCGACTGCCGCGACGGCGGCGAGAAGTGTGGATGCAATTGCGGATGGTGTTTTCATAAAAAGCTCCTTATGCCATCTATTCTACTTGATTTCCGCCACAGCTGCGGAACTTTTGCGAAAAGTTTTTACCTCTTCCAAAAAACCTCCAAGGCGCGCCAGCGCCAAACCTCCAAGGCGCGCCAGCACCAAACCTCCAAGGCGCTTGCGCCAAACTTCCAAGGCGCGCCAGCGCCAAACCTCTAACCTTCCACACTTCCCTTTCCATGCAGGCGGCGCCACTCCGTCATGGACATCCCCTCGCGGGAGAGGAAGAACTTGCGCAGGGCGCGGTCCGAGTTGAAGCCGCAGAAGTCGGCGATGGCCGACAGCGGAACATCGGAGCGAGAGAGAAGCGTATGGACCTTCTCCAGCCGGACATGGAGGATCTCGTCAAGGACGCTGTGCCCCATCGCCTCGCGGAAGCGCATCTCGAAAAGGCGGCGCGACCCTGAAAAGCGGGCGGCCAGCGCCTCGACGGTCAGGCCGTCGCAGGCCTTGCGGCGGATGACCTCCACCGCCTCGAGGATGCGCGGCTCGCGCCGGCCAGCCCCGCGCGTCGATTCGCGCCGAACAACAAGAAGGGGACCACTCTTTTTGTCACACAGAGACACAGAGCCACAGAGAATGTTTTCTGAAATGGATTGTTTACATGGATTGTTGTCGTTTTTGTTCTTCTGTGTCTCTGTGGCTCTGTGTGAGATTGTCTCACCCAGCATGCTCGCCGCGAGGAAGCCGGCGCTCTCGAAGTCCATCTGGATGCTGGACAACGTTGGATGCGATGCCTCGCAGATAGACGTGTCGTTGTCCGCGCCCAGGAGCGTCAGGTCGCGGGGGATATTTAAGCGTGCGGCGCTTGCGGCCTTTGCGACAACGGCGGCGGTCTCGTCGTTCACGGCGAATACCGCGCAATGGCGTGGCAGCGATAAGAGCCAGGCGGCAAGGCGCCCAGGTTCGCCAGAGGCATCAGCCTTGCGCGGGTCGATGAAGGAAAAGGAATGGCACGGCAGACCTGCTTCGGCGGCAACGGCACGGAATGCGGCGGCGCGGTCGTCCGACCAGTTGCGCCGCCCCAACCAGTATCCTACGACTCCGCAGGCTGGAGGGAGGCTCGCCGACAGCTCGCGGAAGGCGACGCGCGCCACCGCCACCTCATCTATGAGGAGACGCGCGAAACGCGCGTCGCGTGGCGCGCGTGTACAATTGCAAAAGACGACCGGCGCGCCGCCGTAGAGGCGGAGAGGCAGGTCAGGCGGCATGTCGCTGCCCTCGACGATGAAGCCGATGGGGCGCGGCGTGGAGCGGAGCGCCTTGGGGGAGCCTGTCCGCGCCTCGTTCCAGTCGATTGTATCGACATCCCAGCCGCGCGCCTGGGCGTAGCGGCTGACGCCGGCCAGCTCCAAGGCGAACACCTTGTCTGCGTCAAAATGGCCAATGAGGACGATGCGTGGCTTCATAACGTCTCCGTCGAAGTCGCGACAATCATCACCGCGCAGCGCGGGTAATCATAGCCGTAGTTGTGGTATTGGCGCATGCAATCATTTTAGCATAATTCGTCGAACGTATGATACCACTCGACAAACTGGCGCTTGTGCTGAAGCGCTCCCCTTGATATAATACTCAGTCACTATTGTTTTTTTCTTTGCCTATCTATGAGGAACACATAAAAGCCCCGCGGCTTCACCGCAGTAAGGCAACGCCATCGTGCTTCAATACAGCCGAAGACGTGAAGTGATTCGCGGAAAGAGAAGCCAATTTTGGTATAATAAATGCAAGATGCAAAGGAACACTCTTGATGATCAGGAATAGGGAACAAGTGCCACGACTCAAAATTCAGAAGAAAACTGATGCTGTTGCTGGGCGTGTCGTGCTTGTCGGCACATACAAGGGCGACCAGTTAGCGAAGTGGCGCGGCTGGTATAACTGGCCTTTATCCGATAAGGATGAAAACAAACCTGAGGACTTCGCCAAGATTAACGAACTTTGGCTCTTCCAGGGAACGAGTGGGCAGAAGACCTACAAGGCCGAGTTTGTTGGCATAAAGACGCGCGAGGAGTTAATCCGCGACTATGGCTATCCAGCGCAAGGCAAGCCGCACGGCGACAAATATCTTCTCTTCAAAACCGAATTCCTGTATCGCCACAAACTGACGCTGCCTGAAGAGGCGGATGCCGTTATCGTCCGCACACGTGATTTTGCCAAGCGCTCACCTACAATTGCCAAACAGCTCAAGGCTTACCTTGAATCCCCCGACCGCACCGACCCCGACCTAGCGAAACTTCTTCCTACTATTATCACGAAGTTACAACCAGAAATTCTGCGCATCTTCGATGTGGCGGTGCAACTTTCCCTCTTCCCAGAAATCGATCCCTTTCCAAAATCTTCAGGCAAAGAAGTTTCAAAACCCATAGAGACTATGAGTTTTTTCTCCGTCTTTCGTCATGAACCAATTGACCTTTGCAACCGAAATTATCCTTCCATTTCACTTTTTTCAGGTGCAATGGGATTGGATGTCGGCCTTGAGCAATCTGGCATGGACATCCGCATAGGTCAAGATTTTGACCGGTCGTGTGTTGAAACGATGTTGGCAAACCGACGCCCATCCCTGAGTGGTGACATACGGGGTATTTCGCCAAGTCAATTGCTTGAAGCGGCGCGACTGAAAAAAGGCGAAACATTCCTTCTTTGCGGCGGCCCTCCATGCCAGCCCTTTTCCACCGCAGGGAAACGACTGGGAATCAACGATCCTCGCGGATCACTGTTCATGGAATTCATCCGAATGATCGACGCCATCCGCCCACGCTTCTTCGTAATGGAAAATGTCAAGGGCCTCATATCGGCTCCGCTTCGAACCGAAAACGACCTAATGACAGTTTGCAGAGGTTCGGTACTGGACGTGATTCTGGATGAGTTCTCAAAATTGAATTACAAAACAGTTTACGGTGTTCTCGACGCAGTAAATTACGGCGTTCCACAATTTCGGGAACGTTTTATCCTTTTGGGAAGTAGGGACGGAGAAGATATTTTCCTCCCACTACCGACCCATTTCCAGCGCCATCAAAATCCGCTTTACCGATGGCGCACGTTGGGAGATGCTATCAAAGACCTCGAAGACGCGCCAGGCTTCCACCATCTGTTTTCAGAGAAGCGCGCACGATTCCTCGAGCTAGTCCCTCCCGGTGGAAATTGGCGCTCGTTGCCTTCGGAATTGTTGCAGGAAGCAATGGGAGGCGCATATAAATCCGGCGGAGGAAAGGTTGGATTCTACAGGCGGCTGTCTTATTCTGAACCTTGCCCGACAGTTACAACGTCCCCAGCACAGAAAGCCACAATGCTATGCCATCCAACTAGGCTAAGGACTTTGAGCATACCGGAATACAAACGAATACAACAGTTTCCGGACGATTGGGTTCTCACGGGGTCTCCGGCTGACCAATACAGGCAAATCGGAAACGCCGTGCCCATCGGGTTGGCCAAGGCGATAGGGGATGCCATAATTGCGACGGCAACCAACTCTGCAGAAATTCCCACAAAGCGTTTCCGTGGAACTGGAGTTCATGAACGAATCAAGCAAGCGCTGACCATAGGAGAGATAAACCATGACGAAATCTGAACTGGACAAAACCGCCATTGCGACGATTGCCGAGGCAATTCGCAATTTTTTTGATGCACTGACGAAAAAAGTCGATACCGTATCGATACAAGACGTCATGCGCCGCAAGAACCCCTATCTCTATCGCGCAAAAGCCGTTGTTTCCGCTTCGGAAATCGTGGATGCCGTTTTGCGAGCGACGGTCAGCAGTAGTGAAGAGACCATTTTCGGCAATCTCTTTTTTGAGCCGTTGGCTTTGGCGGTTAGCGGAGGGATAAAAAGTTCCGCAGAGGGACTTGATATCGATATTTCCCATCCAGAGGTGAACGAAGTAATCTGCATCGCCGTAAAGAGCGGGACATCCGTTTTCAACGCATCTGGCAAGAAGCGCCAAGACGAAGAAATGCGAAAGGCTCGGGTAAGGATACTGCAGAGCAGGGGCACCAAGTTCAGGGGAATCGTAGGTTATGGCTATGGGAAGAAGAAGGCCGATGTCAGCGGATCGTTCATTTTCGAGGAACTGGCCGGTCAAGCTTTTTGGGAATTTTTAACCGGCGATGCCGATTTTTACAAGAAAATCGCATCGTACATGGGCAAGGCGCCCGAAAAATACTCCCAAAAGTTCAGAGAGCGGTATGTGATTGCAGAGAATCGGCTGACGAAGCAATTTGTAGTTTCGTTCTGTAAAGATGACGGATCTATTGATTGGGACAAACTGATCGAATTCAATTCCGGAAAAGCATGACAGACGAAGATCATGCCTGCACAATCCCTATTTCGACAAATGGAACGCATCAAAACTCATGTTTCCACCCCCTCTTCCGCCGCCGCGCTCTTTTTCGCCGCGCTGCCGTCTGACGCCCGCGAGGAGCGGGTGTTTGTGCTGCCCCTAGACGGCAACGGCAAGGCTCTTGCCAAGCCGATTCTCGTGTCTGTCGGGCATGAGGACGGAACAGCGCAGATTGATGTGGGAGCAATTTTCCGCGAGGCGCTGAAGGCCGGGGCGGAGGAAATTATCGTCGCGCATAACCATCCGTCGGGCGACCCTACGCCAAGCAGGGCGGACATCACGACAACTGCAAAGCTGCGTGAGGCGGGCGACCTTCTCGGTGTCCCGGTTCTCGACCACATCATATTAGGCGCATCGAATTCAGTCAAAGGCTTTGATTTCATCTCTCTTGCGGAGGCCCTGCCATGAAAACCGTCCCCCTTCAGGACTTCACCTCGTCGTCCGACATCGACTGGTCGAAGCCGATTCCCGACATCGACGCGCAGCTCTACGCCAAGTACGGTCTCACCAAATCCGAGCAGAAGTTCATCGAATCCATGATCAAACCGATGGAGTAATGTTAAACACAAGGAGGAATTATGTTTGGCAAAAAGGTCGAGATGTTTCTGGTGAATGGTTCGGCAAAGGGGTTGATCATTGCCGAGATGTCAAACTGGAACGGCAAGGCATTCAAATTGCAACGACCGGATGTTGGTGTTTGCGACGAAGATGAAGTGTCGTGCGTGGGCGTTTACTTTTTGTTTGGGCAAGCGAAGGAGTCTGGTGCCTCGTGTGTATATATTGGAGAGG
>JAEEGH010019685.1_pt1 | contig 14132 bp, 15 predicted proteins | sample 9134181 | NCBI WGS metagenome assembly JAEEGH01 (sample SAMN16246544, study PRJNA631951) | gut metagenome | biome: gut microbiome; feature: rumen; material: DP-attached | host: Bos | place: Iran: Karaj | collected 2018-10 | reverse complement strand
GCGGCAGGAAAGCCCAATAACAAAAAAGGCGCATCCAAACGGGTGCGCCTTTACCTTTATATATTATGGCTAGAAGGTAAAACCAATCTTGGACGCTGCCTGTCCAGCGTCTTCCATTCCCATGTGCGTATAGTGTTCCTGCATGGCGTTGGTGACATGACCTAACAACCGCTTCACTTTTGCCGGGGGCGCACCATTTTGCAACGCCCGTGTACAGGCGGTATGTCGGAAAGAATGGTAGCCATGGACGCAAATCTTTCGCTTTCCACGACCTTGTGTATCTGATTGGGTGACAATGCCAAGAGATTCAAGTTTTTCTCTGAATCTACGACATGCTAGACTTTCATTCATCTTCGCCCATGTCGGGCAAACAAAGCCGTGACGTTCCTCTGGCGGCACACGTTCCAAGACAGCGATCAATTCGACGGGCACTATCATGCTACCGTCAACATTCGTTTTGTTGTGGTTGATATAAAGTTTGGTCAAGTCCTGCGAGAACCATTCCCATTGAATTGACTTCGCCCTGTCAATTCTCTGCGTGGTATACAAGCCGATGGCGCAAAATCTTACAAACTCCTTGTCGCTGTCTGCCTTCATCAGTTCAAGTTCCTCTTCCGTGAAGATTTCATGTATGTTGGTTTTCACGACAGCTTTCTTGATGCGGCTGAAAGGATTGTTGAGATCGTCGTCTCTGTCCATGGAATCGTTGAAAACCATTTTAGCCGTTGCTATATACCGATTATAATTAACTGCGGTCATCTTTCTATCATTCCATAAGTAATCAGCATATTCTTGCGCTATCGAGCGAGTAACTTGATGTGAATGCAGGACAAGCGGATATTTCTCTGACAGCCAATCCGTGAAATCAATCCAATGTCGGCGGTGTGTTTCCATGACGGTTTGCTTTATGTCGCGGGCTGGTGAACTTTCAAATCTTTTCCACATTGCCGAAAAGACTTCGCCAAGATTTTCCTCCTTCCGGCGACGTTCCTCTTCAATAGAAATGCCGTCAAGCTGTCGTTGGACGCTTTGAAGCATCGTCTTCTCATCCTTTGCAGACTTCAAGGACACAAGACGTTCATCGCGGAGAATCCTTGCTTCCGCTAAATTCTCTGTATGGAGAGATTGCTTGACGATCGCTCCATTAATCATTGCGCGGAGATACCATGTTTTCCCAACTAGAACCAAATTCTGTTTTTCTTCCTCTTCGACTTGCTTTTTCATGTTTTTCCCTTATGTTTTGGCGTGGGGTTGATTTGACTTGAAACGTAACGGATTATAATTTGTACTACTTTTTAACCACACCAAGTATTTATACTTAAAATAAAGTCTGAATATGATTTGTCAAGCATACAGAATTAATAAATTTTTATGACTTTTAGGTATAAAAAGCCTTCTGCGATATATCACAGAAGGCTTTAAAATTTGTACTAAATTTGTACTACCCCCTTATGCTTGGGCATCACCGCCGGCGGACGTGACTTCGGGCTGTTCGCCGTCGGCTTCCGGCTCTTCTTCGTCCTTGTCTTCCGTGTTGATGAACAGGTCGTTCTTTTCTTCATACGTCATCGTTTCGACGAACGTCTCGCCAGTGTCAAGCCGCGTGATGGTCTTCATGCCGCGTTCGGGGAAGTTGTATTCGACTTCGCAGTCAACGTCACGGTATTCATAACCGTCGTGGATCTTCTGGGCCGAACGGCTGATGACGTTCTGCTGCGAAGTGATGTCGCTTTTGTACTGCGCGTTGATTTCCTTCAAGGCACGTTCAAGATCGTCCTGCTTGATCTTGGCCTGCGCCATTTCCTGCGACAGCGCAAGTTTTTCCTCTTCCGTGAACTTGCAGGCAAGATACTGCTTGACCATCTTCGTCTTCTTCTTACTCATGTTGTTGCTCCTTTTGTTTTAGTTACCTACGCGGAAACTGCCGCGTCTACAAATCTTCGCTTTCCCTATACCATTCTGGGTGTATGGCTTTGTCCATTTCTAGTGCCGCGTAACCAAATCCAATGCCAATAGAATCAATGATTTCCATGAATGAACCGACAAATCCGGCATTTTTCATGTCCTGTTCTAAAACGCCAAGATCATGTGCTATCTGATTGAGACGCTTGTCTGCTTCCGCAAGCGTTCCAATTTTCCTGCCTGCCTTTATCTCTTTGAATCCTGATATTGTTGCGCTGCAAATTGCGCTTATCCTTCTGGCCTTATTGCTTCTCTTCCCTGTCTTTTGACAGACGCCAACCAAAGCGCAGGAATCGCAAAGCCCTTTCTTCCCTTTGTATGACTTGCGAAGTTCATACTTCTTTCCGTCAATTTCAATGATGATTTCCATTTTGCCTCCTGTCAATTTCGTCCTTGCGCTCTTCCATGCTGCCGATGATGTAGTGGATGACGAACCGGGCGATGATGAAGATGATACCTCCCCCAATGACGGCTCCGATGCCTCCCGCTATCAGCAGGTCAACTATGTTGTGCATTGCCTTGCTCCTTTGTTGTTGGATAGTAAAGTTCCCCTGCCAGCAAGGTGTCCACTTCAATTTCCAGACGCTTGGCTTCTGCAAGCCACATTTGATTTCTGGAAATGAAATATTGCTTCTGCGCCGTCCGCATTTCTCTTACTTTTGCAACCAACTGGATATGCCGCTCACACTGTGTCATTGCTCTGCCGCTCCTATAACCTTCGCTTCGTTATGCTTGTACTCGTCATACTCACCGTTTACGCGGATCCTAAACCAGCACATGTTGTAATACACTAGTCTAGCCGTGAACTTCCGCTTGCCTTCTTGCACGATGACCTTCTTGCCAATCAAGGCCTTGCCGCGCCTTTCGTCCAGAACCATGTCTCTTACGGGCCCCTCTGGGCAGGATTTCAGCCAGTCGCCGGAAGTCTTCTGATTGGTCTTGTATTCAGTCGGACTTCTGCACAGCTTGTCTGGTATCTTGAACAACTTCCGGCCAAAATGCTCGCGTCCGCTCTCCCATTTGCTTTCGGCACCGCTGTTGGCCAGAATGTCAACGGCCTTGTTGTATGAGCATCCCCACATGTCGGCAATCTCGTAGCATGTCAGCCAGCCGGACGCGATGCGTTCGGCCTCCGTCAACTGTCGCACTGGCCCCGGACGAAAATCAGAACGTAGATATTCCTCCATCGACGGCGTGAGTTCATACAGCTTGACATTCTTCTTGGTGCCACGGACGCATGTGCCGACGGGCTTGATTTCGTTTCTGTTGATGTAGCTTGAAACTCTGGCGGCGGAACATCCGCAATACTGCCATATTTCCGTGATAGTCATCTGCATGTCAGTAATCCTCCACCGTTATGCAAACGCTTTCTTCATCGCATGTCCAGATTCGCCAAATTTTTTCCTGCACCTGTGAATCATCCTCCCAGAATCCCGCCTTGGTCATTGCATCCTTGATGACTTTCAGAAGATTGTCGCCGTCGGGGCGCGTGGTTTTGAACTTGCCATCCAACTTCGCATCCTTGGTGTGGTAGTACAGAAAAACATTTAGTATAACAGCCTTCCCTTTTGGAACTGGCCGTGCAGGCGCATACGGTTCAACCAACGCCTGCCATGCGGCCCGTGCGTAGCGCAATCCTTCCGTCGGATGCGTCGCCTTGCCGCTAATCTTCCGCTGCTGCGCTGTTGAATTTGGTATTGTAAAATCTTCTCTTATTTTAATCTTCATATATGATCCCCTTGCTGATATGCCAATTCATTCGTTTTGAATATTTTCTGACGTTGTAGCGCACTGTTTCCTCCGACAAGCCCATTTCCTTGGCTAGAGCTTCTACGGTGACGGTCTTGCTGCGTTTCTTGCAATCACTGAAAGCGCATGAATAGCGCAGGACTTTCGCCTCGTCCTCGTCGGGCTTGTCCTGCGTCTTCTTTGGTAAAGGCTTCGCGCCGTCCTCCTGCACGTCTTGTAGGATTCCCGTCTCGTCGATCTCATGGACAGGCCAAGCAAAGTAGAAATTGACTGGATCGGGGGCCGCAAACTCACGCAAAGTGAACGTCAGCCGCCATGCCGTGACCTTCCTGTATCGTTCTGTGATGTCCGTGTAGATGCTGTTCCAGTCGTAGCCGCGTTCTTGCGCGAAGTCTTTCAGCTTTTCCCATACGACGGTATCGTCCTGCGGGCATACGCCCCGCCAGTTGGAATTGATGCCGTCCATGTAGGCGCACAGCTTCGTGCAGCTAGTCCGTTCTATGATTTCGTTCAGCCGCGTCCTGTCCAGCGGCAGTTGGATCATGTCCAACAAGGCATCTGGATCCCTTGCGAACACTCCGCTGCCGGACGCACGATCCATGGCCGTCTTGCCGCCCTGCTGGCCTTTGCTGTGGTGATGGCAATAGACAGTCGAGCAGTTGCATGTCGTGGCTATGGTGTCGAAAAGATTACAGAATTTGCCCATTTCATGAGCGTCATTTTCATCGCCCGTTATCACCTTATATATAGGATCAATAATAATAAGGCTGTAATTCTTGGCCTTGCACCGACGTACCAGCTTGGGAGCCAGCTTGTCGAACGGCAACGCCTTGCCGCGAAGATTCCAAACGTCAAGATTCCCCTTGTGGCGTATCTGGAGACGCTTCAAGAATTTGTAGAGGTCATGGATGCGGTTCTTGCAGTAGTTTTCATCCAATTCAAGATTGACGTAGAGGACACGTCCTGCGTGGCACTTCAAGCCAAGCCATTCGGTGCCTTCGCACACGGCGATGGCAAGCTCCATGAGCAGTTCGCTTTTGCCTGCCTTCGATGGGCCGGACAGCAGCATCTTTCTGCCTTTACGCAAGACGCCCTCGATGATTTCGTCGGCCAATGCTGGCGGATTGTCCAGCCAGTCGTCGGCTGATTCAATGTCTGGCAGGTCGTCGTTCTGTTCCTCAACCCAATCCTTCCAATCCTGCCACGTCTTCGCCCCGCAATCGGTGTCGATTAGGAACTGGCGATTATTGCCGCGCATGATGCCCGGCAGACGGCTGTAACGACTTGGATTTCGGTTTTGCTTGTCAAGCGGAAGACCGTTTTTCTCGCACATGTCGAACAGGAAGTCAACCCGACGCTGATATTCGCCGCGTGTCTCCGCGTCGATTTTCACGATCGCATGGACGGAATGACCGCCGGAATGGATGATCGCCGCGCACGGCAGATTCATTTCGCGGATGATGGCAAGCTGTTCCTCCGGCGTCTTTTTGTCGCATTCCACAAGAGCGTGACGCCATGCCGATACGGAACGGTCGTCGCCGTCCTCGCCGCTTACTGGATTGATGCGAACCCAACCGCCTGCGTCCTTGTTGTACGGCCCCAGAACGTTAATCACGCTGCCTTCGTCGCCCATTTTGGCCTGATTGCCCAATGATTCGATGACTTTGGTGACTTCAAAGACGTTGCCGCTGCTTGAGGGGTGGAAACGGACGGAACCGTCGGCCTTCTCGTCCTTCTTCGCCGTCAAACAGACGGAGAATTTCTCGCCGTCGCGGAACACGGCGCGGATGTATCGTATAAGGTCATCAATGGCATCCCAATTCTTTTTGTCCGGGATAATCGCGGGAACAACGTATTCAGGACGGATGATGCGCTGTGGCTGCATGTCCTCGATGGGCGAATTCCAGTCCAACGGCATGTCCGGCTCGTCGTCGTCAATGTATTTGGGCGACACGTCGAATCCGTGGCGACGGGCCATTTCGACGATGCTACCGCATTTTATTTCAGACTGTCCATGCCTGCCGAAGCCGGACCACTTCCTTTCGCACTCGCCGCTGACGAATCGCGTATCGTTGCGGCTCCACGTCTCCCAATCGGCACAGCTGCCACCTTCCGCATGTAGGGCCATGCCGACTTGCAGCCATTCCTCATATCCCAATGCGGACGGCGGCAGCAAGCTCATAACTTCGTTTATGGTGGTGATTGCATTCATATTATCACCTCCTTGCTTGACAAATGCCCCCAAATTATTATTTTATAAGAGGATTCCATAGACATCCTCCGTTTCCCTCGCTGGCTCCCTACGGCGGGGGGATTTTTTTTGCCTGTCAATTTCTGCATGGCTTATTCCTCCCTCGCTTCGGTTGCAGTCTTTGTCGTTTCGCCTGTCTCGGTGTTTTCTTCTTTCGCCTTGTGCCATTCGTGCGGCAAGGTTCGGTGTTCTGCGGATTGTTCCGACAGTCTTTGATTTATCAGCCTTGTCAAATCTGAATAGCGAATGCGGCGGCAACGTTTGCCCAACTTCACAACGGGAATATCCTCTTTCTTAAGGATAGTCCAAACATACTTTTCGTGAATAGACAACATTTCTGCCGTTTCTTTCACCGACAAAAGCCGTTCGGTTTCTCGCTGGTTGCTGCTCATCGTCCTGCCTTCCAGCAATCCAAATGCGGCTGTCAAGGCTTCTGGGGTGATGGTGTTGTCGGTTTTTGCAATCAGTTCGATTGCGCTGCGCGTGGCTTCAAACATGTTTTTTTCTCCTTGTTGTTGAAGCGTGAAACGAAAACGGCTGGCGGAATCATCAAGGCACAATATGCCCATGATGATTCCGCCAGCCGCTTGAACGTCGCTTCTTTCACTCCAACAGGGAGTGAGGATCAAGGTATCTATCACTGCCGTTACTGTGATTGATGCCTCCCTGCGCTTCTTGCTATAGAGATAGCCTTTTGCTCGGAACCTCATTAGGAACTTTTGCAGCCGATATTCGTACAACAGCCATTTTCATGGGTAGCGCATGGAATCAGCACTGCAAGTGGAGCCTAACAAGACTTGATGACTCTTACTATAGCAGTTATAGTAAGAATCATCAAATTAAAAAATAGAAAAAAGTTTTCAATAGTATATAATAGCTATTTTAGGAGAGTGTTTATTGTGGAAAAATGTATCTTCTGTGATTGTGAAATTTTGACAGATAAACTTGGTGAAGTTCAGCCGAGAAACTACGTTAAAGGCGATCAAGATGGAAAAGGTCATTATTGGTGGTGTCCTAAAGTTCCATGTCATGATTTGAATGATGGTTCTCTGCGGTTCATTTGTGGAGAAAGACAATTCTATGAGGGAGTAGGCGCCAAACCCATTCCAGCCATGTGCTGCGGCAAGTCTGCGTGTCAAAAGAAACGCAAAGACTTTTTGCTTGGCGTGGCTTCTGACAATGCAATGAGAACGTCATTAGCCAACAATAAAGAAGAACGTAACAAGGCTAAAGGAAAGGCAATCCCAACTATTGAAGCCCCAAAAAAGGCGGGGGCTTGAATTAAAGTCCTCGCCCTGTTGATGGTTGTGCCTTGCCTTTATGACAATTATTTCCCCAATTGTCGCCGTGTCCGTTCAATTTCCTCTATAGCATGAATAATGGTAGCAAGGTCGGCTTTCCCTGCACTATTGACAAAGTTTGCAATCTTCAGACGCATCTCTTCGGCCTGCATGTCCACCGTCAGCCCATCCATTATCGCCGGCTGCGCCAAGACGACGCGACGGCGGGCCTCGTCGCTGTAATGCGTATAGATCGCCGTCGTCTGCGGCGTCGAATGTCCTATCGTCTCCGCTATTACTGCGGTTTGCATCCCCATGTTCGCCGCATTTGTCGCGTATGTATGTCTTAAGCTGTGAAATGAATAACGGCTAATTGCCAGCTTTCTCTGGCGGTCGCCTTTTTCCTCCGACGTTTCGACGCCTAGCGTAATGCGAAAGATTTTCCGGGCGTCCGCCTGTATGCCGCTAGGGTTTCTCTTGTATCTGTCGGCCATGTTCGGCAGAATATAGCCTCCGTCATCCCGCCAGCCCTCCGCCTTGCGGAGAAAAAGTAATAACTCCGGGTGTATGTCTATTTCAATAGGGACGGCCCGTTTGTTTCTGGTCTTATGTCGGAGATAGATGATTTTTTCCCGTTTTAAATCCACGTTCTCCCATTTCAGCAGACAGCCCATCTCACAGTCAAGCCCGGCATGATAGCCTAACATGAAAAGGACTTCCAGTTCATCCTTGTTCATCGGCACGAACTCGCCCTCCTGCGTGTACGCGGCCCGCGCCCTCTGCCCCTCCGACGACTGCGGTATCTGCAACGTGTATTTAAATCCATCTCGAAAGCCACGAAAGATTTTCACAAGCTGCTCATGCGTGAAAGGCTTTCTGTGTTCGATCTCGTTTTTCTGCGGCTTTCTCTTTATCCCGTCGAAAGGATTTCCCGTCAGCCCTATCCGGGCAAAAGACAGATCAAAGACAATTTTCAGCCGTGAAAGTACGTCGTTGTATGACTTTGGACTTATGCCGCTTTCTAGGACTTCCCCCATGTAGTCCTCCGCCACATGCGCCGTCAGTTGGCTGGGGTATTCGACGCCATGAGTCTTAAGCCATTTCATGAAATGCGCCAGACGTGAACGCCGCGCCCGTGTCGTTGATTCCACCACGCGGCCGCGGTTTGGATTATTCCAGAACGCCTCCCATATTTCCTCCTCGTTCAGTTTCTTTTCCTTCGGCGCGGGTGTGTGCTCTTCTATGTAGGCTCTTTCATTCTTGACGGCATCACCCAAGGCATTAGCCGCCAGTTCTTTTTTTCTCTGGTAATTCCCCAATTGGATTTTATCGCTCTGCAGATTTTCTAGGATTTCTTCCGCCGCCTTATCAGCTTCTTCCTTCGTCTCGCAAAACTCTCCGTCTGAATTCCGCAGCACTACAACCCGCTTTTTTCCTCTCACAACGTCAAAATACCAGAACTGCCAGCGTCCGTTTGGCTGCTTTATAAGGCTCCCTTTTCCTCTTGTCCGCCCGCGTTTTTTCTTTTGTTCTGTCATTTGCGCTTAACTCCTGCTTGTTTAGGGGCTTGTTTCTATGTTTTACTGTGGTTTACTTATCAATGCCTTAATATAGCCCCAAAAGAGAGATAAGCAAGGTTTAAGCAAGGAGTTTTATTTTCGTACTTAAAAAGTGGTTTCCTAAACCATTGGTCGCGGGTTCAATTCCCGCCCCGGGTACCATCTTAAAGCCTGCATTTCCAACGAGTTGCAGGCTTTTTTATTGTTGCTCTTAAAACGAATACATACTAGCATGATTTTATCAGTGTCATCACGAATTACGTACAAATTCCACATGTTTCCCCTAAAGATAAGCAAATTATAGGCAAGGAGTTTTTATTCACGCGCCCTGCAAATCCGCTCTATTTGGTTCTTTTATTTGAGCCAGAAATTGCCCTTTTTCACGATGGGCGGCAGCATGTGGATGGGCGTCCCCCAGATGCCTGACAATGTTCAAGCCAGTTCAAAGAACATATTTTCAGTCTCCTCTCTACCATCACAAAAAATACCTGTGGAGACATTTTTCAAAAAATAATCGTGGAATGGACTTGACAAACAATGAAACAAAAATAAATTGATAATCAGGATTGAGGTCAGAGTATTTAAAAAAAAGGGAACTGGAGATTTCCTCTATCAAATTCTCTCCTTGATCTTTTGCTAACCAAGTCGATTTTTGACAATAGTAAAAAATGTGTTTCAGAGAAGGAGGAAACAATGACAAAATTCAACGAAAAAGAAACGCTGGTCATTGAAGTTGGTTCAAAGTACGTGTCTAAATCAGAGCCGCACAAGATCAAGGACATTTTTTGCAAATCCTCTGGTACAATTTGCAAGGGAGTTAAAAAACTGGTCATCGGCAAGGGAATTTCCGTTATCGGAGATGGTGCGTTCATGAATTTCGAAGACTTATGCGAGGTGGAATTGCCATCTGGTCTTGAGAAAATCGGAGAAAACGCGTTCAAAAACTGCCAGAACCTTACTAAAATCAATATACCTGACAGTGTCGCAACAATTGGCGACTATGCATTCAATAATTGCACAAGCTTGATCTGTGTTATTCTTCCAGACGACATCACGAAAATTGGTTACAAGGCGTTTAATCACTGTACAGCCTTGACCGAAGTCACACTTCCCCTTTGTTTTGAGAAGTGTGACGGCAGTGTATTCTATGGCTGCACTTCCTTGCCAATGATATGTCAAGACGGTTGTCTCGTAGCTTGGCCGTCTGCTTCTGGAGCAATCACCTTACCAGACAATATTACCCAAATCGGTAAAAGGGCATTTTATAACTGCACGAGCCTGACCAGCGTCACAATTCCCAAAGGTGTCACGAAAATCGGTGACAATGCATTTTATAACTGTACGAGCCTGAGCAGCGTCACAATTCTAGAAGGTGTCACGGAAATCGGTGCCGAGGCTTTCCAATACTGCAAAGCTCTGACCAGCGTCACCATTCCGGAAAGCGTCACGAAAATCGGCGATCGTGCATTTCATGATTGCCCGTCTTTGAGCCGCGTCAACATTCCCAAAGGCCTCAAAAAACTCGGTTATCGTGCATTTGTTGGTTGTTCTTGCGTACCGATGATTTGCATCGGTAAAAAACTTGAAGCTTGGCCTTCGGCGACTGGTATTGTTACTATACCAGATGGTATTGATGAAATTAAAGACGGGGCATTTTCAGATTGCACGGGGTTGACACAGGTCAACATCCCCAAAAGTGTCAAGAAAATCGGCGATTATGCGTTCGCAAGTTGTACGAGCTTGAGCAATTTTATCATACCTGACAGCATCACGAAAATCGGTTACGGAGCATTTTCCCAATGCACAAGCCTGGCCAAAGTCATCATATCCGACAGCGTCCAGGAAATCGGTGGTGCCGCCTTTAATGAATGCTCAAACCTCACCGACATCATTTTATCAAAAAGCATAACGGAAATCAGCGAGTGGATGTTCGAAGGTTGTTCCCGCCTGAATAACATCACCATTCCCAATAATGTTGAAGTAATTGGAGAAGAAGCATTTGCATCTTGCAAAAGTTTAAGAAGCATCACCATACCGCCCAACGTCAAGGATATTTACGATTCAGCATTCGCTGGTTGCGTGCACCTGAAAAAAGTCGTCATATCCAATGGTGTGGAGACAATCGGTAAACTTGCCTTTGCGGAGTGCAGCCATTTGACAAATGTCGTCATACCAGACAGTGTTACTGAAATCAGCCATGATGCTTTTGAAGGTTGCCCAAACGCTGAAGCATAATCCATGGAGCCTGCCCCCGACATCAGACTCCATGGATTTTACTAGCAGTGCTGGCCATATATAAGCGGATGAAGGGACTAAAGGGACTAAAGGGACTAAAGGGACAAATTAACCAGTCGCTTTCATCGCTTTCGTCCCTTTCGTCCCTTTCGTTTTTACCAACCTCTTTTCTGCTTTATCTGCCAGATACCCTCTTGTACAGCACGTGTGATTTCATTAGCTTTTGCCGTCAAGTCATCCATGTTTGCAGCTTGATTCAAGAAATCAAAGCATCGTTGCCTCCATTCCGCTGAACGAGAATTGGTTCGCGCCATATACATCCTTTCACGAATGCCACCCTGTTGCTTAAATTCCGTCTCCTGCCGTTGCAACATCTTCTCCAGCAAATATTTCGTTTGCTGAAGCAGTATGATCATCATATTGCACAACGTCTCAGCGGAATTCGTCTCAAAGGAAGTTATCCATTCCGCCCATTCAGCATGCTGGATGGCAAATTGACGCGCTGTTGTCTTTCTCGGATCATTCGTCGTCCATTCAAAACTATGATGTGACTTTAGATAATCAAGATAATCCTCCAGCAGCTCATCCAACGTTGCACGAGCAACACCTGTAAGTTTGAGCTCCGTTTCCTTGCTTAAACCAGATGTAGCGCTCCCTTCCGCGATATTCTGCTTGCAACTTCTCGCCGCTTGCGTCATCTGGTCAACCGTCCGATCACCGTGCGGCGGAAGGAAACGACGACAGAAAACGACCGTCCCCTGAAAAATGATGTCGCTCTTCTTGTAAACGATAAGATGCCTGAAACCGCCATGTGGAAGAATAATGTCACCCATGAAACAACTCCCAAGTAAAAAAGACACAATAAGAGTGAACGATGGATGCGAAATAGACAGTGAAGGTAATATCATTCAAGTAAAATATTTTTCAACTATCTTCCATCCTTTTTCTTATGTCCTTTTCGTCCCTTTCGTCCCTTTAGTCCCTTGAAAAAGCTAAATTTTGCAGGATATTATCTGTAAATCTCCTATTGCCTAATATATAACACCATGTTCCATCCATTCAAAGCATTTCCAAGAATATCAGAACGAGAGATTTGGGGCAAACTGTTGTCTTCCGAAGAGAAACAACCGCTGGTCTCCGCCATTCTGTCGAAGGCGGAGGAAGTCCTGCCGTTGCCCATTCCACAACTGACAGCCAGCCAATTCATGGAATACGTCCGCAACGGAAACCGTTCCCGTTACGAAGCGGATTATTTCGCGCAACGCATCAACTTGTCGTCACTCGTTCTGGCGGAAGGAATTGAATACAAAGGCCGTTTTCTCGACAAAATCATTGACTATATCTGGGCGATCTTCGGCGAGCCGACGTGGAGCGTTCCTGCGCACACTCATGTCGGCGGCGAGAAAACGGCTGTACGCGATCCGCTGCCGTCGATTGAATATGAAATCGTCGATCTTTTCGCCGCCGAAACAGGCATTTTTATGGCGATGATTCTGGAAATCATGTCTGACGAATTGGCGGCTGTCTCTCCGAATCTTGTCGCGAGAATCAAGTCGGAAGTCACTCGGCGGCTGTTGGTTCCGACGGAATCCGATCTGGCCCGCTATGGTTGGAGTCGCGGCAAGAACAACTGGACGCCATGGATTTGCTCCAATCTCCTCTGGATGGCTAACACGATTTTCGCGGATGATCCTTCGCGCTTTGACGCATATGTGCGGCTTCTCATGCCGTCCGTCGATCATTACTACGACTCCTATCCGGAAGACGGTTGCTGCGACGAAGGGCCAGGCTATTGGAATCTTTCGCCACCGAAATTCTTCCTCTTCATGGAAGGCCTGTATCGTGCGTCTGATGGCACCGTCTCATGCTTCAACGATGTGAAATTCAAGAATATGTGCACTTACATCGTCGATGCGTGGGTTGATCGGAACAGAAACGTTCACTTTGCGGACAACGGCGGTCGCCACACCCTCAATACGGGGTTGCTTCGCGCGATGTGTGAACGCGCAGACGTTCCACAAGGCATCGCCTTGGCGGACATGCTAGACGATTGCACGACGATTTTCCCGAAGCCGCATTCCGCAATCATCCCGCCGTTGTTTGATTTGTTCACGAATCGTCGTCCGGACTTGTCGCTCCCCAAACGTTCTTTCAAAGTCTATCCCAAGACACAGCAACTGTTTATGAAACGAGACGGCCTCTTTATCGCGACGAAAGGCGGCCACAACCATGAATCGCACAACCACAACGACGTCGGGCAGTTTGTCATTGCGCAAAATGGCCATTTCACCGTTCTTGATCTCGGTTCGGCCACCTACGACCAGAAGACGTTCTCCAAGCAGCGCTACGACAACTATCCACAGAGCGGTCTGAGCCATAATCCGCTTGTTTTCAACGGCATCCCGCAAGAGGCGGGAAAAGGCCACGCCAGTCAGTTCGAAGCCAGCGGAGACGAAAACGCCTTCACCTGCCGAATGGAAATAAGCAGCTGTTATCCTGCCTCTCTTGGTCTCATATCCTATTATCGGACATTGACATACGATGGCAAAACACTAACCGTCCATGACGAATGGAAGGCCTCCGCTCCTCTGAAACCGACCATGACGTTGCTCCACGAAACGCCCGAACCGCTTTTCAACTGCATTCTTCCCAAGACGACGGAGCCGTTCCCAATCCATGACGACTGGCTGCAAAGCCATTGGGGAGACATGCTTTATCAGACGATCATCACGGTTCCAGAAGCCACAGAAGGCACTATGACTCTTGTTTTTCCGCTGTGACCAATAATGTATTAGCATGATTTAGAAACATTCCATGAAACTCCCTTCTTTTCTCACCAAATGGCAATATCGTTGCTTGTGTTACATTCTTATTCTACCTTTTCTAGCCATGTTCATTTCCTGCGCAACCATTGAAAAGCAACTGTTTCCGACGCCGCCGCCCACACAGCCAGCGGGCAACTGCCAATTGTCCTCCAACGGCGAAACACTGGATGCCTTATGGTTGGAAGGAAAGGAAGGCATGCCCGTCGTGCTGTTCAGTCATGGAAACTACCAGAGAATCACCGATATCAAGCTTTTCTGCAAAAACTTCCAG
>JAEEGH010019678.1_pt1 | contig 14136 bp, 17 predicted proteins | sample 9134181 | NCBI WGS metagenome assembly JAEEGH01 (sample SAMN16246544, study PRJNA631951) | gut metagenome | biome: gut microbiome; feature: rumen; material: DP-attached | host: Bos | place: Iran: Karaj | collected 2018-10 | reverse complement strand
AAAACACCGGCAGGTCCATCTGGCGGGGTGATATATCTTACCCTTGAGCGCTCTGTCTACAATGACCGGGGTAGGGGCCCCGGTATCGGATCCCAGAGAGACGAAGTCCCTCCCAGAGGGGGTCCGGGGATACTTCCCCGGGCTCGGCAGCCGTCAGGCTGCTCTCTGCTCTTCTTTGCTTCTTTCTTCTCAAAGTTTACAAAAAGTTCATTGCCTTACATCCCGAAATATGGTAGAATAGTACCATCAGGGCGGCGACCTACGCCAGGCTGGAGAGATTCAGCAATAGGAGCTTATCATGGAAAACATAAGAGAGAACGTAATCAAGCTGCTTAGAGCTATGATTAAAAACAAGAGAGAGCTTGCTGGCATGCTTGACGACAAACACAGAACCTTTGCAAATACCCTTTGGAACGAGCAGAACGCTTTAGCTACTGCTGTAGATATTCTTGAGGATCAGAGCTACTTCGATTCTTATGCAGAGATCTACTTTGATGACAACGAAAAGGAGGACGAAAACAATGGCTAAGCGTTACATCGACGTCGTTACAAAGCATCCGGGCGAGGACTTCTGCCAGACTCGTATAGAAAACAGCTTGGAAGCTCTCCAGGACTTCGTAGGCGGCTTTATTGAGGTAGTGACTATCAACCCCTACGCTTGCATTATATGCAACGAAGAGGGCCGCCTGAAGGGCCTGAAGCATTGCATCAGCTTCCACAAGGATCTCTGGAGAGACGATCTGAGCTTCTACGGACCGATCATCATGGCCGGCGTGGACGGTGACGAGTTTGATGACTTCCCTGTCCCGGCTACTCAATGCAATGCAATCTGGAAGGGAGGTAAATGAGATGTTCCTCAATCCTGCTTACGATCTTACCATTACCCAGGAGCGGCGTCTGCTCGCCGCTCTTCTCTCGGGGCTCAAGTCGGACGGCGTGCGTCTGATCCTGAGGGCGAACATCAATTCGTGGATCCAGAAATACGAGAAGGCCGGGGCGGCCTTCATGATCCACTACGCAGACGAAAAGATCCCGGCGAAGACGATGCGAGTCCTGTGCGTCAATCATGGCAATCTGGACCGCATGGATCTGGACCGGATTGACATGCTCGAAGACTTGTACAACACCATAGACCAATGGGGGGTAGAGATATGAGACCCGAACAGATCTATAAGTACCGCATAGACTACGAGGACCGGACCGGCAAGCTGGTCCGGATCTGGAGCCCTGGCAAATATGCCAGGATGCAGCGCTTGGGGGAGAAGATCCAGGCCGTCACGTTCAAGCTTAGAACCCAGGGCTGCCGGCCCATCGCGTGGGAGATCTGGGACACAAAAGCGTCAAGATGTGTGGAAAGTTTTGTTTTCCCTCTTGACAGATGAAAATTTGCATGTTAATATGGAGCTGGGATAAGCTCCACGCTTTGCCGGCTGAGCGTTATCAACCGGCTTCTTAGACATGAAAGGAGCTTATTCATGGGAGTCGCAACCTTCAACTGGTTTGATATACGCTACACCTTTGTGCAGCGTGAGCAATACAACGCTATCCTGGAGTCACTCAGAAACGACCCAGAGATGCACGAGATGAGCGACAGCGAAAAACGGCGCGTCGCTCGTCCCAGCTATTTTTATAACCGCTTTATGGTCATTGAGGCATCGCCTTCGTGCAGCGAGATCCGAGTCATGCGTGATGACGGCGACGGCATGGAAGCCGTCCGCTATAAGTATATCGCTACACTCCAATCCGAAAAAGATCTCAATGAGAATCTGACCGGCGGCGAAGCTTACGAGATCCTTGACCGAATGTTCGCCCAGGAGCATCACAGGAGCATCTTCAAAGCATACACGGCCCAGAAGTACAAGGACCTTTTTCCGCAGCTTAAGAGCTGCGTACCGTCGCAGCCCCACTTTGCACGTCGCTGCGTCGTCCAGGATCACGGCTACAAGGCCGACGTGAGCAGCTGCTTCCCGGCGGAGCTGTCGAAGAGCTTGCCGACCTTAAACGGCAGCCAGCTTCTCAAAGGACGCCATAAGCCCACGAAAGAATTCCCTTTCGCTTTTTACCTGGAAAGCCATCATTTAGCTATTCTCGGAGAATTCCATACCAAAGAGCTGCGTAAAAAATGGTATGAGACATATTACGCCAAGATCTACGACGATCTTGTCCCGGACGAATACGAGACGACGCTGCTCTGTCCGGCATGCCCTTACACTTTTGCCAACGTTATGCGCGAGCTTTATGACCACAGGAAGCAGCACGCCGAGAACAAGGACATCATGAACAAGACCATCGGCGTCTTCCACTATACGGCTAATCCGAGGCTCGCCCACGTCGCAGCTGTCGTCATAGCTCGCTGCATCTATTCGATGAACAAGAGGGCAGACATGCTTGAAGCAGCCGGCTGCACCGTCTACCACATCGCAACGGACGCGATCATCTGGAGGGATCCGAAAGACAGCCCGCTCAGCATTGTTTGCACGGATCCGGCTCAGAAGGATCTGGGCAAATTTATGCTCGAAGAGGCAAATATGCGCTTCTGCGTCCGCTCAGTAAGCTGCTACCAATACATGGACGGAGACGGAAGGGTAGTAACAAAGTTTTCCGGCAACGTGGCTGAAGAGATCCGGGAGAGCTTTAAGCTCGGCGACGTCCTTGACTACAAAGGCGGCGAGGTAAAGATCAGGCAATGCTACCGTGATGACAAAGGCTACTTCAGGGAGGTCTGACATGGCAAGAAGAAAACCGAAGACAGAGCTCCGGCAGCGTTCGGAAGCCGCCTGGGAGAAATCATACCAGGCGTATCTGACAAAGCGCGAGCAGCTAAAATCAGAAGGCATAGCCGTAGAAAACAAAATGAGCCGCAGCTTATTCAGAGAAACCTACACGCAAAACTACGAAAAGCATCATAAAAGCATCATTCGCGACATCGCAAAAGGCGACGTTTTAATATCTGCAAAGCAAGCACTTAAGTTTTCTAAGGGATTTAAGGAGAGCCGCATGGCCGATTGGATAAGCAAAGCAAGATCCGAAGGGACCATTATCTCAGAAGATACTGAGAGCAAGCTGCTCACCTTAAGCAAAACCAATAAGAAGGCGTTCCGTTCTCCTGAATTCGTGAAGACATACAAGGAGCTCTACCCTTTCATCCGCGAATATAACAAAGGCGGCCGTAACCTGTTTACGGAGCTCATAGGCGGATCACCATAAAAGAGATAACATTTGGGCTTTCAGGTCTCCCAGGTCGAACTTCCGCAGGGAGAAGACGGCGAAGAGCCGCCCGGGCGAGGTGATTTAACTTCAATCACGGCCACACCTGATTTTGCCCCATGGGACTTCCCATTATGAGAGAATACAAAAGAAAAAGCTTTTACCTGAACAACCGCACCGTCATGGGCATGCGCTGGCTGTTCCTTATAATGTGCGGCGGCCGCGGCTGCGGCAAAACGTACAGCACGCAGAATTATCTCCTGCGGCGCTTCTTCAAGCACGGCGAGCCGTGCGTCTGGATGCGTCTCAAGGAGCCTTCTATCCGCAAGCTCATGGCAAACGACGGCCATGACTTCATAGATCCGGGCCTCATAGAAAAGTGGGGACTTGCCGATAAGAAGATAGACGTCAAGGGCAATTCCATGTATATCGATGATAAGGAATTTTGCCGATTTTTGGCGATAAGTACCTTCTACCAGGACAAGGGCATCGCGGGCCTCAACAAAAAGAAGAAGGACCGCAAAGCCGGCGATCCGCTCGTCCAGGCTGCCATCACCCGCGTCGTCAAAAAATATCGGACTTGCGTCATCGACGAATTCCAGTTAGAGCGCTCGGAGAAGAAAACTTTTGACGTCGTCTACGGCCTGGTAAACCAGCTTGAGACTATATGCCGGCATGACACGGACCGCCGGATCATCATGCTGGGGAACACGCTGGAGGAAGCAGGCGACATCCTTGCTGACTGCTTCCACTTTATCCCGGACAAGCCGGGAATCTATCGGCTTAAGAAAAAGCGAGCTGTGATCTGGAGCATAGAAGACAGCGACGAATTTAAGAAGGCAAGGGAGAATTCCATCGCCGGCATACTTACGCCGGAAGAGTCCACCTTTACGAACACCGTCCACTCCGACATGGATCTCGTCACTCGTAAACCCTTAGCAAAGCAGACGCAGATCATCCGCTTCAACCAGACAAAATACTTTATCATCTGCGGCGACGTCGTAACATGCCAGAAGGCAAGCGCGACGAGCACGCTGCCGGTGATAGCAATGCGGCCATATATTCCGGGCTATCCGTATTATAAGGACCGCGCAAAAATGATCATTGATGCAGCTCAGCAGAGGAAGCTCAAATTTGACCGGCTTATCACGCTGAAGCTGTTCATGAAGGAAATACAACTTATAAAAGGAGCTTAACCATGGCAGAGAATGAAAACATGAACGAGGAAATCGTTCCCACCCCGGAGGAAGTCCTCCAGGATCTACAACAGAATAGCGTCCCCAAAGAGGAAGCGGAAGCCTGGAAGCAGAAATACTTCAAGCTCTTCCGCGATGTTGCAAACGGAAACCGCCCCGAGCCGGAAGCCGATCACGAAGCCGACTTCAACGCTGCCGTCAAGGCCATAGCTCAGAAAGAGGTGCACACGCCTCTGGAGCATATTGATGCCCTGCTCACCGTTGACGACTACGAGACGGAAAAAGGACACCGGTCCATCTTCCTGCCGTCGCAGGGCGACATTGACGAGTCAATGATCCGCTCAGCTGAAAGAGTCCGCGCCTTGCTTGAAAAGGCACGCGACCAAAGCGAGGGCTCCAACGAGGTAGCCGTCGCCATCATAGGCAACGCTCTGAGGGATGTTAAATAAACACCTAAAGGAGAAATATTATGCCTACAGCCTTTACCGGCACCCTCAACACCAACGAGTTTTATAACGGCCTTTTCAACGCTTATAGACTCATCACCACCTTCGCGGACGGCCTGGACGCTCTCGACGACAGCCTGGCCAATAAATTCCGCAGCGACGGCGGCATGTATCACGACAAATCCGTCTTTACCGACATGGACGTCCTCATGAGCCGCGAGTGGGATCCTTCGGACACCAACATCCTGGCTCCCGAGCTCACCGTCGCCCCTGTTCAGCAGGAAATCGTCGTCTCGGAAAAAAGACAAATCGGTTTGTATTCCGAGCAATATCTCAGCAAGCGCGCATGGTCTCTCCTTGAAGCCTTCGACGCCTTCAACAGCGTCGTACAGGCTCAGGTAAGCAACACCAAGAAGCTTTACGAGCAGCGCCTCGTTGACGTCTTTGTAGGCACCAACGTCACCAGCATCGGCGACCAGGATCACGACATCGACGTCACCACCGCCGTCGGCTCTGCCACCGGCGAGGAAGCTAACCGTCTGGAAGCTCAGACCATTGCCCAGGGCATTGCAGATCTTCTCGTCAGGATCAAGGACTCCACAAGAGACTACAATGACTACGGCTTCGTCAAAGCCTACAACGAGGGCGATCTTGAAATTGTATGGAACAGCCTTTTCTACAACAAGATCCTCTACACCGACCTGCCCACGATCTACCACAAGGAAGATCTGCTCAAGTCCGGCAGAGTGCTCCCCGCTCGCTACTTCGGCACCCCTGTGGCTGCATCTGCCACCGCAGACGGCTCGACCCACAGAGCCATGGGCGAGTATAAGATCCGTACCACCGCCACCGGCAACTACAGCGCTACCGGCACCGTGCTGAAGAACGTCTTCCCCGGCGATCTTCTCCCTGCCGGCACGCCCATCGTCACCGGCTCCACCGCGCTCACCACGGCAGCGTGGAACACGACCTATAACGGCCGCACCTACACGTTCACCGTCTACTCCACCGTGCACGCATACACGGAAGACGCCACCATCATCTGCAAGATCATGCACAAGAACGGCGTCCGCTATCTCTCCAGCTTCGAGACTTCCACCGAATTCTGGAATCCGAAAAATCTCTCGACCAACAGATACCTGACCTGGATGTTTGCAAAACCCGAACATCTGGCCAATTATCCGTTCATCACGGTCAACGAGATATAATAGCCATAAGCCGGGGCCGGCTTGTCCTTTCTACGGCCCCGGCTACTTCCCTATAAAGGAGGCCCCGCCATGAGCAAGATCTACCTGCTCAACTACAACAACTACTACAACCGAATCGTGAAAACAACGACGCTCAGCAGCTACAAAAGCCAAGCTATATACAGCGCCGACAAAATAGATTTTAAGCCTAACGACAGCTGCTACACCGATCAGATCCTTAACTTCAGCGAGGCGATCAATCCCGACTATCTCATAGTCACGGACGTAGTGGGCGGCACCGAGACGCTCACGTCCCGCTGGTTTATCCTGGAAAGCCGCCGGCTCCGCGGCGGCCAGTATAACCTTAGGCTTCGCCGCGACGTCTTTGCGGATTATAAGAGCATCGTCAAAGATGCTACGATATTCTGCGAGAAGGGATACGTCGCAGACACGGATCCGCTGATCTTCAATCCTGAGGGCAACACATACAATCAGATCAAGACGTCGGAGACTCTCCTGAAGGACGCCACCAACTGCGCGTGGATCGTCGGCTACTGCGATTATAAGCTCTTCGAGGGCGTAACTCATCACCAGATCAACATCAACGCCTCGACACCGGCCTGGAGTGAGAGCTTCAGCAGCACAGCCGCGCTGCTGACAGCATACCCGGGCTCCGACTTGTCAGCTGTCTGGCACGGAGGGAAAGCACAGAATACCGAGTTTCTCGTCGGTTTCAAAAATACCGCAAACACCAACCGGCAGCTTGTTATGTCAGCAGATCAGACCTACATCCAAAACACGGCGACATCTTATGTGATGATATGCAGCAATGAGCAGATCTTCCAAAATGCCGCTGCCGTTTATGCTACAGATGACGAGTACCTTTCCGGGCTTGTAAATAGCGACAAGAGCTATAGCGCCACGAATTACAATAATCTCGTCGCGGCGGATGGTAAGATCGTTCGCGTAGACTCCGGCACGCCGGGCGTATATAATTATTACAGGCTCAGCATGCGGACGCAAATGCAGCTTAACATTGCTACCGTCACAAATGCAACATATCCGACATGCTATGGCTACATGCTTAACTTTATGAACGCCGCAGGAGATGCCGGCATTATAGACAATGTTGTTCAAGGCATGAATGCCACCAGCGTGCGCTACGAGCTTTTCCGGTATACTGCTGTTTGGCAGGACATTACAGACTCCCTCACGGCAGACATACAGGACACAATTCCGAGATCATCTTCCTCGCCATATTACATGTTTGTCATGCCATATTATGACTGCGAATTTGATGACGGTCAGACCGCGACTGCAAGCGGCGCCTATTCTATTCCGTTTGTGCAAAGCCTAATCGCTACCGTCGGCACGCATGTGCTGGACGTTCAGCTGCTTCCCTACTTTCCGGACCAATATCTTGTGCATCCGACCGGAGTCATAATGCTGGACGACGTGGACACAAAGAGCATAACATGGCTCGTTGACGGAAACAATGATCCGAAGAGCTTCATATATTGGGGCGCACCGCAGACCTTCAGCTTCCGGCTCAGCCACAGCATCGCAGCGCTGCCGAGCAAAAAAGTGGATAATGAAACTCGCTTTTGCCGACTCAATGCGCCTAACTACTCCGCAAGCTTCGACTTTAGCATCGCAAAAAACAACGGCGTTAGCGCTTTCGCTATAACATGCACATATAGGCCGTATCAGCCCCATCTACAGATCACCCCGATATGGGGCGGCATTTATGGGCAATACTTCCCGGACGGCCGCGGCTTGATCTGCGGCGGCGACTACTCCGTGGACATAGTAAACGACGCCTGGACCGAGTACCAGATCAACAACAAAAACTATCAGCTTATGTTTGACCGTCAGATCCAGACCATGGACCTTCAGCACGATGTGCAGCGGATCAATGAAAAATTCAGCGTAGGCGCCGGGATCCTGAGCGCAGCTGAATCCGGCTCGATGGCCGGAGCTGCCGGAGGCATTCCCGGCATGATCGCCGGAGGACTTGCCGGCGGCATAACGTCAGCCGTCGGAGGCATGCTGGATATAAGTAACAACAACCGGCTCAGAGCGGACCAGCGCAGCGCTGCCTTCGATATGTTCAACTACAACCTGGGCAACATCCAGGCACGGCCGACCACTATCACCAAGATGTCCGCGCTTGTGGGCAATAATAAGATCTGGCCGTTTTACGAGATATACAGTGCCACGTCCCGCGAAGTGGCCGTGCTCAATCTACAGCTGCAATATTCCGGCATGACCGTCGGCGCCATCGGCACCGTCAAGCAATATATAGGACCGTCGCAGACGTTCATCCGCGGCCGCCTGATAAGGATCACCGGCCTGGAACATGACGCGGAAATGTCGCAGCTCGTCGCCGATGAGCTCGCCCGCGGGATCTACATCACATAGGAGGGAAGACCATGAGCATCCAAAGCAGCGTAAACTCCGCGCTCGGATCCGTCGAGCAGACGCTTCTCCGGGCCGGCACACTCTTAAAGACGCCGGAGGCAGAGCCTGAGACCGGGGAAGAAAAGAAAGCCCCCGCGGCAAAGGAATCGACCGCCCCCGAGCAAAAAACGAAAAAAGAGGCATCTGAGGCTGCGACAAACCCCGCCGCCCAGGTTATTGCCAATGGAAACATGACAGCCGGCGCCATCGCAGCCGGCCGCGTCCAGGCGAAGCAGCAGCAGATCATCGCCGCCAAGAGCACCAGCGCCGACCGCCTGGCTCAGCTGCGGGAAATGAAGGCGGCGGCACGCAAGGACGTCCGCAAGATAAAGAGCGAAGAGCGCCAGATCCGGCGCCAGCTTGAGAAGGAAGGAGGCGTCGAATAATGCCGGCAAGATACCCCGACTACCAGACCCTTATAGCCACCGGCTTGCTGGAAGCCGACAAAAAGGCCGTCGCCGGCTTCCCTGATTGGACAAAGACCCTTTACGCCTCCGCGAAGGCGCAGCTGCGTATTATTGACGAGCAGGACGCGACCGGAAGATATACCTGGTATAACTTGCCGAACGGCATTGACGCCAACACGCTGGAGAGGATCCTCTACTACCGCTACCAGGGCGCCCTCTTTTATATCGAAGAGCTCGACCGCTTCTACTTCCTGCCGTATTGCCTGAAGGGAGAAATTGACGAATACGGCCGCTATCTCGGCATCGGACCGCTGCCGTTTTTCGGCAGATCCGAGATAAAAGGCGCCAGATCCACGGATTGGCTCACCACCCTTGAACGCAAGCCCATCTATGATGTGCTGCTTCCTGAGGAAGTGGATCTTGAGCATTATCTCAACGGCGCCGTGCTGCTCTGCGACTACACCAAGCAGATCAGCCAGACCGGGCTGCCCCGCGTGCAGCTCTCGGAGATGACCATCTGTGCCATGGCTGAGTGCATACCGTTCATGCGGACCGCTCTGATCAACTCCACCGGCATCGAAGGCATGCGAGTGGACAACGAGAACGACTCCAGCAACGTCTATATGCAGAGCGCCCTCATGCAGCAAGCCGCTCTGAACGGCGACAAATGGATACCCATCATCGGCTCCCAGGAATTCCAGCAGCTAACGAACGGACCGACCGCTAAGGCTGAAGAATTCCTTCTCGCCATGCAAGCGCTCGACAACTACCGGCTCAGCACGCACGGACTCAGCAACGGCGGTCTCTTCCTGAAGCGCGCCCACATGCTGGAAGGCGAGCAGGAGATGCAGAACAGCTCCACGTCGCACGTCCTTATAGACGGCCTTGAGCGCCGCCTGGAATTCTGCGACATAGCCAACAGCGTATTCGGCACGCAGATGTATGTGGAAATCACAGAAGACCCGGCGCTGATGCAGATGCAGCAGGTAATGCCGGAGACCGACACCGAAGAAAACGAAGAAGAGGAGGGAGAAGAAGATGCCTAACCCTTTCACCCTTGAAATGTATGGCTGCCAGCGTAACGTCAAATTCGATGACATTTTTCCGGACATCGCCACATGGGAATCAGAGTGGGAAGCTTGCCAGCTGCCGCTCGGCACTATGGTAGGGCTCAAGACCAGCGCGGAAAGCCATAATATTTACTATCTGCTTTACGCGAGATACGGCAACAGCACCATCGCCGGCTCCGACGTCGAGCAATGGAAATATCGCCTCTGGGCGAAGATCTTCCAATTCGCACCGACCTGGGCAAAGAAGCTGAAGCTACAAGCTGACATCAGAGCGCTCACCACCGACGACTTGCAAGCCGGCGGCAAGGTGATATATAACCACGCCTACAACCCCTCCACGGAGCCCTCAACAGGCACGCTTACGGAATTGGAGAAGATAGACGACCAGAACACTTCCAACTATAAAAAATCGAAAATTGAGGCCCTGGGGCTTCAATGGGGCATGCTGGAAGATGATGTGACCGGCTTCTTCCTGGAGCAATTCCGCAAGCTGTTCCTCACCGTCGTCGCTCCTGAGCTTCCCATGCTATACCCGGAGGGCTTCTAAAATGGAAAAGATCTGGAGAGGGATCCAGGCAGCCATCGCAGCTATCGGCGGCGCCCTCGCCTTCTTTTGGGGAGGGCTCGACAACTTGCTCATCGCGCTCATCGTCTTTGCAGCCGTTGACTACGCGACCGGCGTCCTGGCTGCCATTATAAAGAAAAAGCTCAACAGCCGCGTCGGCTTCAAAGGGATCGCCAAAAAGGTGCTGATGTTTCTCATAGTGGGAATCGCCAACATCGTTGACGTTCGCCTGATCCAGACCGGTTCCGCGTTCCGCACCGCCACAATTATCTTTTACCTTGCCAACGAAGGCGTAAGCCTTCTTGAAAATTCCGCACGCTGCGGGCTGCCCATTCCGAAGAAGCTGAAGGACATCCTGACGCAGCTGCACGAGTCAGAAAAGGAGACAGAAAAATGATCGAAATTGCCAATCAGCGCTTCCGCAATCTGCAGGAGCAAGTGGCATGGCTGACTCTGATGATCAACCGCGCCACCGACATCGTCAAGAACATCGCCGGCACGGCTCCCGACGTCGCCTCACTCGCTCCGGCATCCACTTATTCAAACGGCACCACGTTCGCTATAGGCACGGGGGCGCCCTATGACTACTACGTCGCCCTCAACGGCAACTGGGTAGAGCTGGGGACCATGCCGCTCGCCGGCCCTGCCGGGAGCAACGGTACGAACGGATATAACGTGCTTATTACGTCACAGGCGACCACCAGCAGCACGAGCTTCATCTATGCTCCGTCAATATACGACCCGGAGAGCAGAGGCTGGAAAGTCGGGGATCTGATCTTCTCCGAACAGGGCGACGTCTTCGTCGTGACTGCTGCCACCGCAGCCGGCGCCAGCGTCGTATACAGATATAACATCATGGGGCCCCAAGGGGTCCAAGGGCCAATCGGTAATACCGGCGCCCGGGGCAATACTTGGATAGAAGGCGACGATATAGCCTACAGCAGCGGAAGCTACAGCTGGAGCTCTTCAGACTGGCCTGCAGGATTTACGCCGAAAATCGGGGATCTTTTCCTCATCTCGACGGATTATACAGACGGCGGCCACGACTTCACAGAGGGCGACGTCTTCATAGTCACCAACGTCATCGTTGCCGGCGCCTCAATGGGACTTCTTTGCACTCTGAAGGGCAGCAAGGGAGACACCGGCAGCATACTCTATAACGGATCAGATCTCACCTACGACGTGCTCGGGCTCCAAGTCGAAGTCGCTCTGAGCGACGTCCCCGACATCCGCGTGGACGACTACTACTTGGTAGCTTCGGACTATACTGACAGCGGCCACGACTTCTACGAGGGCGACGTCTTCGTCTGCACCAGCGTCGGAGTCAGCACTGCAGATCTCAGCTACGTCTGCAACGTCAAGGGACCGCAAGGCGCAGCCGGGGCAAGAGGCAATATGTTTTATGTAGGCGGCGACGCCTACTGCTCTGCTCCTGCCGATCCGGGGGATCCTCAGATATATAAACTTGATGACGCTGATGTTCCGAGCGGAATGAAGTCAGGGGATTATTATATTTCAAACTCGACATACACGAGCGGCGGCGTCAACATTTATAACGGCGACGTTTACAAAGCCTATTCCGTTCTTGCGGCCATCGGAGCCTTTATGTATAAGGAGACAAACATAGCCGGACCGGGCATGCCGGCCGTTACCATAGCAGACGCCGGCAAATTCGCCGTCGTTGACTCCAGCGGACACTGGGCAGCTATAACAATGACAGAATGGTCAGGAGGTAGTTACTAATGCCGGACACTTATGAAATTGTAAACGCAACGCAGCTCAACAACGATCTGCTGGACATAGCAGACGCGATCCGAGCCAAAAGTCAAGGGCAGGATCCGCTGCAATTCCCTAATGAGTTTATATCCGAAATAAATGGAATAATCGAAGCTCCGGCTGTCACTTCAATCTCCGCAAAAGCCGCGATGAATATTGCCAAAAATGATATTGTGCAAATTTATAACAAACCGCTGCAACCGTGCCATGCAATCTGGAGCTCTATTACTGCGCAAGGTAGAACTTGCTGCGCATGGAGCCCTGACGGGTCGAAGCTGGCAAGCGCTTTTGGAGAATCGCCTTATATAAAAGTATATGACGCATCAACAGTCCCTTACTCTGAACTTGCTACACCTGCCGATTTGCCTGCAGGAGCTGCAAAAGGCTGTGCATGGAGCCCCGATGGGACACGTCTTGCAGTTGCTCACAACACTTCTCCGTTCATAACCGTATATGATACGACCACCACGCCGTATACCAAGTTGACCAATCCGGGAACGCTGCCGGCTAGTTCAGGAAACAACTGTGCATGGAGTCCCGATGGGACGCGTCTTGCAGTTGCTCACCACACTTCTCCGTTCATAACCATATATGATACGACCACCACGCCGTATACCAAGTTGACCAATCCGGGAACGCTTCCTACCAATGCCGGCTTTGCATGCACATGGAGCCATGATGGCAACAAACTTTATGTTGGGCAAAGCTCCGGGTCAATAATATATGTGTACGACACCACGACGTCACCATATTCTTTGTTAAACGAAAATTTTAATTATTATACAGGCGCCATTAGAAGCATCTCTATACATCCCGAGTCGACATTTATTGCAGTTGCTGTCTCGCCGAATTTAACCGGAAACTTTTGCGAGATAGTTTATGTCGACAATCTGCAAGACGCTATTATGTTGGCATCCAACAAGAGCGCAAATGTAGGGGATGTCATATACGGATGGGCGAAATCCGCAATAAGTAAAGGAAGCACCGGGCAAGCATATCGGACAATATATAACTAAGGAGGAGACAATATGTTCGGAATAGATCTGTCCCACTGGGACGACGACGTCAACTACAGGGAGATCTGGGACGTCTGCGACTTCGTGATCATAAAGGCAACGGACGGCACCCGGAAGGACCCTGCTTATATGACGCACTACAATCAAACGCTGCCGCTCAAAACCGGCTTTTACGCCTACACCTATGCAACTACCGCCGAGAAGGCAAGAGACGAAGCACGGGCCTTCTACGCGGCTGTAAAGCCCTGTAAGGCAGAAGTGGGGTATTGGCTCGACGTAGAGGACAAGTGCCTCAAAAACCTCAGCAGGACGGCTCTCACGGACATCGTGAACACCTGGCTGCTGGAGGCCAAGAAGAACGGCATCGAGATGGGCATTTACACCAATCCCGATTGGCTTGAACACCGGCTCGACGTCCAGAGCCTGGAATGCACCAAGCTATGGCTCGCTGTATGGACCAACGACATCACAAAGCTGCTCAAGTATAGGCAGAAGTATAGCCCTGATATTATCCAATTTACAGATGCCTACAAGCTGCCTAACAAGGCAAAGGTAGACGGCAATCTGATCATCTAAAGCTTGCTTGTACCTCTCCCTACAGGCGGAGGGGCATTGAATTGAAAATCTCCAGCAGAGAAGAGTCGGACCCACCTCCCGGCTCTTTTCTGTTGCCCTCGGCGATGTGGACAAAATTGCCCACGCATCCGGACAAGCATGCCCACGCCGTCACGACCGCCACGGCCCGGACCGGAGCGGCGAACGGCGGGCGGATGTGGTACGCCCCACCCCACCTCCCTTGGTATTTT
>JAEEGH010019676.1_pt1 | contig 14137 bp, 11 predicted proteins | sample 9134181 | NCBI WGS metagenome assembly JAEEGH01 (sample SAMN16246544, study PRJNA631951) | gut metagenome | biome: gut microbiome; feature: rumen; material: DP-attached | host: Bos | place: Iran: Karaj | collected 2018-10 | reverse complement strand
CGCGGGCGGCGGCGGCGAGCTGGCGCTGGTGCTCCTCGCGGCTTTCGAGAACGCGCGCCCGGGCGACGCCGATCTGGACCATGGCGCAGGCCTCATGGAACATTTCGAGTTCCTCGGGGGAGATTCCCCCGTCGCGCTTCAGGATGTAGCTCACGTGTCCCCAGACCTCGCCCTCCACGCGCACGGGGCCGGCAAGGAAGACGTTGCCGCCGATACGGCCAAGAAGCGTGTCCCACTTCGGGTTGTTCTCCTGCTTCTGGTTGCGGCGGTAGTGGATGAAGACATGCGAATCAAGGTAGTCGGGAGACTCGCTTTCCTGGGCCACGTCGGCGGAAAGGCAGTCGTATGACTTCGACTCAAACCAGCTGTCGGAAAGGGGGACGGAGCCGTCGGCGCCATGGCGGTAGAGATAGACGGCGATTGCGCCGAGCATCTGCCCGGTCTCGCGGACGGCGATGTCGCGCAATGTCTCGGCATCCTGGTAGGTCGCCAGTTTCATGAGCGTGGAGCGCGCGCGGGACGAGTTGAGCAGGTGGTCGAGATCGGCTTCGTCATCGGCGGGCGCCTGCACTGCGGGGACGGTTGCGGACGCCGCCGCGGCGACTTTGCGTCTGGAGAGGAGGAACAAGGCGATTGACGCGCAGAAAAGGACAAAGGCGGCTGCGAAAAGGCAGCCGCCGACAACGGTTGTGGTGGCAAGAGGGAGGGCGAATACCGAGGGAATGTTCATGGTTATGGGTGCACGCGCTGGTTGTCAACTAACAGGACGGACGAAGAAAACGCTAGATGTCGGAGACGGGGATCTGGGCGGAGGCCGCGGCGGCGAGGCGCGAAAGGCGGAGCTGGCCGCAGGCGGCGGTGACGCCCTTGCCCTTGGAACGGCGGAGCGTGACGTTGATCGCCGCCTTCTGGAGCCGACGCGCGAAGGCCTCGCAGGACTCCATGTCAGGGGCGACGCCGTCGAAGTGCTCGACGGGGCTGAGCGGAATCAGGTTCACGCGGCCCTTCATCGGCTTGATGAGCTCAATGAGGCGGTCGGCGTGTTCGGGAAGGTTGTTGAAGCCGTCCACGAGCGTGTACTCAAAGGTAATCACACGGCCCGTTGTGCGGGTGTAGTTGTCGCACGCCGCCATGAGCTCGGTCATCGGCCAGCGCTTGTTCACGGGCATGATCTTCGAGCGGAGCTCGTCGGTCGGCGCATGGAGCGAGACGGAGAGCTCGACCTGGAGGTTTTCGGTCGCAAGGCGTTCGATGCCGGGGACGACGCCGCAGGTGGAGAGCGTCATGCGGCGCGCGCCGATGGCGATGCCGTCGAAGTCGTTGAGGATGCGGACGGCCTTGATGACGTTGTCGTAGTTGGCGAAGGGTTCGCCCATGCCCATGAAGACGACGTGCGTGAGCCGGCGCGTGGCGACGGCGGCGGCGGCGACGAACTGGCCCACGATTTCGCCGGGGTCGAGGTTGCGCTCGAATCCGCACTTGCCGGTTGCGCAGAAGGCGCAACCGAAGGCGCATCCGGCCTGGGACGAGATGCAGAGGGTTGACTGGTCGCGCGCGGGGATGATGACGGACTCGATGCGGACGCCGTCGCGGCAGCAGAGAAGGAGCTTGCGGACGCCGTCGTCGGCGCTCTGCTCGTAGGCGTCGTCGGTCCAGGCGGTGATGTCGTAGCGTTCGGCGAGCTTGTCGCGGAGCGCGGTGGGGATGTCCGTCATCGCGTCCCAGGAAATGGCGCGGCGCTGCTGGAGCCACTTCCAGATTTGCTTGGCGCGGAAGGCCGGCTGGCGGAACTCCGCGCATGCCGCCTTCCATTCGGCTGGAAGAAGGCCCCAGGCGAGAGGCTTCAGAGGCTGCTGCGGCTTCGGGGGTGGCGGCTGGGCCTGAGCGGGTTGCTGTTCCTGCGCAGGCGGTTTTGCAGGCGCCGACTTGGGCGTCTGCGCGGCAACGGCCGCCGGTTTCACAACTTTTTTCCTAACGGGAGGCATGGCTGTACTTCATTTCTTCGGCCAGAACTCGTCCGTGAGTTTGGTGGCGATGCCGACCTCGAACGGCTCGAAGCAGTCGGCCAGAATCGCCCAGCCGCGGTCGAGCGCCTCTTCGAGGGGGATGTTTACTGCTAGGTCCATCATGCCGGACTCGAACTGCCGGCCGTACTTGAGGAGCTTCTCGTCCCACGCGGACATGCGGAAGCCCATCGAGGACTTCTCGAGCGTCTCCTTGTAGGAGGCGTAGAGGCGGATCATGCCGTCCATGATGGCGCGGTGGTCCTTGCGGGTCCTGCCGTTCACCTGCTGTTTGAGTCGCGAGAGCGAGCCGAAAGGCTCGATGCGGCCGTTGCGGAGGTAGAACTGCCCCTCGGTGATGTAGCCCGTGTTGTCGGGGACGGGGTGCGTCACGTCGTCGCCCGGCATGGTCGTGGCCGCGAGAATGGTGACGGAACCGGCGCCCTCGAAGTCGACCGCCTTCTCGTAGCGGGCCGCGAGCTGGCTGTAGAGGTCGCCAGGGTAGCCGCGGTTCGAGGGGATCTGCTCCATCGTGATGGCGATTTCCTTGAGCGCGTCGGCGAAGGAGGTCATGTCCGTGAGCAGGACGAGGACGCGCTTGCCGCGCAGTGCGAACTGCTCGGCGACGGCGAGGGAGATGTCGGGCACGAGGGTGCATTCGACAATCGGGTCGGCCGCGGTGTGGACGAACATCACCGTGCGGGCCAGGGCGCCCGATTCCTCAAGGGTGTCGCGGAAGGCAAGGTAGTCATCGTATTTCAGCCCCATGCCGCCGAGGACGATGACATCGACCTCGGCCTGGAGCGCGATGCGGGAGAGCAGCTGGTTGTAGTTTTCGCCGGCTGCGGCGAAGACGGGAAGCTTCTGCGATTCGACGAGCGTGTTGAAGACGTCGATCATCGGGATGCCGGTGCGCACCATGTGGCGGGGGATGATGCGCTTGGCCGGGTTGACGGAGGGCGTTCCGATTTCAATGAGCCCGTCGCTAAGCGCGGGGCCGCCATCGCGCGGCTGAGCCGCGCCCGTGAAGACGCGCCCCAGCAAATTATCGGAGAAAGGAACCTCCATCGGGCGGCCGAGGAAGCGCACCGCCGCGTCGGTGGCGATGCCGCGCGTACCCGCGAAGACCTGGAGCGCGACCTTGTCGCCGTCCAGCTTGATGACCTGGGCGAGCGATGTGCCGTTCCTGGAGGTGACCTTCGCGAGCTCATGGTAGCTCACGCCTTCGGCCCTGAGGTTCAGGACCGATCCGGCTATGTTGTCGATGCGGTGGTAAATCTTGTGCATGTGGCATTTATCGCTTTAAAGGCGATTGTTGAGATGATAAATGGCAACATAATATTTTACACTATTGGAAGCCCCGACTCAACCCGTTTTTTACAGTTTTGAAAATGTAATTGGAGAACGGCCGGTCTTCGACCGAAGACCCCGTTCTCCAAAATGCCATTTATTTTGACGTGTCTAAAGTTGCAAAAGCTTCCGGAGCGATTCGACATGCTCGCGGATGGTGAAGGGTTTGTCTGCGTTGGGACTCGCCTCGTTCTGGATCTGCAGCAAGCGCGGGGCGGAAAGAAGCTCCGGGATTTCCGCCGACCAGTCGGTCTTTCCGCGCGGATCTGTCGGCAGCCAGTGACGGTCGCGGATCCGGTCGTTGGTGTGGAGGTGGCAGGTGACGATGTGCGGCAGGAGGCGGTGGAAGTAGTCGCCGGTGTCGCTCCATTCCGTGGGGCCGTCCTTGAAACCGCTGTTTTTCCAGGAAGTGCGGCAACACTGCTCGGGGACGTCCGGCGAGTCGGAGCGCGAGAGCTGCGCATGGCCGCTGTCCCAGCAGATGCCAAGCCAGGGGCTCTGGAACTTCTCGATGGCGTCGAGAAGCATTTCCGCGGTGTTGTTGGAATCCCAGATGTTCTCAATGCAGATAACGCATTTGCAGTCCTCGGCGACGGGAAGGAGCTTCTCGAGCGCGCGGAGCATGTTGGCGTGTATTAAGTTGGTGTCCCAGCAGTAGCTTGTGGGACGCCCCACGTGGATTGTGCATGATCCCACGCCGAACTCAGCGCAGAGTTTGAGGCAGTGGCTGTGCGTTTCGACCACGTGCGGGAAGAGTTCAGGCACCGGGCATGAAAGATCCTTGAGCGGCCCGTATTGCGCGTGGGCGTCGCGGAACTTCACGCCGCTTCCGGCGAGCATCCTTTTCCAGCGCAGGATTTCGCCGGGGTCGGCCATCATGGCTGCAAATTCAGGCGGGTTGAAGACGACGCCGTCGGCCCCGGCTTCCGCGAACTGGCGAAGGGCGGTCTCCTGCAAACGCTTGTCGTATGAGTCGAACGGCCAGAAGAAAGTCTGAGGTATGTTGTTCATTGTTGTCGGGTCTCCATGTCAATTGTACCATGTTTCGTCTTGCGCGAGAGGATGAGTCGCAGGAGTTCCATTGGTTCGCGGATGCGGAGAAGGGCAAAAGAGGCGACCAGTGCGATGAGGGCCGCCAGTCCGCCGAGACCGAGTTCGGCGAGGTTCACGACCCATTCCGGCGGTTCCGAGCCTCGCGGAATCGGCGGCCAGTAGTGAAGCCAGGACCCAATATTCCGCCCGACATACGCAGCCCCCGCAATGGCGGCGGAGGCGAGGATGAGGCGCACAAGGAAGGAGGCCGTTTCGGCGGCCGGGAACGCCGGCGCGCTGCGGCGGAAGAGCACGGCGAGTGACGCGGTCTTCATCCAGCGCGTAAGCGCGAAGCCGCCGGCGATGACGCCGAGGACGAGCAGCTCGTTCTCGCGGAAGAGCCGCGAACCGCCCCAGCTGATGAACATGCTCAGCGTCGAGAAGACGATGCCGAGGACGGAGACCGCCACCGTGCGGCGCGAGGCGAAAAAGGCCTTCATGAGAATCGTCTCGACAGCGACGGCCGGAAGCGCGAAGGTGTAGCAGGCCATGGCGAGGGCCGCGCGTTGCACCGAGACGGCGTCAAACTTGCCGCCGCCGAAGACGAGGGAGGTGAGCGGCACGGCAAGGACGGCGATTACGGCGGCGAACGGAAGGAAGAGGGCTAGGAGTTGCCGTCCGGTCTTGGTGATGAAGTCGCCGAAGACGGAGCGGTCGCCGCGTTCTGCCATCTCGCAGAGAAAGGGGAAGGCGGCGATGGAGAGGGTCGTCGGCACGAGCATGACGAGGACCTTCTCCAGCTTGGACCCCCAGGAGTTGGCCTGCATCATGCCGTCCGTGAGCAGGCTCGGAAAGTAGACGTAGTTGACGTTGTCGCGGACAATTGCGAATACTACTCCAGCGATAAGCGGCAAGGCGAGAAGCGCAAAGGAACGGAACTCCTCGGTTCGTACGCCGAGAGAGGGGCTCAAGAAGCGGAGCTTGTCGCGCAGTCCCCAAAGATGGAGGAGCAGCTTGACGACGCTTCCGCAGACGAGGCCGGCTATGAGAACGGAGGCCGGGTCGCCGGTGCGCGTGGCGAAGAGGTAGAGGGCGGCAACGGCGGTGAACTTCCATGCGGCGTCGCCGAAAGCGGCGAGGAAGAAGCGCTTGTGGGCGTTGAGCAGGGCGTAGGTCGTGGAGCCGAGCGAGAGGCCGAGGAGCGCGGGGGCGAGACGGCGGACCGTGGCGACGGCGAGCGCGAACTTGTCGGGACGGTTTTCAGGCGTCCATGAGGTGAGAAGGCGCACGACCGATTCGGGAAAGACCATCAGCAGCGCTACGGCGGCAGCGAGTATCAAGAACTGCCACGTCAGGAATGTGCCGGCAAATCGCCATGCGCGTCGTTCGCCTTCAGGGCCGCTGTCTCGCGCGCGCATGAAGACGGGCATGAGCGCCGGACCGATGACCCCCTCGCCGAGCAGGAAGAGCGCGAAGATGCAGTTCTCGAATGCGAATACGTAGACGTCGCCCGTCTCCTTGGAAAGAAATTGGCCGATGGCGCGCGCCTGGATGAGTCCGGCGAGTTTGAAGAGAAGAAGCGCCGCGCCGACGGCCACGCCGGCTTTCATGAAGCGTCCCGCGAAGGAGGCAGTGCGGGGTTGCGGCCCGGACGATGCCGGGCCCTCCCCTTGCGGGGGCGCCTGATTTTTCACTTCCTCCGCCATGTCCGAAGCTCCGTGTGTTCCTGCCCGAAGTCAGCGATTGTTTCAGCGGGTTCGAAGCGCGAAGTCGCGAGACCTATCAGCTCCTCGCGTTCGTTTTCGGGTATTTTGTTCATCTCGGGGGCCGCCATTGCAAAGGCGTAGCCGCTGAAAGCGGCGCATTTGGCCGGGGTCGTCTCGGCGAGTTCGACGAGGAGATCGCGGTTGAGCACGTGGAAGCGCCGCGCTTTCTCGTCGTCGAGGTTGGGGAAATAGCCAAAGGGACCCATTTCGAGTCCGGCGGGAACAGATGCGCGCGCCTCGACCGCGAGGTAGGTGTCGGTCGTGAGGAGTTGTTCTTCGCCGCCGGAGGCTTCGCGCAGGGCCTTGCCGACGCGGCGGAGCTTGACGATGTCGGGTTCCTTCTTCATTTCGACCCAGAAGCGGTCTTTGCGCATCATCACCCAGCTTTCATTGAGCGGCGACGTGAAGGCGCAAATGGCCGACACTGCGAGGAGCGATGCGAGAACGACGCGTTGCGTGCGCCACTCGGAGTCTTCATCCGCTTCTGGCATGGCGTTCCAAAAGAGGGACGCGACGACGCATATCAGGATTGGCATGCCAGGCACCTGGTAGTCGTCGTACGGAAAGGGACTCAGGACGTGGACGATGAAGATGCCGGCGAAGACGGCGAGCCATGGTGCGGCGGTGCGCATGGCGCGGCGGAAGGGGTCCCATCCGGTGCGCCACGCGACGGCGGTTGCCGCGAGTGCCATGAGGACGGCGGGCAGGTAGTTGCGGGCAAGGCGCGAGATTGATCCTGCTGTGAGTGCGAGGCCGCCGCCGGCGCGCGCGCCGTGGAAGAAGTTGGCGAAGACGAAGGCGTCCCAGTCACGAAGCGCGCAGGTGAGGAGGAAGAGACCTAGCCCGACGAAGCCGCCGATGCCGAAGAAGAACCAGGCGAAGCCGTGGCGCCGGTGTGAGGCAAGCAGCCAGAGCCCCGTGATCGGCAGCGCGACGCCTAGCGAAAGGCGCGTCGACGCGGCCGCGGCGAGCCAGAAGCCGCCTGTTGCCGCGAGAACGCATGCGTTGCGACCGCGCTCGCCGTGGGCGCGGATGAGGACGGCGAGACCGAGGGTTAGGCAGAACGAGGCGAGCGCGTATGTTTTCGGGATGACGGTGAAGTAACTGTGGTAGACGTTGCAGGCGAGAAGCGCGAAGACCGTGAACGACGCGGCGAAGCGGCGCGGCGCCGGAACGAGCAGACGTACGGCGGCGGCGGCATGAAGAGCCGCGAAGAGGCCGATGACCGCTGTCACGATGCGACCGCCGAGCACGCCGGCCGGAGCCCAGAGCGGCCGAAGCAAGCCATAGACGCGCGGCAGGAGGGGGGCCTGCGTGAAGAAGAAGTCGCGGTACGGGATTTTGCCGGCGGCAACGTTTGCGGCGGCCTGAAGGTACCAGCCCTCGTCAAGGTTCAGGTTGCCGAGGACGATGTTCGCCACGGCGATGACGAGTGCCAGAGCAATGGCGCAGAAGGCGAGAAGGCGGTGTTGCTTCATGGCGTTCTCCGGCTAGAGGCTGATGAAGCGGAAGACCGTCCATACGGCGGCGAGAACCACGAGCCAGCGGACAATGCGCGCCTTGCGCAGGTATGGCCGTTCCTTCTCCTGCGCGTTGCCGTCCTCGAACTTCACGCCCCCTGCTGACATGAAATGCGTAAACTTGTCGTGCGAGCGCTCCTCATATGTCCGCGAGCGGTGGAAAAGGCCACTCAAAAAACCGCCGCCATCGTCGTCGAGCTCGCGGTAGGAGCTTTCGCCGTCGTAGTGCCAGAGGTGATCGAGGATGGCGCTTTGGTCGCCTTTCGCGCCTTCGCTTTTGCGGAAACGGGACAAGTCGCACCTCAGCTTGCTGTCCCGCGAAGGACGAAGATCACGGCGACGATAATCGCCGCGAGGATGGCGAAGGGGATTGAGAATGCGAGGCCGGCGAGGAACCAGCGGACGAAACCGCGCGGCGCGCCGCCGCCGGGTTCGAGCGTCGCGTCGGAATCGTCGCGGACTGTGTCGGCGCCGCGCCAGTTGACGGCGGCCACCTGGTCCATCGCCTTGCGGTATTCGGCGCTAGAGGCATCGACCTTGGCGAGGGCCTCGGTGAGGCGGGCGTCGTACTCCTCCTCCGTCCAGGAATCGGGGGCGAAGGCCTCGAGTTCGCGGTGGAGGCGGGAGAAGAGGTTGCCGACCTCTGTGCAGAGGGCGGCCGTTCGCGACGCCTGCTCGCTCTCGCGGACGACCATGACGGCGTTGCGGCGGAGCTTGTCGAGAAGATCCTTGCGGTTGTGCTCGAAGAGCTCTACGCGGCGGCGTTGGTCAATGATTTCCTGCTTTCGGCGCTCCAAGGCCTCCTGGCGCTGCTTGAGGCGCTCGATTTCATCGCCTGTCTTGGTGAGCTGCTCGGGCATCTCGCGCTTCCTGCGCTCGTAGTAGGACTCGCCCGCGGCCGCGGAGGCGGCGGGAGCGGCTGGGGGCGTAGGCGCGGTTTCGGCCAGATCTTCGTCAAAAAAGTCAGTCGCCATTGCCAATTCTCCTTCTACTCTGGAATGATGAGGACGTCGCCCGGGCGGACGCGATCGTCCTTGATTTTGTCTGGGTTCGCCTTCTTTATCCGAGGCCACTTGGAGGCGTCGCCGTATGCGATTTCCGCTATGCGCGAAAGTGTATCGCCCGACTTCACCTCGTAAGTCTGGACGGAGGTCTTTGTACCGTCCTCGTTCTCAAAGGTCTGGTACTGGACAATTCCCGCGAGATTACGATCCATTTTCGGCGCATCGGCGCCAGTTGAACTTTTCATGCGTTCGATAAGAAGGGCCTGGCGCGTGATGCGGTTGTCGCGCGCCAAAAGTTCTGCGCGCAAAACGTCGTTGGATTCCGCCAACTTGCGCTTGTCGGTCTCCAGTTTCGTTATCCTGTCATTGAGGGTGGCGATGTTGCTCAACAACTGGACGTTGCGATCGGCGCTTCCTGCGGAAATTGTCTTTGCGCATTGTGCGGTAAGCAGCTGGCGGGCCTTTGTCATGCGGTTTGAGACGATGGAGATGTTGCCGCCGTCGCGCCCGCGCTCCGCGAGGTGAGTGTACTTGTCGTAGTTGTAGATGGCGCCGATGTAATCCTTCTTCTTGTCGTCTAGGATGATGGCTATCTGCAGATAAGGCAGGGCATAACGCGGGTAGAGGGTGATGACCTCGTCATAGAAGGCGAGGGCTTTGTCGTATTCGCCGAGGCGCTCTGCCGCAAGCGCCTCGAGCATCGGGCGCGATTGCTCGGGAGCGACGCCCCTTCCGGAGGGCACGTCACATCCAGCCGCCAGCAGAATCAGCGCGGCCGGCAAACAAAAAAATAAATGGTTTTTCATAGGATATAATTATAGCAAATATCGTGCGACACGCGAAATTCTTGCTTGCTTTTTATCAATATATTTGCGAAATTAGTATCCTAAGCAGTCGCAATCTGACAGATGGACACAACACAAAAAACAGGTTCGCGGAAGTGGCGGCCATTGCCGTTCAAGATTTACCGCAACATAGCCTCAAACCTCCCGGGCGTCATGCTGCGTCCCAAACTGCTTCTCCTTGATCTCGACGGCACCGTCTATCGCGGTGAAGTCCCGGTTCCTGGCGCCGCCGAGGCGATTCGCGACGCGCGTGCCGCAGGACTGCGCGTCCTCTTTGTCACTAACCGCGCCAACCGCAGCCCAGGCATCGTGGCCAGACAACTGAGATCCCTGGGCATTGAGTGCCGCAAGGACGAAGTCATCACAAGCGCGGCCGCAACGGCATCCTACTGCGCCGCGCATGGCGGACGCCGCTGCCACATCGTCGGCGAACGCGGTGTGCGCGAGGCATTCGCCGCGCAAGGGTTGCTCTCCGTTGACGACGGCCCTGTCGACTGGGTTGTCGTCTCGCTCGACAGGAGATTCACCTATCCCAAGCTTGCCAAGGCTTCCGCGTTCATACTCGGCGGCGCGCGATTCGTCATCACTAACTCCGACCAGAGGATAACCATCGGCGACGACATCCTGCCGGAAGCCGGAGCCATCGCCGCGTCAATCCAGACCGTCACCGGCGTTGAACCGGTTGTGATAGGGAAGCCGTCGCCCACCCTGTTTCGGGAGGCATTGCGCATGGCCGGATGCGCTCCCGAGGAAGCGCTCGCAGTCGGCGATTATCTTGGCACCGACATTGCCGCTGCGAAAGCGGCCGGCATCCCTTCCTGCCTTATGCTCACGGGCGTTTCCACGCGCGCCGACGTAGAGCGCTCCACTCTGCGCCCAGACATCGTCTGCGAAGGGTGGCGGGAGTTCCGGCTCTTTCCCAGCGGTTTCGCCTAGAAACGGAGCCTGACACCACCAAATTATCAAAAAAATATAGTAGAATAAACGTTATGAACAACAACCCACTTGAAATCACGAAGAGCGACCTCGCGGACGCGGGGCGCGAAGACCGGCCAATGCGCACGGAGGCGAACTCGCCCGTCGTGCTTGAGAAAGAGGCGTCGGCTGATTTCGTCGTGGTCGGCGGCGGACTCTCCGGCGTCTGCGCGGCGCTTGCCGCCGCGCGTCATGGCGCATCCGTCATCCTCGTTCAGGACCGCCCCGTTCTCGGCGGCAACTGCTCGAGCGAAATGCGCATGGGCATCATGGGCGCGCACGGCGACGACAACAAGGAGGCCGGAATCCTCGAAGAGCTTCAGCTCCGCAACTTCCACCACAACCCCCTCATGCGCTACACGCTGTGGGACGACGTGATGCTTTCGGCAATACTCGCCGAGAAGAACATCACGCTTCTGCTGAACACCTCCGTCGATAGCGTCGAGATGGAAGGTAGGGCGAGCACTCCGTGCGAGCCGCGCCTCGCCGCCGTGAAGGCCTGGAACGGCAACGCCTACACGCGCTGGACAATTCGCGGCCGCTGGTTCGCCGACTGTAGCGGCGACGGAATCCTGCGCCTTTCCGGCGCGAAGTTCCGCCACGGGCGCGAGTTCCCCGAGGAGTTCGGCGAGGACTTCCTCCAAAAGGGGGGCGACCACCGCACGATGGGCAACTCGATTCTGCTCCAGCTTCGGAAGACCGACGAACACCACCCGTTCATCCCGCCGCCCTGGGCATACAAGTTCACGGACGCCGACTTCGTCGACGACCCCCAGCCCAGCGAAAAGGGCCGATACTTCTCCTACAAGCGCCTCTATCCCGACAACAACAACTTCTGGTGGGTCGAGTTCGGCGGCAACATCGACACGATAGGCGACGCAAACGCAATCCAGCTGGAACTCAAGAAGATCGCCTACGGCGTCTGGGCCTACATGAAGAACCATCCCGACGGCCGCTGCAAAGATTACGAACTCGACTGGATCGGCGCCCTTCCCGGAAAGCGGGAGTCGACGCGCTTCGTCGGCCCGCACATCCTCACCCAGCATGACGTCATGGACGGAGGGCATTTCGACGATGTCGTCGCCTACGGCGGCTGGTCGCTCGACGACCACGACCCCGACGCCTTCTGGAAGCCCGGACATCTGAGCGTTCACCACGCATGCCCGTCTCCGTTCGGCATCCCCTTTGACTGCCTTTACTCCGCGAACGTCCCGAACCTGATGTTCGCGGGTCGCGACATCTCCTGCACCCACATCGGCATGTCCTCGACGCGTGTCATGGGAACCTGCGCGACGCTCGGACAGGCCGTCGGCACGGCGGCAGCGCTTCTCGTCAAATACGGAATCGACCCTGCCCAACTGCGGCGCGAACGAATCGGGGAGCTGCAGGACGCACTGGAGGACGACGACTGCATGCTGCCCTTCCGCTGGCGCAAAGTGTCGCTGCTCACAAAGGAGGCCGTCGTCGCGCCGGAAAACGAAAACCTGCGCAACGGCATCGACCGCCGCCACGGCGGCGAGGACAACGGCGTCTGGGTCGAAGCCGGCGATGAGCGCATGGTCTACTCCTGGGATGCACCGCGACGCCTTTCAGGCGCGAGAATCGTCTTCGATTCGGAGATGACCCACCGGGGCAAGCGCATGCGCAAGCTTGAGGCGACGACCGAACGCGCCGAAATGCCGAAGATGCTCGCCAAGTCGTTCCGAATCGACGTTAAGGCCGATGGCGCATGGAAGACGGTCTTCCAAGACGACCTAAACATCCTTCGCTTCCGCAAGGTGTCGTTCTCGCCAATCGACGCCGACGCCCTTCGCCTCGTCGTGACGGAAGCCTGGGGAAGCTGCGGCCAAGCTGCGCATGTGTTCGCGCTGGACGCGCTGTAGGAGGAGAAACCCGCAAAATGAATTCGTCGAATCAGCCTTTGGACATACTTGTAGTTGGCGGTGGGCCCGCCGGGGTCTGCGCGGCCATCGCAGCCGCGCGCAACGGCGCGCGCGTGCTGCTTGTCGAGCGCGGCAACTGTCTTGGCGGCATGGCGACGCGCGCCCTTGTCGGTCCCTTCATGACCTGCTATGACAAGTCTGGCACGACGCAGGTCATACGCGGCCTCTTCGACGAAATCGTCGAGCGTCTCGTCGCGCGCGGCGGAGCCATCCACCCGCGTGAAGTCTTCGGCGGCACGGCCTTCACGAGCTGGATCAAGGTCGGCCACGACCACTGCACGCCCTTCGAACCGGAGGCGCTAAAACTGCTTCTCGATGAAATGTGCGCGGAAGCCGGGGTAAAAGTCCTCTTCCACGCCGACTTCGTCGAGCCTCTGATGGACGGCGCGCGAATTGTCGGCTCCCGTCTCTTCACAAAGAACGGGATGCGCGAAGTCCGCGCAAAGGTCCTCATCGACGCCACGGGCGACGCCGACGTGGCCTTCCGCACCGGCGCGCCGACGGAGTTCGGCGATCCGGCAAGCGGACGCGTCCAGCCGGCCTCAATGTTCTTCCGCATCGGCAACTGCGACCTCGCGGCCATCACCGCCGACATCGAGGCGCACAAGAACGACTTCTACCGCAAGGACGGCGTGAACTACCGCTCGCTCCACTGGCGCGTCGCCGAAGCCCGCGCGGCGGGCGATTGGACGCTCGACCGCGTCTCAATCGGCCTCTTCCGCGGCGTGAAGGAAGACGAGTGGTTTATCAACACCTCGCGTATCATGGGCGTCGACTCGACAAACCCCGAAAGCTGGAGCGACGCGGAGGCCGAGGGCCGCCGACAGGTTGACCAGATTTTCCGATTCTTCCGCAAATACGTCCCGGGATGCGCGAACGCGCGACTGCTCTGCTCAGGTTCGACCCTCGGCATTCGCGAGTCGCGCCATGTCCTTGGCGAATACAGGCTCACTACCGAGGACTGCCTGGAGGGACGAGTCCCGGATGACTCCATCCTCCTCGCCTCGAACTCAGTCGACGTTCACGGACGGTTTGGGCCGAAATCCAACGAATATGTCCCGATAAAGAACGGGAACTGGTATGGCGTGCCGTATCGCTGCCTCGTGCCGCTAAAGGTCGAGAACCTCCTCGTCGCGGGACGTTGTCTTTCCGCCGACTCCGGCGCGGCCGGGGCTGTGCGCGTGATGCCGCCCTGCATGGCGATGGGCGAAGCCGCCGGCACAGCTGCTGCACTATGCGCCAAGAGCGGAACCACGCCGCGCAACCTCGATTCCGCCCTGCTCGCCGCCACGCTAAAGGAGCAGGGCGCTTTCCTCGGCTGATTGCAGATGGAGGATCGGGAAACTGGATGGGAATACCATAATAGCACGGGGCGTTCAAGGTGTCAGGCTATGCTAAAAGGGCTTGAGATTGACGACAACCAGTTCCGGATGGTTGAAAAACCTTGGGATTGGCGTCGATTCACGCGCCAAACCGCGCGAAACGACCATGGTTGCCTTGTTCTTTAGCAAATACGCGCCACCCGCGCGCCGTGGAAACAAGTGCCTTTCTCCAGAATACGGGCCGCCCGCCGACGGACCGACGACACCCAGGCCCAGACCTGGAATGTGCCATTGTCCGCCATGCAAATGGCCGGAGAAGACAAGGTCGAAATCGTATTTCCCGTATTCGGCTGCGTATTCGGGGCGATGGGAAAGGA
>JAEEGH010019674.1_pt1 | contig 14137 bp, 11 predicted proteins | sample 9134181 | NCBI WGS metagenome assembly JAEEGH01 (sample SAMN16246544, study PRJNA631951) | gut metagenome | biome: gut microbiome; feature: rumen; material: DP-attached | host: Bos | place: Iran: Karaj | collected 2018-10 | reverse complement strand
GTTGATGAGGTACTTCGCGTCGCCGTTCTTCGCGTAGGACATGTTGAGCTTCCAGTCGCAGGCATCGCAGAAGATCGCATCGTCGTCGTTCTCCTTCCCGCACTTCGGACATTTCTTCATGGCCGTAGGTATGCGGTCGTATTTATTAAGCCTATGATGACACCACAAATAGCATTAGATTCCCGCAGAGGTGAAGAACGGGCATGATTCCGTCCGTTCTACATCGTTTTCGAAGGATTTCATGCTGATTTCGATGAAAAAATGCGATATTTTCAGATCCTCTCAACTGACTGCGGAGATGAGGCAGAACCGAAGTATAATGCTGAATGGCATTAGATTGCGACCCTTGACAATCAGGATTCCATATCATGTTAATCCTGATTTTCGTTCATACTTAAATACCAGGAATGGAAAGAAAATACCGTACATGTACAGATCGCTGAAGATGAGGATAGACCCTAACTCCGAACAGAGGAGGATAATTGAGGGATCTATGAGGTTGCATTGTTACGTATACAACGGTCTCATCACAGCCTGCAAGTTGTACTACGGTAAGAACGGAAGGATGCCTTCGCAGTTCACTTTGAACAGAATATGTACTGTAATCTGGCACAACTCTTCGTACATGCATGACATCATCTATCAGAACGCCATGAACGAGACCGCCAAACGCGTCCTTCAAGCATTTGAGAAATGCGAGGAGAACCGCAGGAAGAAGGAACGCAGGGCAAAGAGGGAAGGCAAGGAGCAGGTGTTCCGCGGTCTATCATGCCCCAGATTCAGGAAACCCGCGAGATTCTGTTCGTACACTAACCCGCTCCATATGGACGTATTCACGGAGAGGGACGGCAGGCGTCTCCTGAAGCTGTCAAAGGTTAAGGGCCCCATACGCTGCTACAACCAGGATACACCGCTTCCTGGCGTACCGAAGACCTGTACCATTCGCAGGGTCAACTGCGGAACCCATGCCGAATACTACGCGTCGCTCTCCTGTCATGACGGGAACGAACGCCGTTCCGGGGACATGTTCATGGAATGCCACGAACCACGTGCCGTAGGGATAGACATCGGAGTGTCCAGGACGGCCGTCCTCTCCGACGGTACAGTCTTCGAGAACGACCACATGTACTCCAGACTGATGAAAGAAATCAAGAAAAAGCACGAGAAGCTGAGCTCCATGGTCCCCGAGACTCCAGGATATAGGAAGGCCAGATCCCGTTTGGATCATCTTTACAAGAAACTTACCGGCAAGCGCAGTAACAACGTGGAAACAATATCGAGAAGAATAGTCAACGATTACGACATCATTTGCATGGAGGATCAGTCAATCAGAGGATTGAGGAAAATATCCAGAAGCAAGCGCATGACGAACGCCTACGACGATGCGTCGTTGGGAATGTTGAGGAGAAGGATAGAGGACAAAGCGATGGAAGCTGGCCGCGCATTCGTCTCCGTGGATCCCAAGGGTACGTCGCAGATCTGTTCGAAATGCGGCGCATACGTCGAGAAGAGCCTGAGGGTGCGTATCCACAGATGCCCGGAATGCGGGCTGAAGGTGGATCGCGACCTCAACGGCGCCATAAACATCTTACGCAGGGGGTTGACCGGCAACCCTTCCCCGGCGTCACGGGGTGAATCGCCCGGCCATACGGCACGGGCACAACAGAGAACGTCTAATGCTACTTTAGGTGTCATCTAAGGTTTAAGGTGGGCCGTCCAGAACAGGAGCTTGGCGATGCTCCCGTTCACGGATACCGCATCATGTCCCCTCGCGAAAGGGGCTTTCCGCGGTAGAAGGTTTATATAGGGAACATAAAATAGGGGACTCCATGGCAAAGAAGAACGAGGGCGGAGGTTTCTCTCAGTCGGCAGGACTCATGAGGTATTTCGATTCCGAGGACACCGACAAGGCATTGAAGATCTCGCCCAAAGCGGTCATCGGTTTCGCGATTGCGGTCGTAGCCGTAGTCGTCCTTCTCACTATCTTCGTCCCGATGAACTGATATCGGCACGATATCCCCTTAACGACGTAAGGCCGAAGGCATCGTCTTCTTCCGGGATCAGAGCTTGTCCTGGTCCGACACGACATAGTCCGTCTTGTACTTCTTGCGGTACAGTATCGAAAGTATCGGCGGCGCGATGATCGTGGTTGCTATGCACATAAGGACGATGATTGCGTACATCTCCGGGCTGACGGCGGATCCCTCGTCCACCATGATCTTGGTTCCGATGAGGGCGACGATGATTCCCACCTCTCCCCTGGGCATCATACCGCATCCGATGATATTGAGCGACGATCCCTCGATGTGGGGCTCGGCGATCTTGGCACCCATTGCGCATCCGATGTACTTGGTGAGACATGCCAGCACGATTACGACGGCCGCAGTGCCCAGCAGTGCGGGCTTGTCAAAGAATATCTCGAGCTCCACGTTCATTCCGACGTACACGAAGAAGAACGACACGAAGAAGGTGGAGAGGTTCTCGAACTTCTCCTCCAGCTTCCAGTCCCATGCGTACTCGGCGAACAGCATACCTCCGAGGAAGGAACCGATGATGGTCGCCAGACCAGCGAACTCCGCGAGATATGCGAACACGAGACACACCGCTATCGCGATGATGAACATGTTGAAACGGTACGGCAGGAAGTTGGGATCCTGCTCGATCTTCGCGGCATTGTAGTCCTTCCATTTCTGGTGGATGGCGGGAACGATCTTCCCCGCCAGGAATAGGACAATAAGGACGAACGCCACAGCGATCAGGGTGACCTTGATCACGTCGATGAAGTCGATCTCCCCGGTCTTCGCCATACCGCTGACGATCGCCAGGACGATCATTCCCAGGATATCGTCGATGACCGCTGCCCCGATGATGATACGCGACTCCTTGACATCCATCAGGCCCATGTCCTTGATGACACGCGCGGTGATACCCACACTGGTCGCGACCATGGCCGCACCCATGAACATGGAATGATAGAACTCCCCGTCTCCCAGGAAGGAGACGTATGCGAATCCCACGATGAACGGCACGACGACCCCCATGAAAGCCACGAGGAACGCCGCCTTACCGACGGACGTCAGGTCGTGGACACGGGTCTCCAATCCCACCATGAACAGCAGGAAGACGACTCCCAGCTCCGAGAACACCTCGAGCACATCGTGCCCCTCGTCCCCGTCCCTCAGGTTCAGGGCCTCGGCCACATTGAAATCTCCGATGACGAGATTGGCCAGAATCACTCCGAGAACTATCTCTCCGATCAATCCGGGAACTCCGAATTTGGCGACGACACGGGACAGCGTCTTCGAAAGGATGAACACTATCGCCAGCATCAGGATAATCTGGGCAATCTCCATAGAACGGGTATTGTATAATAATATAAAAGCGAATGGACGGCACGAGGCCGTCATTGGGGTTTCAGTCCAACACCGCGCCGAAAATGAAACGGACACCGGTGCTGCTCACGACCACGGTGGAGGAGGTTCCGAAACGGAAGGACACTCCCGTACCGAAGTTGGGATCGGGGAACGCCGGGACATCGGGGACCAGCAGTTCGGGCTCAATGGTGAGGTCCTCTGCCGCGGGTTCCGCGGGTACGTCCTCGGGGACGTAGCCGCCGAATCCGATCTGCATGGCGATTGCGTCGCGGACGGTGTCGGGGACGGTCTCGGTCTGCTCGGGGACGTCCTCCTCTGCCTTCTGGAAGGACAGCATCGCCTCTCCGACGATCTGGGACATCTGTCTGAACCTGAACTCCATCGGGACCTCGGGCTCCTCCTCGGCGGGTGCGGCCTCGCATACCTCCTCGGTCACGGGGGCTTCCGCGATGAAGTCGGGGACCTCGGGCTCGGTGTATTCCACCTTGTCGGTCTCGATCTCGGGAATCTCCACATCCATCTCCGCGGGGACGCTGCGGTCCGCGTGCATCTGGATCGCGATCATCATTCCGCCGATGATCTGGGAAAGCTGTACCGCCTTGATCTCTGCGGATGCCTCGGAGGCCTCTACCTCCGAGATCTGCGACTCGAAGACCGATGCGGACCTCTCGTCGTACCTTCCGGATGCTGCGTTGGCCGCATTCATGCTGCGGGCACGGCCGAAGTCGATGACGGCCTCGGGCTCTGCCGCGGGTTCCGCTGCGGGAATCTCCTCGCATACGGTCTCGGGCTCCGGTTCCGGCTCCGCGGTCTCGGCAACGTCTACGGCGATCTCGCGGTCCACGTGCATCTGGGTTGCGATGATCATGCCGCCGATGATCTGCGATATCTGTACTGCCTTGACGTCGGCGGGGACATCGGCAGCTTCGACCTCGGAGATCTGCGACTCGAAGACCGATGCGGTCTTCTCATCATATCTTCCGTGCTCTACGTTGGCGATGTTCAGACCGTAAGCGATTCCGAAGTCGATGACGGCCTCGGGCTCGGCGACAGGCGCCTCCTCGACGGTCTCCGCGGGCGCCTCGTAAGCGCCGGCGAAGGCGCTCCTCTGGGTGGCGAGGACCATTCCGCCGATGATCTGCGATACCTGCACGGCCTTGACTTCCACGGGGGAATCCGAGGATTCGACCTCGGAGATCTGTGACTTGAAGCCTGCCGCGACGGTCTCGTCATACCTTCCGTGCTCGACGTTGGCAATGTTGAGTCCGTAGGCGATTCCGAGGTCGAAGAAGGACCTGGGTTCTGCCTCCACGGATTCCTCTGCGACATCCTCGGATGCCTCCTCGGCAATCTCGGGTACCGCATCCTCAGTGGCGAATGCGCTCCTCTGGGTGGCGAGCACCATTCCGCCGATGATCTGTGAGATCTGCACGGCCTTGACGTCGGCGGGGACATCGGATGTCTCTACCTCAGCGATCTGTGATTCGAATGAATCCGCGACTGTCTCGCTGTACCTTCCCGCCTCGGCGTTGGCCGCGTTCATGCTGCGGGCATATCCGAAGTCCACAGGGACCTCGGGTTCTGCCCTGACGGTTTCCTCTGCGACATCCTCGGATGTCTCCTCGGCGATCTCGGGTACCGCATCCTCGACAGCGAATGCGCTCCTCTGGGTAGCGAGGACCATTCCGCCGATGATCTGCGACATCTGTACAGCTTTCAGATCTGCTGGAAGATCGGATGCCTCTGCTTCCGCGATCTGTGATTCGAATGAATCCGCAACGGTTTCCCCGTACCTTCCGGATGAGACGTTGGCGGCGTTGATCTCCCTTGCGCGGCCGAAATCGACGACTGGACCGATTGCGGGCTCGGGAGCGGATGTTGATTCCTCCGCGGGCTCCTCTGCCGGGGCGGACCCGGGAGCGGCGAGCATTGCGAATGTTTCGGGTGCATCGATGGAGAGGGGTTTCTCGGGCAGGGGCAGGACTGGGGTCTCGAGCGGGCGGGACAGCATGGGCATCCCTTCGGACACCTCTGTCCCCGGTACGCCGGTCTCTGCGGGAACATCCTCCGAGACCTGTGACTCCGACGCCTCCGCACTGACCTCGTACTCCACATCCAGCTTGTCCTGTCTGGGAAGGGCGGGTTCCGCGGATACGGGCGCATCCACCGCATCGAACTTAGGATCGGTGATGAGGGTCTGCCTGAGCTCGTGGTCGATCTGTTCGTCGACGTATCCGGAGAGCTCCTCGGCCCTGACGTCCTCGAACTCCTTGACCTGCTCTGCAATCTCGGAATCCGAAAGCGGACCCGTCTCGGCGGCGGGGGCGGGGACCTCCTCGGTCTCCTCGTGCTCCTCGTACTTCTCCTTCACATCCGGGAAGAAGCCAGCGTCCTTGTCGGCGGGCGGTTCGTTCTTGACTGTGATCGGGGCGTCGCTGTCGTAGTTGTTGACTGGCATCTCCGCGACCTCTCCGGCTCCGGTGAGGACCAGGTTCGGGATCTGCACGGCCTCGATCCTTACCATCGGTTCGGGCATGTCCTGGTCCGTGATCTCCGGAACGGTGACGGCCGGTTCCTTGATGACGGGCTCCACCGTGACGGTCTCCGGCATCCTGACCTCCTCGGTCACGGCCTCCTCGGCCTCGGATTCGGCGGTATTGAATTCGATCTCCGTCACTATCGTGCTCTGGGGCTGTCTGGACCTGAGGTCATACCTCATTGCGGCCGTCGGGTCGCTGCTGTCGATACCGAACACGCTGTTGTAAGTCTCAACGAGATCGGAAGGGTCCAGGTCATTCACGTCACGTACTTTTCTTTTCTGTCTCCTCAGAAACGAGGCTTTGATACGCTCCAGGAAACCTGCCCTGCTATCGCGTTCCACCCCGTACTCTGAGATCCAGTCGATCCTCTCAGAGTCCATATGCATCCCTAGTTTAACGGATAGCACACGCGGTTATTAAACTATCGCCCGCACGTATATTAACACCGATTATCCACTACCATGCATTTTTCTATGCTGGCTCATCTGCTGATATCGGTGTTAACGCCGATTATAAATACACAGACCTCCATGGCCCGGGCATGTGTATGAAGAAGGCAGACCCGAAGGCCTCGGTGTGCATCACCGACGGGTACGGGAAACTGGGGCAGTGCGCGATAGGCGCGGCGAACGGCATCGGAAGGAACAACGGGATCCCGTGGTCCGAGATGACCTTCAACGGCGAGCCTCTGACCGACGTACTGAGAAGGGAGAACGATGCGCTCGCCGATGTCCTGAAGAGGTTCGGGACGGAGGTGCTCGAAGTCGAGACCCTCACCCCGAAGAGGATCGAAGAGGCATACGGCCCTGCGGGACTGAAGGAGGGACTCAACCAGCTCTTCCCCCGCGATAACATCGCCATCGTCGCCAACGACCTGATCGAGTTCGTGCTCAACGCTCCCGGCAGGAGGACCGACATCCTCGGACTGTACGGCATCCTCCGCGAGAAGTACAGGGACGACGCCATCTGCTGGTATTCCACCCCGCAATGCCCCCTGTCCGGGAATCCGGAAGGATATCCGTTCTTCGACGCCAGGGACCTTATACAGCTGGATGAGAAGATGGTCATCGGACTCCACTCCGACGGTGTCGGTACCGATAACGAAGGATTCAGATGGATGCGCAACACATTCGCGTTCCATGACGTGAGGGCGGTGGCCCTTCCCGAAGGCACGGGTTTCCTCGGGCAGGCGCTGTACGTCCCCAGGCCCGGACTGGTTCTGGTCTGCAGGGAGGTCGTGAAGGAACTGCCTTCGTTCATGAAGGATTGGGACGTCATCGAAGTGACGAAGGAGGAATCCGATTCGCTGCTCACCGACATCCTGTCGCTGGACGAAAGGACAGTGGTCATCGGATACTCCGATCTCTCGGACCCGTCCCGCATAGTATCGGAGCTCTCGGCGAGGGGGATCGACGTCATAGCGCTGGACTTCTCCGCCCACATAGAGCTCGGAGGGTCCGTGGGATCTTCCGTGCTCCCGCTGAAGAGAGCGGTCCCGCAGTGATGTCCCGAATCGGATAAATATGCACGAGACCGTCCGTAACGCATGAGCGGTCAGCTGGACCCCAAGGCGGTCGACATCCTGTCGCGCGCCTGCGCCAGGAAGAGGATCAAGGAGGACGAATGCGCCTACCTGCTGGATTTCCCGGAGGATTCTCCCGAAGCGGACATGTCCATCGCACTCGCCGACAGGATCATGAGGGAGCGCTGCGACAACACAGGCGACATCGGAGTCCAGATCGGCGTCATAACCGGTCCCTGCATCGGCAGGTGCAGGTTTTGTAATTTCTCAGCCGACACCACGGATGCGGAACCGTACGTGATGCCGGAGGACGTCCTCAGAGATTACGTGAGGGAGGTCACCAGGTTCGGCGACGTCACCAGCATCTCTCTACTGACCATCCAGAACTTCGAGGTAGACGATCTCGTACGTCTCGTGAAGGTCGCCAGGAGGGAATGCGACAAGGGTATCGGGATCAGCATCAACTGCGGAGACCTGGAGTACGAGGACTGCGTCGCGCTCAGGGAGGCGGGGGCGATCGGCGCCTACCATGTCCTCAGGCTCGGGGAGGGGAGGGACACGTCCATCGACCCCGAAAGGCGCAAGCGCACCATCAGGAACCTCATCTCGTCAGGCATCATAACCACCACATGCACCGAACCCATAGGCCCGGAGAGCACCTCCGAGGAGATAGTCAAGAACTACATGTGGGGGCTCAACAACGGATGTGCCAGCGGTGCCGTGATGTACCGTGTCCCCGTACCTGGGACGTGCCTTGCCGAAGGCGGTTCGATAACCGACAGGAGGCTCCTTCAGATGTCGTCCGTCATGGCGTTGTCCACACTGTGGTACTCCGGACCGTTCTCGTTCTTCAGATGGGACCTCGGCTATCATGGCGGGTTCAACAAGGTGTTCGCCGAATACGCCGCAGGTCCCAGGGACACGGCCGCGCTCACCGAGAACGGACGCGGAAGGACGGTCGAGTGGGCGAGAAGGGAACTGTTCAAGAAAGGGTACGACAGGATCCTGAGATACGACGGCAACACGGCCGTACTGGATCTGGAATACCTGAGAGAGACCGATTCGATCTGAAAGGGGGTTTACGAACGGCACCCACGGTGCCGTTCGTTTCCGGTTGAGGATCACGCGTTTGCGTTGGCAAGGATCTGAGCTACCCTGAGCATTCCGCCCATGGTCTGCGCCAGATCCATCATCTTCGCATCGTCGCTTGCGTCCGACGCTTCGATGGCAGAGATCTGTGCATCGAATACCGCAGCCCTTTCCTCGTTGTACTTGCCTGCGGCGACGTATTCCTTGTTCTTCTTCCTCGCAACTGCGAACGCTCTCGGGACCGGTTCGGTCGGGAGAGGCTCCTCAACCGGAGCTGCCGGTACAGCAGCGGCCTCGGATGTCTTCTGCGCTCCGGCATCCTTGGCTTTCTTCTTTTTCTTGAATCTGTCGAAAAAGCCCATTTTCATTCCTCTTGACCTTCTATCCTAGGTCGTTTTAAATACCGAAGTCCCTAGTATATATACTATATCTTTATAATATGAAATATCTGGACACCTGGGCGCACGCCATCTGGGATGCGTTGAATATATGACTTTAAAGATGATTAATCAACCCATGTCTGGCTATATGGACTCAGCGCCTGTTCCTGGCCCTCATTTTCTTCCTGTGATGGTGCCTGAGCAGCAGGAGTATGAACAATACGACGGCGATCAGCACGACTACGATCATCGGTACCGTGAGGCCCTTTATCGGCGTGCTGCCGGCGACGAAGCCCGAATCCATCGAATCGGATGTGAAGCAGACGAATCCGTTCTCGTAGGTGCTTCCCTCCACCGATTTCCCGGTGGAGACGTCCCATGCCCTGATCAGCGGTTCGGCGAACTCGAAGCCGCTGGGGGAGTACGGGATGTACATCTTCAGCTCGAAGCCGCTGCCTATGTCGGACTGCTTGAGCGATTCCGATCCCGACACGATGCCGAAAGCGAACGCGTCGTTCTCGAACTCCAGAGGACCGATGGCGATCCTGCCCGTGTAGGGTCTGCAGGTGAAGGAGATGTCCGCAAGGGTCTTATCCTGCAGGTACTTTATGAGAGCATCCAGACTGTCGCTGGTCATGCCGACCTTCGCACCGGATTCGCCCAGCATGATGACCGCGGTACCCTTGCCCTGGAGATATCCGAACTTCTCCTCGAGCTCGGTGAGCACCACCGTTGCGACGTAGGTTCCGTCAACGACGGTCACCGTCCCGTCGATGACGATCTCCAGCGGCTGTCCCGGCCTGATGTAGTAGTCCTTGGCGTAGACCTCTGGAAGCAGGTCGTCGGAACCGAAGATGTGCGTCTTTCCGTCCGAGGGCATCATGTCGGCCACGTGCGATTCTGAAAAAGCCTTCCCGCGGTCGTTCTTCGTATCCGAACCGACCAGGAAGTAGGTGTAGTACACCTCCCCGGAATCCTTCCCGCCAACGAGCGGGTCGTCCCAGGTGACGTCCATGCCGTACCATCTCCCGTCGTTCATGCGGACGAGGTTCCACATGTGGTTCTCGGGCTTGTCCCCGCTGCCGTAACCGTCCCCGCTCACGCATATTGCCTCTATACCATACAGCGAGCATACGTACTGGAACGTGCGTGCGTATCCCTCGCAGACGCACTTGCCCTCCACCAGCGTCCCGTATATGTCCCAGGCGTTGTCGGTCTTGACGTATTGCGTGTTCGATACGATGTAATCATGGATCGCCAGCACCCTCTCGTATACGGACCCGCATCCCATCAGCGCCCTGTCCATGGGGATCAGCGCCTTCAGGACCACGTCGCGCATCTCGTTGTATTTCTCCTCCGTGATCTCGTAAATAAGGTCCAGTCTCCCATCGGCGGGACTGTATTGGATATTCCCTCTCGGCATCTGGAACAGGTCCTGCCTGTCGTACCTTATGGCACGCACCGCGTCCCAGATCGCATTGGCATCGCCGGCCACACCCGTCTCGATGTGGGGGTTGAACTCCATCAGACCCTTGACTATGGCCTTGTATGCAGTCTTCCCGTTGGCCGTGAGCTTGTCATAGTAATATGTGCTGGGATTGGCGAAATCAAAGAAGGTGTCAGTACCTATCGTGACGCTGTATTCTGTCTCCTCGATCTCCGGCAACAGAAGGTAATCATGCATCCTACCTGGAATATGCGATTCACTGAACTTGAGAGAGGTCGAACTGTACGTGTGAGGGGTTTCCGAACCTACCAGGGTGAAGTACTTGACGCAAGGAGGGTCCGGGGAGGACCAATCCGTATCATTCCATGTGACATCCATGGCATACCATCTACTGCCCATCATCACGTAGTTCCAAAGATGAGCATCCACCTCTGAACCGTTATTTGCGTCGCCCTCCACACAGATGCATGGGATTGCTTTCTCATTGCAGATATACTTGAATGCCAAACCGTATCCTTCGCATACGGCCTTGCTATCAACAAACACACCGGAAATGTCATGCGCATGCTCACCAGTCTTGTCATAGACTGTGTGACTTGCAATCCATTCGTTGATTGAGTCAATGGCTGCTTTACGCGTCAGTCCGGTGACGTCTATTTCACCAACGGCCGTATCTATCGCTGCCTTCCTTGTCTCATATTCCGTCCGGTCCATAGAAAAACTCAACGTAACCGACCCAGAAACCCTTTTAAAACTTGCTTCCAGATGAAACAGTTCAGGATGATCGAATCTGACGGCTTCGACGATGCTGATTCCTCTCTTTGAGTCTTCGTCCTCTTTACCGTCAGCACCTATATTCCAGTCAGAATAACCGGACGTGAACTCCGGTTCGAAGTTCACCGCCGCGGCGTAGATCTGCCTGTAGAGCGCCTGGTCCCTCTCGCCCAGCTGGTTGTAATAGTATTCATCCGAATGCTCCAGACCGGAGGCCTCGGAGACATCCGCCATCTGGATCGGGAACGACAACGCGAGCATCGCAAGGACCGCGGCGACCGCCGCAATCGGGCGCACTGAGGGACGCATGCCGAATCATAGCACTTCTCCCGATAAAATGCTTTCAGGATTACAGGACGGTAGGAAGGCCATATGCCCGAATACCATATGTGCATGTGCCAGATACCATGATGTTGGATTGTGCCGGCTCGGGATTGCGTGATATATTCTTATATCTCACACACGATACCGCAATCAATGTCAGCAACCAAAATAATAAAAGCGACCAAGAAGAACTTCTACATGGCGCTGATCTGGTCGATCCTGTTCGTCGCGGGTATCCCCATGATCGTCATCGGAGCGGTCCACCACAGCGGCGCGTGGTGGATCATGATGATCCTCGGTATCGTGTTCACCGCATCGGGTATCTGGGGCGTACCGCTCACATGGGTGATGTACGCGAAGAAGAGGAAACTGATGCGCATGGCAGTCGTCATCAGCTCCTCCGAGTCCCTCACCATCGATGTCCTCTCGGACACCGTCGGAAGGACGCAGCCCGAGACCAGGGATGCGGTCCGCGAGCTCCTCCAGAAGGGCTGGCTGACCGGATACGCGTTCGTCGACCAGGAGGACAGGGTCAAGAGGACCTCCACGCTGGACATCCACCACGCGGTATGCGAGTACTGCGGAGCGTCCTTCGAGTTCAAGGGGACCAACTCCACCTGCCCCTTCTGCGGAAGGTACTTCACCGGCAAGCCGCTGGACTGAAAACACTTACGGGCCTACGGGCCCGATCATCCTTTCTTCATGCGTGACGGGACGATAGGACCGTCGGTTTCTGAAGTTGTAGAGAATAGATAGTGCTCCCGCCGGGATTTGAACCCGAGTCGAAGCCTCGAGAGGGCTTCATGATTGGCCGCTACACTACAGGAGCAAGCAATCCGATTATACCGACCTGCTATTTAAAGATTGGCGGGAACGGGTCAGTATGTCTTCCCAGGTCTGGCTGGCGGCACCCTCTTGTGGGCCATGGACTTCACGCGGGCCCTGATCTCGGCGACCTTTTCCATCGGCAGACCGGTGTCGCCGGAGATCTCCGCATCCGTCCTGCCTCCCTCCAGCTCGAAGAGCACGTGGTCCAGATCGGCATAGGTGATGCCCATCTCCCCCTCGTCGGTCTGTCCCTCCCAGAGCCCTGCCGACGGAGGCTTGTCGATGATGTCCTCCGGGACGCCTATGATCCTCGCCAGCTGCCTCACGTTCGTCTTGTACAGTCCGACGATGGGCGCGGCATCGGATCCACCGTCGCCGTGCTTGGTGAAGTATCCCATCATGTACTCGCTCTGGTTTGACGTGCCCAGGACTATGCATCCGAGGCTCTTCGCCCTGGCGTAGAGCAGGGTCATCCTGCACCTTGCGGTGATGTTGCCCATCTCCAGCGCGGTGAGGTTCCCTCCGAGCATCCCCGCAAACGCGTCGGCTGCAGGCTGGATGTCGATGGTCTCGAGGCCGATGCCCCATTCCTTCGCCATCCTCGATGTGCATTCGTAATCCGCCTCGGGGGTGGCCTTGGACGGCATGAACACCGCATGGACGTTCTCCGGCCCCAGCGCATCCGCCGCAAGCTTCACGACGACGGCGGAATCGATGCCTCCGCTGAACCCGACGACAACCCCTTTGGAGTTGCTGTTGTCGACATATCTCCTGATGAAGCCGCGGAGCTCCACCGCATCGTCCTCGGTTGTACGCGGAAGCCTGTCTGCTGACATGAGCGGAGGATGGCCTTAGGAACGTAAATATGCTATTGTCCGCGGGATGCCATGGGGACAGTTATATCCCGACAGGGCATCACGGATTCATGCGCATCGCACTCTGTCAGGTCAGGACGTCCACGGGACGCGTAGACGAGAACCTCGCCAGGATCGAGGAGTGCCTGAAAACGGATGCGGACATGTACGTATTCCCGGAGATGTTCCTCACGGGCTACTTCTCGGACGGCGACCATGATGAAGAGATGCACCGGGCGCTGGACAGGCTGAAGGACATCGCTTCGGAACGCGGCATATGCATAGTGGCCGGCGGCCCGGAGCACAGGGCGGACGGGACCTACGATGCCGGATACGTGATATCCGATTCCGTGAGGACGTACAGGAAGGTCCATCTCCCCAACTTCCCTCCGTTCACCGAGAAGGAGCGCTTCATCCCGGGATCCACCCCGTTCACCTTCGACTTCAAAGGCGTGAGATTCGGACTCTGCGTCTGCTACGACATATTCTTCCCCGAACAGCTGAAGAGCTGCACCATGGAGGGGTCAACGGTGAACATCGTCATATCCGCCTCCCCTGTCACATCCAGACCGGCGTTCGAGCGCGTGCTTCCCGCGAGGGCGCTGGAGAACACGTCGTACCTGGTGTTCGTGAACAACATCGGCACCTACGAGGGGATGGGGTTCTTCGCCGGTTCCAGGGCCCTGTCCCCGGACGGGAGCACCCTCGTCACGGTCGAGGGGGAGGGGATCTGTACGTTCGAATACGATCCCGATGCCGTCGAGGACGCCAGAAGGAAACGCCCCGTCATCGCCGACACCGTCTCCGGGATCACCTGGGACTGAATGTGCCAGACATCCGTATGACGCCTGACGGACAAATGTATGGCGACCGTCCCACCCAGAACGTCACCCACCAAATCTTTTTAAACATGTAGCAGATAGGGTGGCTCAAGCCGAGATGGCCCAGCCCGGTAAGGCGCGAGCCTGGAAAGTTCGTGGTGGATCACCTCGGGAGTTCAAATCT
>JAEEGH010019673.1_pt1 | contig 14137 bp, 8 predicted proteins | sample 9134181 | NCBI WGS metagenome assembly JAEEGH01 (sample SAMN16246544, study PRJNA631951) | gut metagenome | biome: gut microbiome; feature: rumen; material: DP-attached | host: Bos | place: Iran: Karaj | collected 2018-10 | reverse complement strand
AGAAGATGGCTGCACACAACGACACAGGGAAATGGGGTGAAGACCTGGCTGTGGCGTATCTGGAGAAGAAGGGATACACCATTGTGGAGCGCGACTGGAAGTCGGGCAGAAGGGACATCGACATCATTGCGCTGGACGATGACGTAGTGGTGTTCGTGGAGGTGAAGACCCGCCGCAACCGCCTTTTTGGCGAGCCAGAGGAGTCCGTCGACTACCACAAGCTGCAGAACCTGCAACAGGCCATCAGTCACTACGTGAAGTTCAGGAACATCCGTCAGGACATCCGTTTCGACATCATCTCTGTAGTGGGAACCATCGGCTCGGAGCCCGACATCCAGCACATCCAGAACGTCGCACTGCTATAAGGGCAACGACTCCAACAGGATTTCAATCAGACGGGGCACGGCATACTGGTCGAGCTCCGTCTCTTTGATCCAGATATAGTCGGGGGGAAGCACAGGTTTCTCTTCGACTTCCATAAGGTAGAAGTCGGCCAAGAGGATGCGATGGGTGAGGACGTGCTTCACGTTGAATTTTAGAGGTGAGAGGCGAGAAGTGGGAGGTAAGAGAATACCTAAAGCGCTGAACATATCTCTCACCTCTTGCCCCTCACCACTCACCTCTAAGCACAGCGGTTCCCACAGCCCCTGCCAGATATCGCCTGGACCGCGACGGTGGATTGCCGTCTCACCCTTGCAACGCACGTATATATAAATAAGGTGGCGTTCCTTCACTTGGAGCGTCTTCTGCTTCACAGGCAACTCACCCACCCTACCCTCACGAAAGGCAGAACACGTCTCTATCAAAGGACAATCGTTGCAGCGGGGTGACTGGGGCGTACATTGCATCGCCCCAAAATCCATAATGGCCTGGTTGTAATCAGAGGCGAGAGACTCAGGCAGCAGGCTCTGTGCAAGGGCGGTGAAGGTCTTCTTGCCCTCTGTGGTATTGATAGGTGTATCGATGCCGAAATGACGGGCGAGAACACGATACACGTTCCCGTCCACCACAGCCGCAGGCAGTCCGAAGGCGATGCTCCCGATGGCGGCAGCGGTATAGTCGCCCACACCTTTCAGCTGTTTGATCTCTTCAAGCGTATCAGGGAAATGACCAAGGGCGACAATCTGCTTGGCGGCAAAGTGCAGATTTCTGGCCCGGCTGTAATAGCCCAGTCCCTGCCATTCGCGCAGCACCTCGTCCTCCGTGGCCCCAGCCAGGTCTTCCACCGTCGGCCAGCGGTGCATGAACCGTTCCCAGTAGTCCCAGCCCTGCTTCACCTGCGTCTGTTGCAGGATAATCTCTGAGAGCCAGATGGCATACGGATCGTGCGTCTGCCGCCACGGCAACTCACGGCCATGCTCACGAAACCATTTCAGCAACGTTAGCGCAAATGTCCCTGCTATAGGGCTCTCCTGTTCCTTGTGAATTCTCATATCTGCTGCAAAAATACACTTTTCCCACGAAACCGCCAAACAATGTTCCAACAAAAGTGCATCAACGACTCATAGAAGTTTCTGCGACAGTTATGGCAAAGTGCACCTTATCTGTCGCAAAAATCATATATCCGCCGCATGTAACCGAGGCGAAAAACAGAGATTTTGTTGTTTCTTGCTCCAAAACGTCATAACTTTGCATCAGAAAATTTAAACAACGAAAGTATTAACATTTAAAAATCAGAAGTTATGGCAAAAGTAAATTCATTGGTAAAGCAGGTGCTCATGAGCATCGTTACCGCAGTCCGTTTCACAATCAAACAGTTGGAACCATTCAACCGCGTAGCAAGTATCGGCGGTGGACTCGTAGGGTATAACTACTATCCCCACTGAGGCATAGGTCCGAGGGCGCATAACAGAAGGGAGTTCTTTCGTTATATCAGAAGAACCACCTTCGTTATAACGCCCCCACAACTAAGAGAAAGCATCGTCCTAACGGCGGTGCTTCTATTATGATACCCAAATGCTTAATAATGTTTAAAAAATAATCACAAGCCTTGTTTGTTTGGAAAATAAACACTATCTTTGTGACACGTAAACTCATAATGACCTAAAGAGTATAGTTTATGACTGCTAACAATGAACTCGAAATCATTGCCCATATCCGGTCAGAGGTGATGGGAAATAAAGAGTTGGCGGGCGAGAATCTGTTCTTGGCCTGGGGCTATCCGACGGCCATCGTGCTCCTGTTGGAATTCTTTGCCTTGATGATCTGGAACGAAGACTGGTGTGCCTGGCTGTGGGCTGGCATTCCCTTGATCGGTACACCGCTGATGATGTATTTCCTCAATGAGGACTACGAGCGTACCCACCGTCGGACACTCGAACAGAACGTCATCCTGCAGATGTGGATCTTCGTGGGCTTCCTGAGTTGTCTCGGAGGTGCCACGATGGGCTTTGCCGGCGTGTTTCCGATACTCTATTGCACGTTCCAGGGCCTGCTCATCAGCTTCGGTTGTCTGATGACGGGCCTGATTCTCCATTTCCGTCCGAAGACGGTCTGTGGCATCTTCGGTTCTGTATTCTCGTTCGTTTCTCTCTTCTTCCAGGGTGACCTCTGGCCGTGGCAGTTGCTTGTCGCGGTGTTTGTGACTATCCTGACACTCATCATACCTGGACATCTCTTCCGTCGCTACGTTAGAATGGAAAGGGAGTTAACTTCCCTTTAACTTCAAAAAAGAAAGATATGAGTAATTTCAAATTCCCCGTTATCAATCCGCTGTTGCACAGCGACCTGCGGTTGAAGATCATGGTGGCGCTCGACAGTCTTGAGAGTACCGACTTCATGTACCTGTGTCAGATTACCGACAGCACACGTGGAAACCTGAGTATCCAGATTACCACGCTGAAGGAGGCCGGTTATCTGGAAGTGTCGAAGAGTGGCATCGGACGTTTCTCGCGTACCGTCTGCCGTATCACCAATAAGGGTCGTGAGGCCCTACATGCCTATGAGGACGGTCTGCGCCGCCTCTTTACCGAGCAGGTGCCCGAGAAAGACAAACAGGAAATAGGATAATAACAAATAAGAATATCAGAAGAAAAAACAAATAATAATAAACGTAAGCAATATGAAAAAGAATTATCAGAGTCCCGCAATGCGGGTGGTTAGAATCCAGCAGCGCTACTACATGCTATTGGGGGGCAGCAAGGTGAGTAAAGTAAACGGCGTATTTAACTATGGCGGTGGGGGCACAGGTACTGCCCGCTCCCGAGGCGATAACGGTCTGGACGAAGACGACAGCGACTATGATTTCTGATGACACGGACATGCCATCAAATTAACTGAATAAATATTACAATTGAAACAATAACAATATGTGCAAAAGATTATTCATTGTATTGGCGCTTTTCGTCTGTGGCATCGCAGGGTCTGCGCCGCCTCTTCACCGAGCAGGTACCCGAGAATGATAAACAGGAAATAGGATAAAACAAAGTACTAACAAGAATATCAGAAGATAAAAGATAAAATTTAATATAAAATAAGCAATATGAAAAAGCTTTGTAATCTTATTCTTGTCCTCCTGTGCGCAGTCGCGCAGGGGACAATGGCGCAGGAGACGCTGACCGTGTACGACGGGATGACGACGAACAGCTATGTGCCTGTCAATGCGTACTATTATAATAAATGTGCGAAGAGCCAGTGTGTCATTCCGGCAGCCGACCTGATGGAAATGACAGGTGCACAGATTACCGGCATCACCTTCTACACCACCAGCAATAACGTTCCTTACAATCTGACCAGCACCGGCATTGTCTATTTGAAGGAAGTCGGTTCTACCAGCATCAGTGCCTACGAGAGTAAGGAGGGTGCCACCACCGTTTACACTGGCACACACAGTGTTGTTTCCGACGGCAACGGCGGGGGTACGATGACTATCACCTTCAATACGCCCTACACCTACAATGGCGGAAACCTGCTGATAGGAACAGAGAATACCACGAGCGATGAAGGAAAACAATTCGTATTCTATGGTAAAACCGTCACAGGTGCATCTATTTCTGGTAAAGATGACACAAGCTGGGACAATGCATCAGCCACCCAGCGTAACTTCCTTCCCAAGACAACTTTCACCTATACGCCAGTTGGGGCTTACGTTCCCAAACCGACGAACTTAACCTGCACGCTTACGCCTGGCGATGGCAGCAAAGTTACATTAGGTTGGACGAAAAACGGCACAGCCACAGCATGGAAAGTTGCTTATAAGAAAGCTTCCGATGCTGACTTCACTGTGGTCAGTGTCACGGATAATCCCTATACCCTGAGCGGGCTTACCCCCGATGTCCCCTATACCGTCAAGGTGTGTGCTGTCAGCGGCACCGAACAAAGCTATTGGAGCAGTTCGGTGGCGTTTGAGCCTACCGGCAAAGTGATTATCGGCTCAGGACCTTCCTTCGTTACGGTTCTGCCAATTTATCCCGCCAGCAAAAATGCCGTGTCGCAGCAGATCTACACGGTTTCTGAACTGGGCAGTGCTGGTGAGATACAGAGCGTCAGCTATTACAGCACTGTAGAAAATAGCTATGCACGTACTATTGACATCTATATGGTCAGCACTACCAAAAGCATTTTTGAAAACGCGAGAGATTGGATCACTGTCAATGCCAGCAACAAGGTATTCAGTGGCTCGGTGAACTTTGCTTACGGATGGAATGCCATAGAGTTTGATAATGCCTTTACATACGACGGGGTAAAAAACGTGGCCATTATCGTTGTCGATAATACGGATACATATTATAGTCCGGCATCATTTTTGGTCTTCGATGCCACTGCTCAAGCTCTTAGCACTGCAAACCAATACTCCACCATCAACCTCAATACTCTTTCCAGTACTCTAGGTAACCTTCGAAACTACAAGAACCAGATCCGTGTGGGGAAGGTGGACCCCAACGTTTGCGAATCGCCTGCGACCTTTGCGGCTTCACCTATTTTAGCCCAAAGCGCGACATTGGCTTGGACAGGTGGCAGCGGTACCTATAACGTGGAATACAAGAAAGACAGCGATACCGAATGGACTCGGGTAGCCAGTGGAATTACCGACCTAAGTTACGTGCTGACCAACCTGACAGCACAGACCGCCTACAAAGTACGTGTGCAGTCGGTTGGAGCAGGAAGCGTCACCAGTAGCTGGAAGGCTGTCAGTTTCACCACATCCGTTACCGTTCCCCTTACTGAGGACTTTGCAACAGGAGAGATTCCCGACGGTTGGAAGCGATATCAGGGAACATTGAATAATGATGGCACTGCTACCCTTACAACACCAGTGAGCAGCGACCCATGGTTTATCGCCACTCAAAGCGGTGTGTTCGACATTCACGCCTATTCTTACATCTCTCAGACTTATACCAAATACTGGTTAGTCACACCAAACGTAGCGATAGAAGACAACGTCCAGTTAAGTTTCGACATGGCGCTGACCGGCCGTAACGGCGACGTTCAGGCAGCCCAGACCAATGGCTCTGATGACCGGTTCGTAGTGCTGGCTTCCACCAATGGCGGCTCTTCGTGGACCATCTTGCGTGAGTGGAACAACAAAACTGGTTCTGAGTATGTGCTGAACAACATCGCCTGCTCGGCCACTGGCGAGAATGTGGAAATCAACCTGAGCAGCTATGCCGGACAGAGCATCGCTGTAGCCTTCTACGTCGAATCGACAGTAAATAACGCCAATAATTACTTGCACATTGATAACGTCAGCATCGAGTACATTCCTGCTGTTACAAAGCCAACAGACCTCAGTTACAGTGAACTCACTGCCACTTCAGCAAAGCTCTCTTGGACAGAGAACGGCACGGCCACCGCATGGCAGATCTGTATAGACAATGACGAGACAAATCTCATCGCTGCAAACATTAATCCGTTCACCATCACTGGCCTCACCGCAGAAACTACCTATTCCGCCAAGGTACGTGCCGTAGGAGACAGCGAGAACAGCAAATGGAGTGCTGCCATCAGTTTCACTACACTGGAATCGGTGCCTAAACCTACTGCCTTGGCCTGTACGCTCACTCCAGGAGTTGGCACCGAGGCCACGCTCTCATGGACGGAAAACGGTATGGCCACAGCTTGGCAGATTTGCTTAGACGATGACGAGGCAAATCTCATCGCTGCCAACACCAATCCGTTCACCATCACTGGCCTCACCGCCGAGACTACCTACACCGCCAAGGTACGAGCCGTCGGCAACGGTGAGAACAGCAGCTGGAGCGATGCCGTCAGCTTTACACCGACTAATATATTAGCACTCACAGTGAACGATGGTACAACCACTAATGACTATGTGCCTATCTATGGGTACTATGCAGACGAAATCTCTATGAGCCAGTTTATCATACCTGCCGATAACCTTGCAGCTATACAACAGAACACTATCACCAAACTGACGTTCTATACCTATCAGACCTCTGTCAGTTGGGGTAGTGCCAAGTTTGAAGTCTACATGGCTGAAGTAAATAATACGGCTTTCACAAGCGGTACGCTTGTCTGGGATGGAATGACCAAGGTAATGAATGCCGGTAGCCTCTCCGTCAGTAGCGGTCAGATGGTGATAACTTTGGACGTTCCTTTCTACTATCAAGGTGGGAATCTTATGATTGGTATCAAAGAAACTACTTCCGGTTCTTATCAAACATCTTCTTGGTACGGCATAACCACTACTGAGAATACAGCTATCGGAAATGTTCATAAATCTGGCTCAAGTTACGAGACGAAGCAGTTCCTGCCTAAGATAACTTTCGAGTATTTATTAGGTGCAGTATCCACCTGTGCCAAGCCCACAGCTCTGACTCTTGTCGGCGAGCCTACCAAGAACACGGCTCAGCTATCGTGGACTGCTGGTGCTGAAGGTCAGGATGCTTGGCAGATATGCGTCAACAGTGACGAAGAACACCTGATAGATGTTACAGTGACTCCCTCTTACACGCTGACTGGTCTTAACCCAGAAACGGAATACACTGTGAAGGTTCGCGGCAACTGCGGTAGCGGTGATGTCAGTGCATGGAGCAATGAGATTTCCTTCACCACGCTCGAACAATTCCCCAAGCCCACGGACTTGGCTGCTGTTCCAACACCTACCTCAGCTATTGTTTCCTGGACGGGTGATAATGACGCCACTGGTTACAATGTGAGATATAAGAAGATTGACCTGACGTCGACGGCCATCGTCACGCTAAAGGCGGATGATGTTTGGAATGACGGCTCTGGTTATCAGATGCTGCTTGATGCAGACCACAATACCTACGGCATAACGATTCCAACAGAAGGTGCCCTGACCGACGGCGGTGATGTGGATGCTTCAGTTTACAACCAGTTTGAGTACAAGATTCCTGAAAATGCGGATGGTTCATTGATCACAACGAATATGGTTTGTGGTTCAAGTGTCACGATTGTGATTCCGGCCGGCACCTACGACTGGTGTATCACGAATCCTTCTCCTAACGACAAAATGTGGATAGCCTCTGACAATGGCAACATAGGAGGTCGTGCAAATGATTATGTGTTTGAAGCCGGGAAAGTGTACGAGTTCTATGTACATGAAAGTGGCACAGAAGATGCTATTGACGTTACGATTACGGATGCTCCCAATGGTGGCTCTGGCAGTAGCGAATGGACTGTGGTAAATAATGTCAACGATGACTCCTATGCCATTGATGGACTCGCTGCCAACACTTTCTACCAGGCAGGAGCACAGGCTATTTACGATGGAGGAACATCGGCCTGGACAACATCGTTAGTCTTCACAACCCTTATTGACAACCCCGTTCCTTTCGATGTGACGGTAACAGCTATGCCAACCTCTGCCACCATCGCGTGGACAGGTTACAGCGACAGCTACCAAGTGAAGTACAGAACCGCCGCCAGCATCAATGCTGTCTATACTGAAGGCTTTGAGAATGACTTGACAGGGTGGACGCTGAAGGATTGCGATGATGATACAGGTCTCTCTTACTACGCAAAGCACTATGGCAGTCAGGGTTTTGAGTTTTCGTTCAACTCGAATCCCCCGCAATATCTCATCTCGCCGGAACTGACGGGTTTGTCTGACGGCATGAAACTACGATTCTATTATATGAACAGTAGCAGTACCTATACTGAAACATTCAAGGTGGGATACAGCCCAACGACTAATGATGTCTCCGCCTTTACCTTCGGCGACGAGATTTCTGTCTCCGACGATCAGTGGCATCTCTACAGCGAAACCATCCCCGCAGGAACAAAGTACATCTGCTGTCAATATACGTCCAATGACAAATATGGACTCTATATTGATGACGTTGCCATTGGAACGGAGGTGGCTGCAGGCGGCTGGACTACCGTCTCTACCAACGAGGCTACGGCAGGAATTACCAGTCTCACAGCAGGTACTGAATATGATTATCAGATTATCGGCATCAAGGACAATACCGCTAATGAGGGAACTGCCATTGCCACCTTTACCACGCTCTATGTGATTACATTGTCTGATAATGCAACGGATAATTCCGACGTGATTGACAGCAACAATGGTAAGGCGTGTCAAGTTACCCTCACTGATCGCAAACTATGGAAAGACGGCTACTGGAACACGATTTGCCTGCCGTTTGACGTAGAGGACAGCGATGACGCCGACGGCATCACATTCAGCGGCACCCCGCTGGCTGGAGCTGAGGCACGCGAGTTGACCGAAGCTACCATTACAGGCACCACACTCAACCTGACGTTCAGTGACCCTGTAGATATGTTGTCGGCAGGTACACCTTATATTATTAAGTGGGCAAACGATACAGAGCATCCGACTATCGATGACCCAGTGTTCAATGGCGTGACCATCGACAGAACCCCATGGAACTACGACAATGGTGTTGACGGCGACCTGCGTGTCCGTTTCCTCGGCAACTATGATGCGATGACCATCGGCACTGAAAACAGGAGTATCCTCTTCCTCGGTACCGAGAACAGTCTCTACTATCCAAACGGTAAAGAGCAGACCACCATCGGTGCCTGCCGTGCGTACTTCAAGATTGGAGATGACACTGCCCAAGCCCGCCAGATGACGGCCTTTAACATCAACTTTGGCGACGAAACGACCGGCATCAAATCAATTGAAAATGGAAAATGGAAAATTGAAAATGATAACTGGTACGGTCTCGACGGTCGTAAGCTCAATGGCAAGCCGACTCGTAAGGGCCTTTATATCCACAATGGGGTCAAGGTCGTGATTAAATGAGTGAAGTAATAATTCTTTTACTAAATAGCAAAAATATGCATAATAATATGAAGAATAACCACAACTTGGCGCGGACAGCCCTAACGCTGCTCCTCGCCCTGCTCACCACCGCCTTGGCTTGGGCGGATGAGGTGACTGTCGGTGAGGCGAAAACCTACACAAACAACAGGCCTGTACAGGCTCAATACAAATACTCGATGACACAGCAGATCTATACGCCTGCACTGCTTGGCGGTACGCCGTTCACCATCACAGCCATCGGATTTGAAAACATTGAAGCCACGACGGCCACACGCCAGTTGGAAATATACATGGTGGAGACTGTGAAGAATTACATCATCAATCTTAGCGACTGGATTCCCGTCTGCGATGCTGACTTGGTGTTTAGCGGAAAGGCAACCTTTGTAGGCAACGGATGGAACAGCATCACACTCGACAGACCCTATACATACGACGGCTCAACAAACATGGCCCTGATAGTCAACGACAAGACGGGCGACGGCGTAACCTCCACCTGTCCCCAGTTCCGCGTCCACAACGGTTTGTCAAACTATCAGAGCATGTATGTGATGACCAACGATGCAGCCTACGACGCAGCCAACATGAAGCCTGTCTACGGACAGGGCAGATGGCAGAGCGTGAACCAGCTGAAACTGCAGGTGGACTATATCACCGACGCTCCCGCGATGCCCACTTCGGTAACCATAAGCGATATATCTCGTTATGGCACCACAGTGACATGGGAGGGTGAAGGCACGGAGTGGAACCTGCAATACAAGCCTAGCACTGACGCTGCTTGGACGACGGTGAACGGACTGACGGCACAGAGCTGCGGCATCAGCGGTCTCGACCCTTCCACCACATATCAGGTGCGCGTGCAAACTGTGGAAAACGGGAAGGTCTCGTTCTGGAAGAGAGCATCGAATTTCACCACCTCGTCTTCTATCACCAAGCCCAGCCGTGCCACATGCACAGCCTTTACCTCCACATCTGCTTCGCTGAGCTGGATGGAGAACGGCAGCGCCACCCAGTGGCAGATTTGCCTTGACGACGACGCGACAAACCTCATCAACACAGACAGCAATCCTTACGTTGTCAGCGGCCTTACCGCTGGCGTGAAGCATACGGCGAAAGTGCGGGCTGTCAGCGGCAGCGACTATAGCGCGTGGAGCAATCCCACCACCGTCGAGTCCACGACGGGCACCGTCATCAGTTCGGGCACGGTCTATCTGAATGAGGAGCAGAGGTTCGTTCCAACGTCATACAGCAAGTATTCCGTTACAGAGCAGATTTATACGTCTGCTGAGCTAGGAAGCGACCCCAAGATGATTCAGAGCATTGGCTTCTATGTTGCCCGTGCTTACGACAACGGCAAGCGGAATCTGAAGATTTACATGGCACACACTAACAATACATATTTCACCTCATCTACCAACTGGCTTTCTGTCACCAGTGAAGACCTTGTATTCAGTGGTACGGTGGACTTCAAACCCGCTGGATGGATCAACATCCCACTCACCGAACCTTTTGAGTACGACGGCAGGAGCAACGTCGCCATTATTGTGGACGACAACACGGGAGGGACATGCTCACTTTACTTCAATGAGTATACCGTTAGCACTGGTTATACGGCCATGTATTACTCGAGCGACACGAACAACTACGACCCACTGACGATAAGCGCATTAGGCTTCAGAGAGCATTATAAGAACCAGATAAGCCTCGGCATGGAAGATCCCGTCTGCCGCCAGCCCAAGTCTCTCACCACCAAACTCGTCGGTCCGACACAGGCCGTGCTTGACTGGTATGAGATGGGCGATGCCACCGAGTGGCAGCTGTGCGTGAACGGCGATGAGACGAACCTCGTTGATGTCAATGCAAAGCCATATACGCTGACCGGCCTGACGGCTGAGACGGCATACAGCGTGAAGGTTCGCGCCATAAAGGGCAGTGAGCACGGCAAGTGGAGCTCTTCCCTCACTTTCACCACCACAGAGGTGAACCCTGTGCCGCTTTACGTGAAAGTCAGCGCGCAGCACACCTCCGCCACCGTGTCATGGATAGGCTTCAGCGAGAGCTACAACGTGCGTTACAAGGCGGCTGATGCCAGCGACTGGCAGCCCGTGATAACCGGCAGCGAGCCTACCGCCACCATCGCCGGTCTCACCCCCGCCACCGACTATGTGTGTCAGGTGCAGGGCATTGTCGGCGAGGCTGTGTCTGAATGGTCTGAGGTCTCGCTGTTCACCACGCCCGACGCATCGACCAAGCTGTTCGTCACTGCCGGTAACTGGAATGAAGCTGCCAACTGGATGCCCGCCGGTGTTCCTACGTCTGAAGACGATGTGGTCATCCTGACAGCCGCCATCATCCCGGACTGTGTGGTGGCTACGGCTAATCACATCACCATCGACGGCGATGACTATGGTGGTGGTGGGCCTATGGCCAGAAGTGCAACGAGGGCAGGCCTTGGCGGGACGAGAGGTGCCTCCACAGCCCCTGTTGGCTCTATCACTATTAAGGAAGGCGGCCAGTTACGGCATGCTACCGATAACCTCCTCGTGACGTTGGAGAAGAACATCTCTGGCTACAGCAGCTCCATGGGCGGCTATCGCCTGTTCGCCGTACCCTTCAACGATGGCTGTTGGGTGGGTGATGTGGCAGATATGACCAGCGGCAGCTACGACCTCTACGAGTTCAAATCTGCCGAGGAACTGGAATGGCGCAACTATAAGGAGGGTAGCTTCTGGTTGTTCCCCAACAACGAAAGTGGCTACCTCTACGCCAATAGCACCGACCGGACGCTTGCGTTCACTGGCAGGACCGATGCCAACGACGGCAACGGCTTTTACAGCAATGTCTATGTCGATAAGAATGTTGAAGTCACACCGTTCACCAACGGCTGGCGTGTGTTCAGTAACAACGCCGTCAGCAATGCTTATATAGAGTACGGAACGTTTAGCGGGGATGACTATGTCGCTGCCGATGCCAAGTTCTACAAGATGAATGCCACCGGCAACGGCTTCGACCTCTACAAGAACTACGTCATTGTAGCTCCCGGTGAGGCCATCTTCATGGAGGTCAGCCAGAGTGGCTCCCTGCATTGCAGCTATGACCCGCTCTACCGTTATGAACCTGCACCCGAGAAGGGCACGTTCTACCTGCCCGCCCTACCGCTGCACGGCAAGTCCATCCATCAGGATGCCAACCCGCAGATCCTGCAGGGCGATGCCAACGGCGACGGTAAGATGGATGCCGCAGACATCGTGGAGATGGTCAATGCCAAGAAGGGACAGCCCTCTTTGAAGTTTGTCTTACGGAATGCCGACATCAATGGTGATGGTGTGATTACCGATGCCGACATCAACGCCGTTGCCAATATCATCTTGGGCAAGGCACAATGAAACTCACAGGGACAAGTCCCTTGAATAAATAAATCAAGTTATGAGTACCATCAAATTTAAAGACGGAGCCGAATGGGACTGGAGCGACGTGGAACTGATAGGTCAGTCGGTCAAACAGTCTGATGCGAAGAATTGTACTAACGACGGCTACTTCACCTGGAATGCCGCCACGCAGACGCTCACCTCTGTGAAGTCGAACGACAACAAGCAGGTGTGGGTGTACCTCGGTCTGAAGAGCAATCCGAGTGTCAAGGCTCCTGCCCTAATCGCCACCGGCGAGGGCTGGAAGTACACGATGATCTCGACGAGCGAGACAGAGATGACGCAGTCGGCTAACTCTTACTTCAGGTTCAACTTCGACTTTGCACCGAAGGACAGCGACGACGAGAAAATCGACTTCTCTGCTCTGGAACTTGATCCTGAGACCAATCCCAACGGCTACTTCAAGTTCCCATATTCAGACACCAGATGGCCGGTATTCTGCTACAGCAACACGCCTCCAGGCGAGTACATCCTGCGCTTCTGGGTAAAGAGCAACCACGATGTGAACTGTACGATGAAGTTCATCATCACGCCGGAAGAATAGCGACGAATAGTTTTCGGCACAGAAACATTCAGGATAACAGTCACGCTTAGTGATTTCTCCCTCGCCCCGCCGTCCGTAATGGGCGGCGGGGTATTTCGTGAGCTGCTCGTTAGGAATCCCACAAAAGTAGACAAATAACGGTCACGGTCACACGTGTGACCATGTGACCGTTTGGTTTGATACGTGAGAAATGTGTAAACAAATTTCAAAGCAAAGCACAAAACATGATTGCCTTTATATCTTGTTGAAATACAAATAGTTATGAAACTGGAATTTTAGGCTAAGGAAAACCGGACTTTAGGCTAGGTAAAGTCGGGGTTTACTTAGCCTAAACTCCCACTTTAGGCTAACTAAAGTCCGGGTTTACCCTAAGGATTTTTGGAGTGTAAAATAATTTCAAATCCTTGCACTTGAAAAGGTCACATGGTCACACGTGTGACTGTGACCGTTTTTCACCAAAATAGGCTGCACCGTTGCGATGCAGCCTATGATGATGACAGGGGATGGAAGGGGACTACTTGATCACCTTCTTGCCGTTGATGATGTAGATACCCTTGCTTGCGTTGTTGACGCGGATGCCTTGAAGGTTGTAGATGACGTTATCGCCATCTGCTGTAGCCTTGACGGTGTTGATGCCTGTGGTAGCGGTGCCGTCAACGTGGGCTTCCTTTCCGAGGCCACCCATGCTGTTGGCCGTGCGGATGGTCAGCTCGTCAACAGCGGGGTCGATGTTAATCTTGAAGCTGCCGTCGATTGACAGTCCGGCAAACTCACCGTTCTTGAAGATGGCGCAGCTGGTCATGCCGTTGTTCTGGAGACTGAATGTCACCGTGCCGTTGGCATACTTGGCATCGGCGGGAGCCTCCAGTTGCTTGGTCAGCGTGGCGGGATCCCACTGTTTCTCGGGATTCTCGGAGAACATCATCTTGTAGCTGAAATTGGCTGCCTGTT
>JAEEGH010019670.1_pt1 | contig 14140 bp, 14 predicted proteins | sample 9134181 | NCBI WGS metagenome assembly JAEEGH01 (sample SAMN16246544, study PRJNA631951) | gut metagenome | biome: gut microbiome; feature: rumen; material: DP-attached | host: Bos | place: Iran: Karaj | collected 2018-10 | reverse complement strand
ACAAAACATGCAGCCAGTTCTTTCGCTTCATTCAGATTTTTGCATTGCACATACTACACATATTTGCTACACTTATTTCATCGGGTCGAAAAAGAAAGGAATCCAAATGAACGTGACACTTGCAATGCCGGCCGAACTCGTGGCCGATTCCCGTCGCTATGCGGCGGAACATGGTACCACACTCAACGCCCTTATCCGCGAACTGCTCAACGAGTTGCGCACCAAACGGCAGGGAGCCGCGGAAAGGAAAAGAGCGGCTGACGACATGGTCGCGTATCTTAAAAAGCATTCCGGCCATTCGCCAGAGGGATGGAAATTCAACCGCGAAGAACTCCACGTGCGAAATCCTGAGAGGGGCTGGTGATGATGCGTTTTCTGGATACCAATGTTCTGGCCTATTCCATAGATGGGCGCTTTCCCGAAAAACAGCGGATAGCCTTGGACATCTTGCACAAGGCGGTAATTAAGCGCAACGCCGCTGTGTCAATTCAAGTCTTGACCGAATTCTCCAATGTGGCAATTAACAAACTGGGGCAAACTCCAGATGAAGTTCGACAGGAAGTCATGGTTTGGTCGGAGAAACTGGTTTTCATCGAACCGTCCGTGCGACACCTGACCCGCGCGCTGGAAATCCACGCCTTTTGCCAGATTTCAATCTGGGACGCGCTCGTTGTCGCCGCAGCGGAAGCCGGAGGATGCGACACCATCCTGTCGGAGGACTTCAACGACGGCCAGCACTATTGCGGCATCTTGGCACAGAACCCCTTCGCATGAAAGCCGCCCGCAGGCGCTACCCCTTCAACGACGCCAGCGGCACGAGGCGGACGAGGGGCTCGACGAGGTCGCGCTCGGAGGCGATGACGTCCTCGATGTCCTTGTAGGCCTGCGGGGCCTCGGAGAGGTCGAGCTTCCCCTTTGCCTTGCCGAAGCCGCGGTAGGGATGCCAGCGTTCGCAGACAATCCCCTCCATGGCCTTGTCGCACTCCTCGGCGGTGAGCTGGGTCGAGGCGGCGATGCGGCTCATCTTGCGGCCGGCGCCGTGCGAGCAGCTCATGAAGGAATCGGGATTGCCGAGTCCGCGCACGATGTAGCTTGCCGTCCCCATCGAGCCGGGGATGATGCCGATTTCGTCGAGCTTGGCGCTCGTCGCGCCCTTGCGGTGGACGCAGACCTTCTTGCCGAAGTGCTCCTCGAAGGCGGCGTAGTTGTGGTGGATGTCGATTGTCCGCAGGAAGTTCGCCTGCGGTGCGAACTCGAGGAAGACCTCCTTCATCGCCTCCATCATGCGCCGACGGTTCTCCTTGGCGTAGCGGAGCGCGAAGAGCATGTCCGTGAAGTAGTCGTGCCCGACCTGCTCCTCGATGGGGAGAAAGGCGAGGTCCGGATCGGCGAGCGCCACGCGGAAGCGCGCGCACATCTTCGCCGCGATGCGGTGGTAGTGCTCCTCGATGCGCTTCCCGAGGTTGCGCGAGCCGGAGTGGATCATCAGCCAGACCTTCGCGCCGCCCTCCGGATCGCCCGCGCCGTCGAGCGACGTTGTCTTCTGGAGCTCGATGAAGTGGTTGCCGCCGCCGAGCGTCCCGAGGTTCGCGCGGTCGAGCTTCGACGGCCACATCTGGCAGCGCTCGCCGTTGTTGGCGAGGTACTCCTCGAAGCCCTCCCACTTCTGGACGCTCTTGTGCGATTCGCCTTCCCCGACGGGGATGCGCTCCTTGAGCTTCTCCTGGAAGGCGCGGCGGAAGGGCATCTCCGCGAAGGCCTCGGCCGGGATGTCGGTCTCCGTCGCGATCATTCCGCAGCCGATGTCGACGCCAACCGCTGCCGGAATGACGGCATTGTCGGCGGCGACAACGCCTCCGATCGGCATGCCGTAGCCCTGGTGCGCGTCAGGCATCAGCGCCACATGATGGAACAGCGCCGGATGGCGGGCGAGATTTCCCGCCTGCTTCAGCGCGCCCTCCTCGCAGTTCTCGCACCAGCTCTTCACGGGCAGTGCGCCCTCTTCTGTTGTTTCCCACTTCATAGTCGTTCCTCGTTTCGGGTTCCTCGTTTCGGGTTCCTGGTTCCTGGTTCTCGGTTCCTGGTTCTTAGTTCCTAGTTCTTGGTTCCTAGTTTATGGTTCAATGACTTCCTTATCGCAATCACCGTGCCAAATTTGCGGAAAAAGAGTCTATTTCGAAATAAATGACTGAAATGCTGGGTTTTATGAGAATTTGTCATGCCGACGGGGTGTATGTGGGCAGTTGTAGGCCTAGAAAATTTTCAACCATTTCGCTAGAATAATAGTATGTTCATGCTCCACTTATTCATGGCATTTGCACTGGTGCACCCTAGTGCACCAGTGCAAATGCCACGTTTTTGCCGCCGTTTTGATAAAATAGTGTCAGTGACAAAACAATGAAAGAACAGAACTATGCCAACAGTAGCGCCTCCACGTACAGCCCCTCCACGCAGAAAGACAAGTCCCACGGTCCACGAAGACAATGGCCTGGGCAACGGACTTGGCTGGGATTCCCAGGTCATCCTCTTCAATGACGACGTGCACACCTTCGAGTATGTCGTCTCAATGCTATGCTCCGTGTTTGGCCACAGTATGCAGTTGGCTGAAAAGATCATGCTGGAAGCCCATACAAAGGGTCGCGCCATCGCCGAGGTAGAAGAACGGAAGAAGGCCGAGGAACATGCGGCCAGCCTACGATCCGGTGGCCTTCAAGCCACCGTGGAGAACATCGGGTGAGCATCTACCTGCTGGACAAGGGCGACCCACGTTTCCCGTCCGCCCGCCTTGCGAGCCCGGACGAGCATGGCATTCTTGCAATTGGCGGCGACTACACCGTGCCCCGGCTTCTCGAGGCCTACGCCGGCGGTATTTTCCCCTGGAGCACCTTCCGCGGCCACATCACATGGCATTCCCCCGATCCGCGCTTCGTCCTGCTTCCCGAGCACTTCCGGATTCCACGGTCCCTGCAGCGGGTTCTCAAGAAGCGCCCCTTTGAAATCACCGTTGACCGGGCTTTTGAACGCGTCATCGCGGCCTGCGCGGCGGTCCCGCGGCCGGAGGGTTCGACATGGATAAACGACCGACTTCGAGTCGGCTACGTCAATCTGCACCAGGCAGGCTTCGCCCACTCCGTCGAGGCGTGGTCAGATGGTGAACTGGTCGGAGGCCTATACGGTGTCTCCATACGGGGCGTTTTCTGCGGAGAGTCGATGTTCTCGTTGGTGACGGACGCCTCAAAGTGCGCATTCGCCATGCTTGCGCCGGCTCTCTTCGCCGCAGGCTGCCCGATGATTGACTGCCAGACGTATTCGGACCATATGGCGCATTTCGGCGCGGCGGACATGCCGCGCGCCGAGTATCTCGACCGTCTCGCCGCAGCCCTTCGAAACGGCGCGGAGACAGACTGGGCGAACCTCCAGTTCGTCCACTCCGGGGGTTAACATACGAACCTCCCGATTACATCCCTGTTCGTCGTGTAGTGAAGCGTCTCCTTTTCGATGGTCGTGCCGAGGTCCTCGGGGGAGCCGCCGTGGCGGCTGAGGAGGACCGCAAGCGGTACGAGCAGCTGGTCTGCGAGGTGTTCCTCGACAGCCGCGCCGGCCTTCAGGAAGCGCCTCACCTGCGAGACGACGCCGTTGGCCACCGCTTTGCGCGATCGGTTGTAGCTTCCGACTTCGGAAACGACGACCGAGGCGTTCGCGAAGTCGAGCTGCGCGAAGCAGCAGTTGCCAGGTCCGGGCGACTGCGCTTCAAGCACCTCCTGCCGCAACGAAAGGTCCAGAAGCTTGTGCGAGACGATTTCGGCCTCGTTCTCGGCGATGACGCGCGGGATGTTCGACACGATGCCGACGGCGCGGCCACCTCGGTAGTCGCCAAGCCCGGTGAAAGACCACGACTTGTTCGCCCTTGCCTTGTCGAAGGGCTTGATTGAAAGCCTGATTTCCCCGCCGGCAGCCGGATAGAACCCGTGGCGCACCAGTTCGGCCTCGATCTCCGCGCCCATTGCGCGAAGCTGCGGCAGATAGGCGACGGCGAAGAACTCCCAGATCGGCGCCCATTGCACGTGCGTCCCGCCGGAAATCGTCACGGACGACGGGATGTCGGCCATCAGCAGAACGGGCAGCACAGTCTGCGCCACAAGCGTGGCGCTTCCCGCCGTCCCCACGTCGAAACGGTATTCGCCGCCGCGAATCGGACCGGGGGAAAAGGAAAGGGCGAGCGAGCCCACTTCGTCCCCTTCGACCTGCGCGCCGCAGACTTCGGCGACAGCCCTGACGCATGTCAGGTGCTGGCGCTTCAGTCCCGGCACTTCGCGCCTGGCGCGCACATTCACCATCCTGAACGGCGTTTGCGTGATCGCGGAGAGCGAGAGCGACGTGCGCAGAATCTGCCCGCCGCCCTCGCCCTGGGTACCATCTATTGTGATCAGTTTGTTCATAACTCTCTTTCAAAAACAAACCGGCCCGGGATACCTTGGGATTTCTCTTTCGGCATCCCGGGCCGGGCGGGAAATGAATGCGGAGTCGGACAAGTTTTACGTCTTGAGGCGTGAGGCTTGAGGTGTAAGCCCTTAACCTTTGCGGTTTGACAGCCTATGCCGGCCTGCGGTCTCAATATCGTTATTTCGATCAGTTTTCAGGACTGATCCAAGCAGTTTTTAGGACTGCTTAAGGAGACCCCGCCATTCATTCCCAAATGGATTAGTCATCGATTTCAATCTCGACCTTGGTGGAGGCGTTGAATTCGTCAAGGGCATCCTGCAGGGCGTCTGCCCTCTTCTGGAGTTCGGCGACTTCCGCAAGCACGCGCGCCTGCCCCACGACCGCCTCAATCTCGCGAACGATTTTGTTTCCGTACGCGACCTCCTCGAAGCGCCCCTCCTTGACATTGAGGCTGTTCAGAAAGGCGATTTCGGACTTCACCTCGTCGAGTTCGATGATTTTCGCCACAATCGGGTTGTTGGCCTGGGCGATTGCCGACTTGATGGCGACGAGCCGGGCTTCGAGCATCTTCGCCTCCGCATACGAGGCCTCGACATCGACGCGGCGAGGAAGGCTCTTGTCCTTTGAGTTCTCCTGCTGGATGATTTCCCGCGCCTTTGCGAGACGGCCCGCCACGCGGTTCTTCTCCTTGAGCGCCCGCGCAATAGAAACCAGTTTCTTCATTTCGTGTTCCTTTCCCAATGCAAGTTGATTGAATCCACCGCTTCCCGCACCCCCTGCCGGCCCTTGTGCCGGCAGGGGGCGCCAAGCGGCGCAGTTATTATACTGCAAAAGCCGTGCCAACTGGGTGATATTATTTGACAGTAATTCATAGAATATTGGTATTTCGAAATCTGAAATAATTCAATGTTTTTCTGCGACGAAATGGCGGTCCGTATTTACATGGAGAAACTTCTAGATACTAGAAATTTCGATATGCAACCCTTGCCAACACACTCGTCAAAAACCAATGTGTGGCGGACGGGCCGTCCGCGTTCCGGCAATTTCTGTCCGCACCGTAGTTGCAAGTATGCTCGACTGCGATTTGACACCCACCCAATTGAAGCCTGACACCAGCCTGTGGGAGAGCCTGACACCAGCCCGTGGGAGAGCCTGACACCAGCCCGTGGGAGAGCCTGACACCAGCCCGTAGGGTGTCTGACACCAAGACTGCGCGGGTGTCTGACACCAAGGCGTTTTCAGATTTCCGCATCGTATTCTGGCGAAAGCGTGATTTATCGGATATTGTTGCGTTTCAATAATTCTAAATTATGAATGAGATATGTCCGCACCGTAGTTGAAAAACACGCCAGGTGTCTGACACCATGGGGCGGAAGGAGGTGTCGGGGTGTCTGACACCCAATTGATATCAGACCTTACCAAGCGCTAAACAGCCAAGTTTAAAATAGTTGTTCGCACCGTAGTTGCAAAACGCAGATGGTGTCTGACACCGTAGGGCGGAAAAAGAATTAAGGTGTCTGACACCAGCTGGGCGTCAAACACCTCGCGAACGCAATACTATCGTTATACGGCGTAATATCCGCCGTTTTTCGGGGCGCCGCGGAATTCGATCTTCCCGGCTTCTTTGAGCACCTTGAGGTATCGCGAGACAGTCGGTATGCTCTTGCCGATGTATGTCGCTATCACATTGCTCCTTATGCCTGGTTGCAACATGACGGTTTGGAGAATGTCTTTTGCGATTCCGTCATTTACTCTATCATTTACTCTATCATCGTTTCCGCCATTTACTCTATCACCATCCCGGATTGCTATCGACTGTCCCATGAGCCGCAGGAGCTCTCGTTGGGTCTCGATGATTCTGTCACGGACAAAGAGGACGAACGGCGCGGGCGAACGCCCGGCCTTGTCAAGCGCGGCGATGTAGTCGTGGCGGCAGATTGGCGGTATGATCGCTATCGTCCATCCGGCGCGGAGTAGCGCCAGGTTCATGAGGAGGCGCGCCACCCGCCCATTGCCGTCCACGAACGGGTGGATGTAGACAAACTTCTGGTGGACGCGTGCCGCGAACTCCACGGGGTGAAGCTTCCCTTCGTTTTCAGCCATCCACTCAACGAACTCCGCCATGAGTGAAGGCACTTTGTCGGGCGCTGGAAGAACACGGTGCGAGCCGGAAATGAACACGGGCACTTTCCGCCACGCCCCAGCATTGTCCTTGTCGATTTGCGAATAAAAAAGGCGGTGCAGTTCAAGGATGTCCGATTCGGACACCGGCCTCTCCGTCGAAATCTCGTATAGGAAATCGTAGGCCTTTGCGTGTCCTGTTGCCTCGTAGATGTCCCTCAGCGGCTTGCCGCCAATCGCGAGGCCGTCCTCTATCACGACCTTCGTCTCGCTCTCCGTGAGCGAGTTCCCCTCCAGGGCGTTGCTCGTGTAGGTCAGGCCTACGCGGTAGTATTCCCGAAGCGATTTAAGCGTTGCCACGGGGAGCGGCCGCAGCGCGGCGAGCCGAGCGGCATAGATGTCGCACAATTTGAAATCGGTCTTGGTGAGGTTCTTCATTCACTAAAGATTATACCATTTTTGCACGCAATTTCGCCATCTGGCCGCCGCGCCGCGCTATCCAGAATTCTAGCGTATGTGATAGAATTTATAGTATGAAAACTACGGTCATATCCGTTCTCGGGACTCAGAAGGACGCGCATGGCGGGACAAGCCCGGCGCGCTGGAACACGTGGCGGCCGACAATCGGCCTCGTCCAGCAGGAGGCGCTGCGAATCGACGAACTCCACCTGATCCTCAATGCCGAATTCAAGCCGCTCGCGGAGCAGGTGGGCGCGGACATCGCGACGGTCTCGCCGGAGACAAAGGTCGTCTTCGACATCGTGGAGCTGAAAGATCCCTGGGACTTCGAGGAGGTCTACGAGAAGTTCTACGACTACGCCAAAAAGCCCTGCTTCCACGAGGAGGGAACCGACTACTACATCCACATCACGACAGGCTCGCATGTGGAGCAGATCTGCCTCTTCCTGCTCGCGGAGTCGCACCACCTGCAGGCGAAGCTCGTGCAGACAGCGCCCAAGGAGGGACACGTCCGCCATTCCCGCGATTCGCGCGGCGTCTGCAGCATCATCGACCTCGACCTCTCGCGCTACGACAAGCTCGCCAGGCGCTTCGAGGTCGAGCGGCAGAACGACCTCTCCTTTCTCAAGCAGGGCATCGACACGAAGAACAAGGCCTTCAACCGGCTCATCGAGACCATCGAGCGCGTAGCGGTCCGCTCCTCCGACCCGATCCTCCTCACAGGCCCGACCGGCGCCGGCAAGAGCCAGCTGGCCAAGCAGATCTTCCTGCTCAAAAAACAATCGGGCAAACTCAAGGGCCCGTTCGTCGACGTCAACTGCGCGACACTTGCCGGCGAGACCGCAAAGGCGGCGCTCTTCGGCTACAAGAAAGGCGCCTTCACAGGTGCCGTCGCCGACCACGACGGCTACCTCAAGGAGGCCGACGGCGGCATCGTCTTCCTCGACGAAATAGGCGAACTCCCCATGGAGGCTCAGGCGATGCTCCTCAAGGCGATCGAGGAGAAGACCTTCCGCCCGCTCGGCGCCTCGCGCGACGAACACAGCGACTTCCAGCTCATCTGCGGCACGAACCGTGACCTCGGCGACGCCCACCGCTTCCGCCCCGACCTCCTCGCCCGCATCGACCTCTGGAGTTTCCGGCTTCCCGGCCTCGCCGACCGCCGCGAAGACATCGAGCCCAACCTCGACTACGAACTAGCGCGCTTCTCGCAGCGCACCGGCAAGCACGTCTCCTTCAACAGGGAGGGGCGCGAGCGCTTCCTCGCCTTCGCGCTCGCCCCTTCAAACCGCTGGTCGGGAAACTTCCGCGACCTCAATGCCATGGTCGTGCGCATGGCGACGCTCGCGGACGGCGGGCGCATCACGGTGGAACTCGTCGAGGAGGAAATCGACCGCGCCAAGTCGCAATGCGGTAAAACCGACGGCGCAGCATCCGCAGGGGGCGTCGACCTCGTGCCGCTTCTCGGGAATAACTGCCATTCGCGCTATGACGACTTCGACCTCGTGCAGCTGGCCCACGTCGTAGACGTCTGCCGGGAATCGGCCACGGCCGCCGATGCGGCCAAGCGCCTCTTCGCCGTTTCGCGTCTCGCGAAAAAGACGGCAAACGATTCGGACAGGCTCTCCAAGTACCTCGCCAAATTCGGACTTCGCTTCAGGGAACTCAACAAGGCAGGCGGAAACGATAATGCCGGATGACATTTCCGCCAATGCCGTCAACGGAGCAATTGGAGTTACTCCGTTTTGGCTTTCTTACGTGTAACGCCATCGCCGTAGATGGTGGTCCAGTCATCCTTCATCGAGATTGGAATCCAGCCATTCGCCTCGCATAGTGCACGCATTTTGTCGGCCTTTCCGGCGTTTCCGTTCTCGCGTTCCAAATCGTCGCAGCAGAGCATGAAGGCCCTGCTTCTGCTTGGGTTACGGGTGGTCGCGAATTTCGCCATGCTGAAGTCGCCGTTGCTGTTCCCAAAGCTCAGGACGGGCTGCAGGCCTATTTCCCGCAAGATGGCGGCGACCTTGTTCATCTTGAGGTTCTTGACGATGAAAACCCCGCCGAGGACGATCTCGTTGTCGTCCGCGAGCTGGTAGGAGAGCCCGTCGGCTTCTCCCTGACCCGTTGCGACAAGGCTCTCGTCGGAGCCAATGATGCGGTAAGGCGGGATGTCAAGAGGCGAGTTCTCGACGAGGGCCCTCACTATGAGGCGGTCCGTGCCGCTCACCACCCAGATGGTAAAGCCGTTCGCCTTCAAATAGTCGACGACCTGGAGCATGGGCCGGTAGAATCCGTCGCCACGCGCCATGCCCTCGTAGCTTGGCATGGGCTGCTTTTTGAATGACTGGACGTAGGCATCGAACTCCGCGATTGTGAACCCCTTGAATGCGGAGGCCACGGCCTTGCCGTGGTCCGTCTCCAATCCCTTTGCTGCAACACCGGTCTTGTTCATCTCAACGATCTTCCGGGCCGTTTCGCGTTCTTCCGGGCTGGTCTTGTCCTTGTAGTCGGGATCCTCAAGGACGCGGTGCAGGAGCAATGTGTAGTCGAAGTAGTTGGGGTCGGTCTCGCAGAACAACGTGCCGTCCAGGTCGAAGACGGCGATGCGCCGTTCGGGAGGAATGTAGTCGGGGGACTTCCTGTCCGTCGTCGCGGTGACATAGTTCAGTATCTCCGCCTTTGAGGCCGCGCCATCGCGCCACATAGAGAGCGCATTTTCCGTGCGGCATCCCGTCAGCGCCAGCATTGCCGCCGCCGCAACCGCAAGAAGCGTCTTCATGTTCGAAAAAGTTGTCTTCATGCCTAAAACCTTCCGTAAGCATGATACCAAAACTTGGGCAATCTGGCACATGAGTCATTCCCGGCGTGGCGGCAACTGCCGCCACGCCGGGAATGACCTCTTGCCAGATTGTTTATCTTTGATTTGGGTTTAAATTTGTGGATTCTCTTGAAAGGTCAGGCGATGCTCAACTGCGCTTACCGCCGCGCTTGGCATAATCACGGTCGATGTCGGCTTTCCACCCCGAACCACTGAGCATGTCGCTGAGTTTTTCCTGGGACATGTTTCTCGCCGCTGTGACGACGTTTGCCGCCCCGGTGTAGACGGTGTCCAATCCAGCCCCGTCCGCGACGAAATTGGCCGTCCGGGAACTTGCAATGCCCAAAGCCCCGGCAGAAGCGAACGAGTCGATGTTGGCGCCAAGGTAGATGAACTCCCAGCCGTAATCATTCTGCTCCTTTGAAACCATCTGCGCTATTTTCCTGGTGGAATACTTCTGGCTGGCATTTTCATAGCCGTCGGTGATGATTACGAAAATAACGTGCTCGGCCCTTCTATTCTCGGCCGCATGGCGCTGGTGTCCTACGGCATGTCTTATGGCGTCGCCGAAGGCATCGTTCAAGGCGGTGCAACCCCGCGGCACGTATTCACGCTCTGTGAGCGGCTGAATGTCCGCGACAGGCGCGTGATCATGGAGCACCACGCTTTGGTCATCGAACAAAACGGTCGACACGAACAACTCCCCGCCAGTCTCCCGCTTCTGCTTCTCGATCATCGAATTAAAGCCGTCGATTGTGGAGCGCACAAGGTTGGACATCGACCCGCTTCGATCCAGGACGAAGTACAGTTCCGTGATGCCGGTGGCGATTTCACCTTTCTTATCGGATGTCTTCTTATGTTTCTTTGCCGTCTTGTGTTGCCCAGCCTGCAAAGCCGCCTTGACCTCCTCCTGGACTTTGATGTACTCGCCGAACACCTCGTTCTGCTTGACTGGCAGCGCCGTCAGGATTTTCGCCGACACAGAGAGATACTCCTCGGCCTTGTTCGGATCACCAAGGGCGATGAAGTCCCGCGTGTTGCAAAGTCGGTCGGCAGCCTTGACGAGGATGGCTTCCGGCGAGGCGTTTTTGGCCAGATAGTCCAGCCAGTCGCCCTTGTCGTGGAAGCGTTTCTCATCGCGTGTGAGAATGTCTATGTCGGCAAGGATTTTTTTACCGTAATAAAGGCCCGAATACTGGAGGATGTCGCCTTCTGTGACATTCGTATCCTCCAGGAGGTCATGTCCCCAGGCAGTCGCAAGAACGCCCTTGTCATATACGCCCCATTTGCACAGCAGCGCGACAACGGCACGGGGATGCTCGATGTACGGTGTCTTTCCGTCCTTTCGGAACTGTCCCGCGTGCCCCTTTTCGGCAAGGACCTTAAGAAACGCGTCGGGCCCCTCGTTTTCGATAGGCTTGTACTCCTCGTGTAAAACAAGTTCGCTGCGAACGCGAAGATGCCACAAGTCCTTGAGAAGTTGCTCTCCCTCCGCCTTCAGCTTGTTGTACTCCTTGGCCGCCTTCGTCTTGCCACCAGCCTTGCCGTTGGCAATGAACTTGCCTTCAACGAACGAAAGCGAATCCTGCACTTCGTGTATCAGGGCGAGGATTTCGTATTTTTCATTCTCCGGGAGAATGCTAAAACGTTTCCCACCGAGAATGGACTCCTTCCTGCCAGCCTTCTTCTGCCAGGCGTCGTATCTGGCGCAAGTCTCAGGGTAGGCCAATTTCAGTTGTTCAAGTTCCCACTGTTCCAGCATGGTATTGCTCCTTTTTTGGTTGTCGCGTTACGGGTATTTTCCCGCTTTTGATGGAAAGAGTATAGCATAATTTACTAGTTTGTCAATTGATTTTTTAATAAATTTTGATTCTTGCGGTATTTCGCCTGGTTTTGTATAATTGTTTCATGGATAAAAAAGACAATCGATATGTGGACGACGAAACGGAGAATGTCGGAAGGACAATACGCACGCTGCGCGAGGCCGGCAATCTGCGCCAGAGCGAGGTGGCAAAGCGCCTTGGCATGTCGGCCGCGCAACTATGCCACATCGAAAAGAGCAAGAACACACCGTCCCTGCCGACGTTGCGCCGCATAGCGGAGGCCCTTGGCACGACAATATCGGAACTGACGGAAGGCGCGCCCGCCGCCAGCCAGGCCATGATGGCCCCGGCCTGTGAAGAATCCATGCCGGATTATGTCGCCGAAGCCCCTGAATCCGACAGTTACGCTCCCATGTCGATTGGCTATGGCGGCGGTGCCGCGAAACGAGACAGGGCATTCCTGCCGCCCCACATTTCGCCCGTTTCGCGTGCGGCGGCCTCGGACATGGACAAACTGCCGGAACGATGCAGAAAACAGGTGGTCAAGCGCATATTCGAATACATGGCGGTCGAGGAGAAGGCAGGCGTTCCCGTGAGGCCCTCTCTGACACTCTCTTTTCCAGTTGAGGCCGCCATCGGCGAAGGCGAGGTGCTTGGGTGGGCCGTGCGCAGGGCCTGGGACATAGGAAGCGCGATCCTGTTCGATTCAATCTCCTTTCTTGAAAGCAAGGGAATCAGAATCGTCCCGGCCGATCTGCCAGACACGGTCGACGCCATACCGCTTTGGGACTCCAAGGATTCCAACGCATGGATTGTCCTCCGCAAATCCGCAACAGACGAGCGCCAGCAGTTTCGCACCATGATGGCAATCGCGAGCACGATTAAATACGTCACAGCCGCCGATGGCGTGCTAGTTGAAGACACGCCTGACGAAAAACGCTTTGAAAGGGCGTTCGCCTCCTCTTTTCTCATGCCTCTCCCGGCAATGGCGGAGCTTTGCTTCCGTCTCGGAATCGACGACGAGAGTTGGACCTGGGAACTTCTGCTAAGGGAGAAAGTACGCTTCAGCGTATCGGCCGAGTCATTCCTTTACAGGCTGCAAGACCTTGACCTTATACGACCTTATCTGCGGCAGCAACTGGTCAGGAGGCTTCGAGAATGGTATGCGGAGAATTCGTATGCCGAACCGAACCCCTCGCTTCGCCAGGCCATGCGCCATTCCAGATTCAGCGACTTGAAACTCCTCGTGGAAAATGAAAAACACTGACAAAACCCTCGGCCTGCTCTGGGGCCTCGTAATCGGCGACTGCCTTGGCTCGCCGCTGCAGTTCATCGGGAAGGACATGCATCCGCTTGTCACCGAGATGGAACCCTGCCGGATATTCGGCACGCCACCCGGTTACTGGACGGACGATTCCTCGATGGCCTTCTGCGTCGCGGAGAGCTTCGCGCGTCTCGGCAAATACGACGTTGCCGACATCGCCCGCAACTTCTTGCGCTGGCTGCGCCACGGCTTCTGGTCCAGCCTCCCTTGCGCCTTCGACATAGGCGAGGCCACGAGGCAAGGTATCCGCGCCTTTGAGTCAACTGGTTCGCTGGTCAATGGCGCGGAGGAATCCCAGGGGAACGGCAGCGTCATGCGCTTCGCGCCATCGTACCTCATGGCCCGTGCGCTCGGACGCCCGGAAATCATCCACGAAATCAGCGACATCACCCATGCCTCACGAGGCGTCCGCAAGACCTGCGACCGTTTCGCCTCCATCCTTGACGAAATCTTCGCGACTGGCGGAACGACTGCCGTCTCGCAATATTCGACGCGCGAGGAGTGCAACAACTCCGGATGGTGCGTCTCAACTCTTGAGAGTGCGCTTTGGGCCCTGAACTCGACGTCAACCTTTGAGGACGCGCTCGTCGCGGCAGTCAATCTCGCAGGCGACGCCGACTCCATCGGCGCCGTCTGCGGGCAGCTCGCTGGCGCCAAGTACGGCTACTCAGCCATTCCGAAACGCTGGCTTGCGGCCATTCCCAGACGCGACGAAATAGATGCGCTATTCGCGGGATTTCTCAAAGCCTGCAAGCTCGACGCCTAATCCATGACCAACACCTTCAAATGCCGCAGATGTGGCGCGTGCTGCCGAATCAAGAACGGCATTGTGCGCGTGTCCGACGCCGAGATTTCGCGAATCGCCGCGTTTATCGGCATGGCCGAGGCGGAGTTCATCGACCGCGAGACGGATGTGGCGCCAGATCGACGCGGGCTTATACTCAAGAGCCGTCCGGATGGCGCATGCGCGTGGCTCACGGATGACAACCTTTGCCGCATCAACCCCGTCAAGCCCGACAAATGCCGCTCGTTTCCCGACGAATGGACGAACAGCGACTCCCACGAAATCTGTCCTGGTCTGAAGGACTAGATCGAAACGCCCACTTTAGCGCGCGCTCGCGCGCCCATGCGCGAACACGCGGACAATTTGATATA
>JAEEGH010019669.1_pt1 | contig 14140 bp, 9 predicted proteins | sample 9134181 | NCBI WGS metagenome assembly JAEEGH01 (sample SAMN16246544, study PRJNA631951) | gut metagenome | biome: gut microbiome; feature: rumen; material: DP-attached | host: Bos | place: Iran: Karaj | collected 2018-10 | reverse complement strand
GACCGCCTGCGCGAAGATACGAAGCCGATGCCCGAAGAAGAACAGCAGAAGAAAGAGGCCGCGAAGGCTACCGCGAAGAAGTAGTAGCGGGTCCCTTTTCAATAAGATCAAAGAACGAAACCACTTAGGTGGGATTCTTTCGAATGATTTTTTTTATTTTCCGATAATTTGTTCTTTGGATAGCTTGAAGTAAGCAGCGGCTTCTTCAATGGTTATTTTTTTGTCATGGACCATTTTTCTTGCCGTATGAATTTTTTCCTTTTCGGCGGATTCATCCTGTGTTTTTTGATTTTCTTCAAATTTTTGGCGTTCCACTTCAAATCGCCGCTGTTCCTCCGCAGCTAGTTGACGAGTCACTTCAAGTTGCTGTTGTTCATTCGCAGCTAGTTGACGAGTCACTTCAAGTTGCTGTTGTTCATCCGTAACTAGTTGACGGGTCACTTCAAGTCGCTGTTGCATTTCTGCAACTTTTTGGCGAGTCGCTTCAAGATGCTGTTGATCTTTTGCTGCTAGTTGACGTAATTCAGCCAATTCCTGACGTTCTTCTGCTAATTCCTGGCGTTCATCGGCCATTTGCTCGCGAAGATAATCGCCGATGCTTACGAAACCGTATTTTTGCCCGATACTTACGAACGCCATGTTCAGCTCCTTTAGGAATTCTTTTCCAAGATACTCCTGCAAATATATACTTGTTTTTCCAAGCAGGCAAGAGGCCTCGCTTTGCGGCATTTTCTGCAGAAATTTGCAAAACCGCGGCAACAGTTCCAGCAGCTTGTCCTTGTTGAACGCGTGTTTCAAAGCGATTATCCCCATGCCGGTCGCAGCATCCTCGCAGGCGAGGCAGTCGCTGTCGGGAATGTCCGCCATGTTCACGAACGCGCACTGGAACGGCAGCACCTTTCCGCGGAAGTAGTCCGGGTAAGCCTTTTCAAGGCTCCTGAGCGGGTTCCAGCTGTCACGTCCGTTGTAGAATATTATCGCCATCGTCGGGATTCCGCTGAACACCCGGCTCTTGTCCTGGATTTTCATGACGGAATGGATGTATTTGGAAATCTGGTCGAAGATTGCAGGGTCGCGTCCGGACTTGTGTTCGAGCAGGATTCCGACGAGAATCGGGGCGCCCGTCGATACATTCACGCGGAATGCCAAATCAGCTTCGCCGGTGTCATCAACTTCCGAATAGGAATCAGGAATACGCATAAGCGTATCGAGATTGACTTGACTCAAGAACGTGTCTATATCGTGATTTATTTTCCTGGCAAGTTCAAGTAGGTAGCGGACATGTGTGGTATCGGCAAACAGCCAGCGGAAATATGCGTCGTGTCTTCGTTTGGTTACCTTGTTATCGTTTTCCATTTGTTCTGTGAAGCCAGTTATTGTATGCGGACTGGCGCGCAATCTCATATATTAAGGGATATAGAAAACGATCTAGCTAAAAAAGTTTTTGAAAATGTCTTGCATCGTCAAAAACGAATGAACATAATCTAACAAACTCTTTTCGAAAAAGCAAGAGCTTTTTTGTTTTTACTTCGTTTTACAAACAACCGTTAGCACGAGAGTCGCGAAAACAAGCTTGCTTGTTTTCATGACCGAGTCGCAGGTTGTTCTATAAACAACCGTTAGCACGAGAGTCGCGAAAACAAGCGAATAGTGCGAAGTTTAAATAAGGTGGTGACGTGGTAGAGTATGTCAGAACAAAAATAGGCATGTGCAAATTCTACACATACCTTTTAATCGGAACCTTGCCTAAGATTCGTGTTTATTCTGTTTAATCCTTCACGCAGCGGACGGACAGTCCGTCGTTCTCGTCGCTTGCACAGACGCTGACCATTCCTTCGGAACCGCTGCCGAAATGAATCATTGTAGCGCAGTTATTGTTTCGCGTGTCTATCGTCATTGTCCAAAAATAGGTGGTGCCGCCGCCCGGTTCAAAGAAATACTGGGATTTGGCAGAGTAATTCCCGGCGGGCAGGATGGAAAAGCCGTATGTGTCTTTTCCACCATACCAACCTACGACGGCGTAGTTGAGGAATGCGGGGTGTCCGCCATTTCCTCTTTCTGGCCATTCTTCAACTTCGGGCAGGCGCCATCCGGGAGGGCATGCGTAGGTTGCCGACTTGTATGTGTATAAGCGGCCGTACTTGTCGCAGTTTTCTTGCTTGTTGCCGTTGCACCAGCTCTTGACGCCGTCATCCATTTCGTAGTTGAGGTTTTCGGCCATCCAGATCTGTTCGCCGAGTTTGACAATCCTGTACGTTTTGCCGTCTCGCGTGTCTGTAAACGTGGAATCGTTCTGTGTCGAGGTCTGCGTTGAAGTAGTATCGGTCTGCGTCACTTTTGACGGTTCAGGAACCGGGCCGCTGCTGATTTCGTAAGTGACTTCGCTGAATGATCCACCGAATCGAACAAATTTAATGTCTGTGTCTTCGGGTTCAATATCGAACCAGTGGTCGCTATTGCATGTGCATTCCGTTACATTATTGATGACACCATATTTAATTTCCAAGGTGTCGCCAGAACGTACAGTCGAAAGTTCTGCATCGACATCGCAGTAGTCGTTTATGTTCAAGGCCATCACTTGATAATGCCCTTCACCGTCGTTAAGAATGTACGCCTTGGGCGAATCTCCAAATGTGACTTCTGCGAAGTCTGTTGTTTGGGCGAGTCTTGTCGCTACACCGAGTGGCTTTATACCGGGAGAAATGCAGGCTCCGAGCTTAAAGCCGTTCTTTGTGTCTTTCACGAAAGCGGGTGATGCTTCTTGGCTGGCCGATGACGTTGTTACGCTGGACGAGGATACCGGCGGCTGTTGACTGGACGACGAAATTTTCGGGGTTTGTTCGCTTGATGACGAATTTTCGCCGGATATCATTGTATTTGACGAGGATTCCGGGCTTTGCATTTCGCTCGAAGAACTCTCGTTTTGACCCATCGTATTGTCGATTATCGTGGTTCCAGTTATGTCCTGAGAATCTGAACATGCCCAGAATAATGCTGCACATAACGGAATCAATTGTATTGTCTTTTTCATGTTCATTTCTCCTTCCTTGAATCCGTAGATTCTATTTTGTCCGTAAGAGGGAATATTTGTAAGTTCATTTGATAGACCTGGTCGATTGCTTGGCATTCGTTGGCGATGTCAACAATCTTTTTGCGGAAAATGTCGGTTTCCTTGGAAATGCGGTCGTAAGTGGGTTTGTCGATGCCCATGGTGATGCCGGAAAAATTGCGTTCTTCCACGGAATCCTTGATGATGGACCGTACCGCAAGTTCGCTCATTTTCCTGTTCATGGTGCGTATGGCAAGAGGGATTGCTTCCTTGGAGCCTCTAACCGTTTTTTGCGTTTGTTCGTAAGTCCCGTCCGCGTTTTTCTGGAGCAGGTTTGCATTGACGAGGAACTGCAAGATTTCGCGGACTTCGGCGGCTGTAACGCCTTGCCTTATCTTAGATGCAATTTCGCCAAATGTTGCTCCCGGCATGATGGGGGCGAGTTCTCGAATGATGGGGCAGGCGGGCGTTTCGTAGTAGCGGAACGCGTCCGCATCGACAATGCGGATTTTGTTCATGCGTGCTTCGTGATCGAGTTCGCTCAAGGCGGCTTCTTTTTCGTCGTCGTTTTTGGCGTTCCCGAATTTTACGAGCAGGGTAAAATAGGTGTAGTCGAACCCTTCGAGACCCATGGCGCGTGCGACTTTTGGAATTCCCGGTTTGCTGAGGGTTGTCTGTCCGTCGCTGACCAGTTTCAGGTACGCCGATGAAGCAAATCCTGCAAGACTTGCAAATTTTCGCCAAGTGAAATACGAATTTCTTTTGCGTTCGGCATAGAAATCTCGCATGTACTCGCGGTAATCTTGATATTCGGTAATCGGTTTCATACTTATAAAAATAAAACAAAAATTGCGTTTTTAACACGAAAAAACGAAAAATTTTAATAAATAGTTTATATGAAATTAAAATATGAAACAAAAGCGTTTCATAAACGTTTAAAATGGATTTTTTCAATTATGATCCGTTTTTTTATATATTCCCGATGTAAGGCATTAACAAAGGAGTTCTTATGACTGCAATTATTGTCATTGTCGTTGCCGTTATTCTTGTAATTTGGGGCGTTTCCATGTACAATGGGCTGGTGAAGCTCCGCAACAACCGCGAGAATGCGTTTGCGAACATTGACGTACAGCTCAAGCAGCGTTTTGACCTTGTGCCGCAGCTCGTTTCGACGGTCAAGGGGTATGCCACTCATGAAAAGGAAGTGCTCGAAAAGGTGACTGCAGCGCGTGCCGCCGCCATGAGCGCAACGACGATTGACGAGAAAGTCGCCGCCGACAAGGCGATGAGCAGTGCCCTTTCTGGGCTTAAGGTTTCGCTGGAAGCTTATCCAGATCTCAAGGCGAACCAGAACTTCTTGCAGTTGCAGACGGAGCTTTCGGACATTGAGAACAAGCTTGCTGCCGCTCGCCGTTTCTTCAATTCCGCGACGCGCGAATTCAACAACGCTTGCGAAGTTTTCCCGAGTAGCATCCTTGCGGGTATGTTCAAGTTTAAGCGTGCCGCCATGTATGAAGCTACGGAAAAAAGAGAAACCCTTGAAAAAGCACCGGAAGTGAAGTTTTAATGAGTAGACAGTAGGCAGTAAACAGTAAAATAATGGCGCGACTGGTGTCGCGCATTAGACTAGCACCTTTGGCGCATTTTTCTCTGCCTACTTCCTACTTCTAACTTCCTACTGCTTATGCGCTACGTTGGTATCCAGACTCAGATTTGGCGGAATAACCGCAATACGGTGATTCTGCTTTGTATGTTCCCGGTGATTCTTTTGGCGATGGTGCTTGCGTTCATCATGCTTTTGGATTGGCTTGGAATTTTTTGCAGTGTGCAGGGCTACGGCCTAGAATCGGAGAATTTGCGGAATGCCTGTCGCAATTTTGCCGCTGCCGGTTTCCATTGGGATTTGGTATGGGAATATTTCCGTGCCGCGCTGCCTTATACGCTAGGGATTACGGCGTTGTGGTTTACTATCGCTTATTTTGCGAATACGTCCATCATCCGGCATGCGACTCATGCGCGTCCGCTTGAACGCAAGGAAAATGTACGCGTCTATAACATCGTCGAGAACCTCTGCATTGCAGGCGGCATCGAGATGCCGAAAATCAATATTATTGACGACCCGAACTTGAACGCTTTCGCTAGCGGTATCGACATCCAGTCCTATACGGTGACGCTCACGACTGGAATTATCAATAAGCTAAACGATGAAGAACTTGCGGCAGTTATAGGGCACGAGCTTACGCATATCAAGAACCGCGATACGCGCCTCTTGGTCGTGTGCATTGTGTTTGTCGGGATTCTCTCGACGCTCATGACGATTTCAATCCGCATGATTGGCGGGCTTCTCAATTCGTCCGGTTCGAGGAGGCGTAGCAGCAAGAATGGGGGAGGCCTCTTTATCGTTCTTGTCGTGCTTCTTGTCGCGTTGCTCGTTTCTTCGGTCGCTTATTTTGTCAGTACCATGACGCGTCTTGCGATTTCGCGTAAGCGTGAATACGTCGCCGATGCAGGTGGCGCCGAGCTTTGCGGCGATCCGCTTGCTCTTGCGTCGGCGTTGCGGAAGATTTCTGCGGAGCCTGGGCTTTCGAGTGTCGGTCGCGATGACGTGGCGCAGCTTTACATTGTCCACCCTGACGAAGAAGACGATGGCATGCTGAGCGGGCTTGTCGCAAAGCTGAATATTATTTTCAGCACGCACCCGGACACGCCTGAACGCATCAAGCTGCTAGAGCAGTTCTAGCTGAGTTATTGGCCATTAGTCAATGGTTGTTGGTTGGGGTTTGCCGTGCTTTGCCCTGCGCCTTGGACATTTTAAAGTCGGGGCCTTGCCGCCCAAATAAACTCGCTGTTCCCTGCTAGACGCATTTGTAATAAAAAAGCACCCTTGCGCGGGGTGCTTTTAATATCTTATGTCGCCCGCTGTGGCGGGCGCCCTTTTATGTAATTAGTACTGGGCTTTGAGGCCAGCCGGGCATTCCACTTCTTTATATTCGTGCGTCGGGTTACCAGCGGCTTCCATCCATGTTGCAAGGAACATGCAGCCTTCCTTTGCTTTTGCGTCGTTGGCAAAGGATTTTGAGCACTTTTCAGCAAGGCAATCCTTGCGTGCTGTATATCCCTTGTCATTACCTTCACATTTGGAAAGCAGGCCGCCGTATGTTTCGCCCATTTCGCCCCAACCCATGCTGGAGCAACCGTTGAACAAGCCGACACCGCCGCCCGGAATCATCACGTCGAACTGGCCTTGCTGAACGTCGCCACCGATGTTCGTTGCCATGACTACGAGAATCTTGTTTTTGAGGGCTTGATGGTTCTTCCTGGTTTCGTACTTGCCTTTGCCGTCGAACTTGAGGGCGTAGCACTTGCCGCATGAACCGCCGTCAGCTGCAGGCACTGCCGCGAACGCATAGGCGAGGCTATCGTTCACGATTATAGGAATCTGGCTTGTGCAAGTCATGAGGCCGCCACCGCTGCAGATGCTTCCGCCCCCCCAGTCGGAGCTTTCTTTGGTGCCCTTGTTGGTGCATTGCTTGGAGTAGTTGCCGTGAGCGTGTTCCGGCCAGGAACAGTGGGGCTTGCAGCAGTCCCAGTAACGGCTTGCGAAACCCTTTCCGCTTCTTCCGCCAGAGATGTACTTGAGCTCGACGCTTGTACCTGGAGTGGTGGATGCTGCAGAAGAATTGACTTTGCTGGAAGAAGACTTCGGCTGTTGTGTCTGCTGGGACGACGAAGATGCGACCTTTTTGCTGGAGGAACTCTTGGCGGTGCTGCTTCCGTCGGAGACGTTTACTGTGAGCGTCACGTTGTTGCCGTCCATAATCCACGTTTCAGTGAATTCGCCTGTGCCGACGTCCTTGTGGACTGTGCCGCTGATGGTGAAAGTCTTTGCGCTTTCGTCGTACTTGCAGTCGCTGTCGTTGATGGACCAGATGTTCCAGGACTGTCTGGACGGATGGCTCTTGAGGCCGCTAAACTTAATGGTACTGATGGCGCCGCCCCTGCTTACGGTTTGCGTGAGGCTGCCTGTGTAGGTAATGGAGCCAATCTTGCCGGAATCTGCCGCCTTGGAGGACGAGCTTGCTGGCTGTGGTTGTGAAGCCGCTTGCGAAGAAGATGCCACAGTAGTCGCAGAAGATACAGGTGCAGCTACGGAGCTTGAGCTTGCGATAACGGGAGCCGTTACCGAACTGCTGGAAACGATGACCGGAGCGGCCTCGGAACTCATCGGTGCCGCTACGACAGAGCTGCTGGAAATAATGACTGGAATCGTTTCAGAACTGCTCAAATCTGGTGGATTGTAAGCGGGGTTTGTGTTTGGTATGGGTGAAGCCGGGTCGCCGGAACAGTTCCAAGTAATAAAGGAAAGTCCGAAGACAACGAGGGTTGTGAAAAGTTTATTCTTCATGATACAGTAAGCCCTTGTAAATTTGCAGCACCCTATTCCAATCCTCGTTCAAAAATAAAAAACTATTCAGTAAAATGTTTGTAAATAAGAGTAAAAAGAAACTCGTTCAAGGATAGTTGTGATTTGACGCAAGTTGTTAAATATCAACGAGTTGTGAAAAACGCCCCAGATTTTTGGGGCGTTTCGTTTCATTCTTTTTCGTCACCTCGCATTTGTGGTACTCTGCTTTTGTTGAGCGTAGTCGAAGTAACGCGTTGCGGTGACGTTTTCGATTTAGAACTTGGCCTTCAAGGCTTCGGGGCACGGCACTTCCTTGTATGTGTGCAAGGGGTTGCCGGCGGCTTCCATCCAGGTCGCGAGGAAGAGGCAGCCTTCCTTGGCCTCGGTGTCGTTTGCAAACGCGCTGTTGCATTTTTTCGTCAGGCATTCCTTGCGCTTGGAGTAAATGTCGCCGTTATAGCCTGCTTCGTTTTCGCAGTCGGAGAGGAGACCGCCGTAAGTCGTCGTGTTTTGCGGAATGTTCCAGCCCATCTGGCTGCATCCGTTGAACGCACCGAATCCGCCGCCCGGAATCATCACGTCGAACTGGCCGCCGGAGACATCGTAGCCGATGTTCGATGCCATCACGACGAGAGTCTTGCCGGCGAGCATTTCGTGATTCTTTTGGGTTTCGTACTTGCCTTTACCGGTGAAGGTGAGGGCGAAGCATTTTCCGCATGTGGCGTCGTTACCCGGAGTTGCCGCGAACGCGTAGGCGAGCTTGTCGCTTACGATAATGGGGGTCTGGCTCGTGCAGGTGGTGCCTTGGCCGCCGGAGCAGAAGCTGCCGAGATCGTTTCTGATGGGGGTCTTGCCCTTGGCGTCGCAAGTCTTTGCAGAACCGCCGTGTTCGGGCCAGGAGCAGTGAGGCATGCAGCAGTCCCAGTAGCGGGTAGCCCAGCCAGTCTGGCCGCCGGCGCCGGCATTCAGGTATTTGGATTCTTCGGCGGAAACGTTGGTGTTCGATTGCGAGCTTGACGGCTTGACGCTGTTCGAAGAGGCCGCGACGGAGCTTGAAGACTTGACGGAACTTGAAGATTTGACGGAGCTAGAGGATTTAGGCTGTTGCTGCTGAGACGAAGATGACTTTACGCTGCTGGAACTCTTTGCCGAGGCGGCGCCGCCAAGTGTCAAGACAAAGGAGAACTTCTGGCCGTCGATGGTGATTTCTTCGGTCTCCTTGTCTGTGCTCCAGTAGTCCGGGACGGAACCTTCGAGAGTGTAGGTCTTGGCGTTCTTGTCGTAGTTGCCCTGCAAAAAGTGCAGTTTCCAGTTGCGCTGCGGTTCGGATTCCACTCCGCTGAAGGTAATTTTGCTGATGGATGCACCCTTGGCAACGGTCTGGGTGAGGTTCCCCGTGACGGTGATTTTGCCTGCGGACTGCTGCTGTTCCGAAGAGCCGTTTTGCGAATTGTTCACCGAGGAACTGCTTTGCGTCTTTTGCGCAGAAGAACTTGCAACTTTTGCACTGGAGGAATTGGCTTTTGCGACGCTGGAAGAACTTGCCTTCACGTTGCTGTTCGAAGATGTTTGATGCACGTTAGCCGAGGATGTTTGGGGCATGACGCTTGCCGAAGAAAGCTGCGGCTGTACTGTTGCAGACGATGCCGCTGTAACTACGCTTGTGGAAGATGCCTGAACGGAATTGGGGGTAGCCGCTGCCGAAGACGTGAGAGTCGGGTTGCCCGGTTGAACTTGGATGCCACCGTTATTGTTATCGGGGGCGCTTGTGGCCTCGTCGGAGCAGTTCATGAATGCAAGAACTGATCCAAGGACTAAAACTGACTTTAGGAATTGGTGTTTCATAAGTATCCTCATATACCAAAATGGCTTTCTTGCGAAAGTACCACCAATTCCATCCACACTAAAAGATAGTTTGATTCATGAAAAATTTCACGTAAAATTTTATAAGGTAATGATTTTGTAATAAATTGACTGGTCAACAGTCCTAAAACCTAATCCCTAAAACCTAATCCCTAAAACCTATTACCTAACTAACAACAAAAAAGCCCAGGCGTTGCGGCCTGAGCTGAAAACTGTAGTGTACTATTATTATATAGGCTTATTTGTAACGCTGCTTGAGAACATCGGGGCATTCCACTTCGACGAAGTTGTGTTCCGGGTTGCCCGCGGCTTCCATCCATTCGACAAGGAACATGCAGCCCTTCTTTGCTTCTTCATCGTTGCCGAATGCCTTGTTGCACTTGTCGGTGAGGCATTTTGCGTAAGTATTGGCCTTGTAGTTGGATTCCTTTTCGCAGTCGGAGAGGAGACCGCCGTATTGTTCACCTTGCGGACCCCAGCCCATCTGGCTGCATCCGTTGAACATGCCGACGCCGCCACCCGGAATCAACACGTCAAACTGTCCTTGCTGGACATCGCCACCGATGTTTGTGGCCATGACGATGAGCTTCTTGCCCTTGCTCTTGAGCTTTTGGGTGTTGGCGTTGGTAGAATTGTAGTGACCCTGGCCGGTAAAGGTGAGCTGGAAGCACTTGCCGCACTGACCGCCTGCGCTGGCCGGTACTGCCGCGAACGCAAAACCGTATTCTTCACAGCCTTCGACCGTAAACGGAATCTGGCTTGTGCAAGTGGCTTGCTGGCCGCCGGCACAAATATTTGCACCACCACTCACGGGGTTCTTGCCTCTCGCATCGCATGTCTTCGACGGGTTTCCGCCGGAGTTCTCAGGCCATGCGCAGCTAGGCATGCAGCAGTCCCAGTAACGTGAGGCGAATCCGCTACCTTTGGCACCGCCGTTTTTCTCTACAATCTTCGGGCATCCGCCAGTGACCACAGAAGAACTGCTCTTTGCCTGCGAGCTGCTGCTCTTTGCTTGGGAACTGCTACTCTTTTTCTGGGAGCTGCTGCTGCTCTTGACCACAGTGGCGCTGCTCTTTGGAGGGACGCTGCTGCTCGGAGGAGTTACGATGGAACTGCTGCTTGGCGGCGGCGGGGGAGTTACGCTCGAAGACGAAACGACTGGCTGAACGTAATCTACGCACTTGGATGTTGGCAGCAAAACAGGAAGAGCCGCAAAGTTTGTCGTAATCGGAGCGGTTCCGTTCGTAAATGCGATAGTTCCATTTGCAATGTCCGCGGAACCGATTGTTGTTCCGTTTGCGTCCGTCACGACACCGTTTGCGTAAATAAGATAGTCGCCAGTCGCATCCTTCAGATGGAAGACGGGGTCGCTAATCTTGTAGCGGATGTTGTTGCCGGAAATGATAGGGTAAATAGCGAGGTCAACGTTCGCGATAATCGGGGCACCTGCCATGTCGTTCATCATGACGAGCGAAGTACCAGGAATGGCGGCAATTCTGCCGACTTGATTGCCGGCGACGTCAGTGACCGTAGAGTCCGGGTAGATAAGGTATGGCTTGTCAGCGACGATATACCAAGCAGGAGTGCAAGACGTAACGGAGGGATCGGGAACCGGTGGCTTCGGTTTTATAGTGCACTTGGCTGCATCCCCGTTGATGATTTTTACCTTGCTCTGGTCGTTCAAGTCAATTGTGTTGACCAAAATGGAGCCGTTCATGTCAATGATAATAACGATATTCGGAGCGGCGGGGTCGCTTACGACTGCCGTGCCGATTTGATTCCCGTTAAGATCGGTAACTCTGTGGTCCTGCAAAATGACGATGCCTTCGGAAGGCACATGCCAAGCCGCTTCGCAGGGCACAAAAGTTACTTCGTTGTTATCGCTAGCAGACACCTTGTCGTCTGAACACGAACACGCCAAAACGAATGCCCCGAACGCAAGCAGGGACTTAAAAAGGGGTAATTTCATAGATGCTCCTCAGAAATGTTCCCCAAACACCTCGGATAAAAATAGTAATAATCTATATAATGTCCAGTAAAAAACAATTTGCGTTGTTTTTTTTTGTGTTGAGATGTCACTCCGGCAAATTAGGTTTTAGGTTATAGGTGGTAGGGATTAGGTGAATAATCGCGGATTCGCCGTCGCCGAAGCTGTCACCCCGGATTAAGGTTGGTGAGCTTGTCGAAGTAAGGCGGGGACCTCCTTACACGATACCCCCGCTGCGTCATCCTCGACCGTCAGGGAGGGGATCCAGTGCGGAACCTCTCACAGATACATTCCCATCTTACATTCCTTTCGTCTGTAGGCTCGCAGAGCCGTTCTCTCGTCTCATACCTCTTACCTTTTTACATCCCTGCATACTAACCACTAATCACTAACCACTACCTACTGCTCTTCCGCCGCTCATTTGACCTTTATCACATCGATTGAGCTTTGAATTGACAAGTTTATTTGCGATTGATAAATTTTAAATAATGATAAAAACAGAAACCCTACAGTTCGTGCAATCTGCACGGCATGTTGCGGTGTATATGGTGTTAGGTTGGTATCACGCGGTAGCGAGGTGCCTTTTTGTGCTTTTGGCACGCATTTTCCCCTTACTGATACGACACTCATTGCATTGTCACCTCGGTCTAAGGTCACTGAGCCTGCCGAAGTGCCGGGGCCAGCTTTCTTCTTTAAACAACCGATGCCGGAACAAGTCCGGCATGACAAATCCCAATCACATTTGTCACCCCGGCCTAAGGTCACTGAGCTTGCCGAAGTTCCGGGACCTCCTTATACGATACTTATCACAGATACGACACCTGTTGCGTTGTCATCCCCGACTTGTTCGGGGACCAGCTTACACGTTCCCCCTCACAGATACGTTCCTTTTTGCATCCCTGCATACTAACTACTAACCCCTAACCACTCTTCTCTAACCCCTAACCTCTATACAACCATGTCTCTCACTAATCTCCTCCATCACATGCGCCCCTTCCACGTCGGCCACCGCATCGCGTTAACGCTAATCTTCTCACTCCTCGCCGTTGCACCCTCAATGGCGGCAAAAGGCAATATTTCGGGCTCCGGCGAACCGTCGGACCCTTACTTGATTCAAGACGTGGATGACTGGAATGCATTTGCTGCAAAAGTGAACGCTGAAGGAAGCATGATGTCATCATCGTATCCGGGCAAGTTTATAAAGCTTTGTGCGAATATTGGCACTGAGGATGCTCCAGTTACGAATAAAATCGGCAAATGGTACATGTCTATGAATTTATCTGATCCAAGTCTATCGCCGAATAAGCCTTTTTCGGGTACGTTCGATGGTGGCGGCCACACCATTACTGTTTCCATTAATGATGAAGAAGGTGTCGGCACAGCTTTGTTCAGCTACATTAAAGGGGCGACCATCAAGAACCTCACTGTGAAGGGATCTGTCAGCGGCAAGAATCATGTTGCAGGCCTTGTCGGAATTTCTGAAGGAACGGAAAACAGAATTGAAAATTGTGTGGTGTCAACTACGGTCAATGGCGGTACGCACATTGGCGGCATACTCGGACATGGGAGCTCGAGTGACATCGCTATCGACAACTGTGTGTTCAATGGAAAACTTGTGCGTGGTTCAACAGCCAAGGGAGTTTTCTTTGGATGGGGTGATAATGGCGGCACGAAGACTGTTTCGAACTGCCTTTACATTCAACAAGATGGTCAAAGTACTGACAATCTTGACCTTGTGAAAATGAACGCTGGAAGCGTGGCTGTGACGGACTGCTACAAGACGGCGGATGTCGGGTCATTTGGCGAACTTGCTTATTTGACTCCACCTACAGACGTTATGTTGCTTGTTCAAAAAACTGCGGCGGGTGGCATCACATTTTATGCTGCTTCGAAAATATCGGGTAGTGGTACGGAAGACTCCCCGTATATTATCAGTAATGCAAGTCAATGGAATGAATTTGCGGATTTGGTGAGTCGAGGTTATACGTTTGCGGACGAGTTTATAAAGCTTAATGCTGATATTTCCGTTTCTACAAAAGTGGGTGTGGTCAAAAGCGATGGTACGCTTGTCTCTCCTTTCTCAGGTACGTTCGATGGTGACGGATTTACCATCACTGCATCAATAGAAGATGTGGTTAATCCCGGTACGGCTTTGTTCAGCTACATTAGTGGCGCTACGATTAAGAATTTGACGTTGGCCGGGAGTGTTACTGGCGGTATTCATGCTGCTGGTATTGTTGGATTTTCAAATGGAACTGGCAACAAGATTGAAAAATGCGTTGTGACAGCAACCATTAACGGCGGCTCTCACATTGGCGGCATTCTCGGACACGGACTCACTAGCGATATTTCCATCGACAATTGCGTATTCAGAGGTATGCTTGTGGGCGGTGAAACTGCAAAGGGCGTTTTCTTTGGATGGGGGGATGATGGCGGAGTAAAGAGCGTTTCGAATAGCCTGTATATTCTGCAAGATAATCAAAATATGGACAATTTGGACCTTGTAAAAAAGAACGCTGGAAGCGTGGCTGTGACGGACTGCTACAAGACGGCGGATGTCGGGTCGTATGGAACTTTAGTTTTCTTGTCGGTTGCGTCTATTCCCTCAAATGCAATAAATTCAGTCGAAAAAAGAGCATGTGATGGTACAATATTTTATGTTGTTCTAGAATACTTGGCAACTTCTGCGACTATACAGATGTTTACTGGCTCTTATAGGGTATCTGACGATGTTTCCGTCAATGAGCGTATAAAAATTAACGGAGATGTGAAACTCTACCTTGACGAAGGCAAGACTCTTACCGCTTCAAAGGGAATCGAGGTGGCTGAGGGGAAT
>JAEEGH010019668.1_pt1 | contig 14142 bp, 11 predicted proteins | sample 9134181 | NCBI WGS metagenome assembly JAEEGH01 (sample SAMN16246544, study PRJNA631951) | gut metagenome | biome: gut microbiome; feature: rumen; material: DP-attached | host: Bos | place: Iran: Karaj | collected 2018-10 | reverse complement strand
TTTTAAACCTTTCAAACCTTTTAAACCTTTCAAACCTTTCAAACCTTTCAAACCCTTTCAAACCCTTTAATCCTTTCAAACCCTTTAATCCTTTCAAACCCTTTAAACCTTTCAAACCTTTCAAACCCTTTAATCCTTTCAAACCTTTTAATCCTTTCAAACCCTTTAATCCTTTCAAACCCTTTAATCCTTTCAAACCCTTTTAATCCTTTCAAACCCTTTAATCCTTTCAAACCCTTTAATCATTTCCAATCCGCTTAATCCGTGTTCAAAGAAAAACAGGAAGTCCACGTAAAATAATTTTCGGCCAATTCGTGGCAATTCGTGTTCAAAATATTCATATTTGCTGTCAAACATCCGGGGGTCCGGGAGTGAAAACCCGCCCGAAACAAGCCGGAAACACCCCACCTCAACTCCCTGGTTTCCACATACCATATACCTATCAAAGTTCACTCAAAGTCTAATCAAAGTTTTATTAAATTTTACATTGGTGAACAATAATAAGACTTATGTAGCGTTATGATAGCACTAAGACACAGCGAAAGGACGGAAAAAGGACAGTTATGGCAACATCAAAAGACGTATTTTCAGGTAGTTTCAGCGGCCGATTGGGCAATGTCATAGGCTATGAGTGGCGCGGCAAGATGTGCGTCCGCTCAATGCCGTCGCACTATCGCGACGCGCAGACACCCCGCCAGCTCGCCCACCGCGCCCTCTTCAAAGCCACCGTGGGCTTCGCCACCAAAGCCCGCCACATCATCGACAAAGGCCTGCAACAGGTCAGCCTCAACGCGCAAATGACTGAAGTCAACTACTTTATGCGCATCAACAAGCGGTGCCTGTCGCTCGCCGAGGCAGCGACAGCCGAGGCGCAAAACGCGCCACAGCCAACCCCGACCGCAACGCTCGACGTTGACTATGAGCACCTTGTGCTGGCCGACGGATCCGTGGCACCCGTGGCGTTCCACACACCGGTGATGACCGACGACACGACGATACGCGTCGCCTTCGACAAGAACCCGCTGCATCGCGCTGTGAAACAGGGAGATTGCGTCTACCTTGCCGCCTACTGCCCCGAGCTGGGCGACTTCGACATCTCTGCCGCCTGCTACCGCAACAGCGGTTTCGCCGAGATTCGCCTCCACCCCTACTGGACTGGAAAAGAGATACATCTGTGGGGCTTCGTCGTCGACACCGCCGGCCGCGCCTCCCTGAGCCAATACCTCGCCCACGCCCCCCTCTCCCCCACCGCCTGGCCCCCGGAAGAAGAGGAGGAACCCATTGAAGACGAAGCCGTTGCCGCACCCGAACACGAACCAAGAATCATCTTCTGGAAGACAGATAGACATATCGCATCGGAACCAGAAGGCGGAGTTCCGTAAACAGATGTTAAAACACGGAGAAACTACAAGGCACCTGTTTACGGCGAATGAATAACCAAACAATTACCGACAAATTGATTTATTGATATGAAAGCCGAATTGGAGAAAAAAACAGATGATTTTATCAAATCCCTATGCAACGACATCTACAAATATCTGAAGGGAGTTGCCGGTCAATCTGTATGTCTTCGCGACATACAATGGCATTACTTCCAGATTGAGAGCATCCACTGCGTCACTTACAAAAGACTTTGCATCGACGACAACACGGTGATGGTTGACTATTGTGACGGCGAAGGCTTTGAGCCAATTGATTGTGAGGAATGTACAGAAGAGTTGTCTAAGTTTGGATTACAGGAAATCCAAGACATAATCAAAAGCATAGAGGAGTAAGGCGGTTGACGAGCAGCAGGCTATTGCAGTTCGTGTGCCGCCACTCTGATAGCCAGACCTATAGCCTTTGCAAGCAGGCAGGGAACGGCGTTGCCGATTTGTACAAGCTGCTTGTTTTTAGGGCCTTCAAAGATGAAATCGTCGGGGAAAGACTGGAGCCGTGCCATCTCGCGCGCCGTAAGGACGCGAGGCAGTTTGGGATGGAGGTTGACACCGCCGTGGTTTTCCTTGACCGTACAGGAGGCCTCGTTCCAAGGGCACTTTTTCCAGGCGTCGGAGTAGCCTTTATAAAGGCTTTCACCTTCGGGGCACTCCATAATACGCCGCTGCATTTCGGCGTTGTGGCGGGTAGGAATGTGGTTGAATCCTGGGTCTTCGGGATGATTCTGGAGGGCGCCAATAGCCTGACCGGTTGTTATATATTCATCGGGAGAGAGGATGGGCTTGGGATGATAGTTTTTCAAGCCGTGGCGGTTGCCGATGAATATCACACGTTCCCTTTTTTGAGGGGTGTAGTAGTCGGCAGCGCATAGCGTTGTGACATTCATCTCGTACCCTATGGCCTTATAGTCGGCAATTATTTTCTTTTCCACGGCTCCGCCAAGCATCGAGCGCAATCCCTTTACATTCTCGCACAGGACGAAGTCGGGCTGCAGAGTACGCACAATCTCAAGCATTTCCTTGTAGAGTGCGTTGCGCGGGTCGTCGGCAATACGGTTGCCCGCCATAGAGAATCCTTGGCAAGGAAATCCGCCCGAGATAACGTTCAACCTCCTGCCTGCCAGCTGTTCGCTCACAGTTTTATAAAGTTCCGCCTTTATTTCCGGTTTGGTAATGTCGCCATAGACAAAGGGGTGTTTGAAGTTGCGGCGATAGGTCAATCCCGCCTCTTTGAAGAAATCAAGTCCGCAAATGCCGTTAAAACCTGCCATTTCGAGGCCGCGGCTCAACCCTCCCGCGCCGCAGAAGAGGTCGATAAAGGTCAAATCAGAATGGCCTACATTGCCCCAATAAGGGCTTATGTCTGCCCAATTGACATCATCGGTGGAGGCGGAGTTCTTGCCTGGTCGGTCTTTTTTTTCCGACACATACGGTGCCAGATCGAAAAGCAGAAGCTGCGTATTGTCGACTCCTTTGCGACCTGACTTTGAAGAATGTGGCTTGTCGGACTTTATGGATTGCGGTTTCCCTGTCTGCTCAAAATCTTTCAGATCGCTTTCGTATACGACATAGCGACTACGCTCTTTGTAGGCAACAAGAGCGCCGGCAGCAACATATCTTCTGACAATCTTCAGAGACAAATTGAGCCTATCGGCAACCATATCAAGCGTATACGCAGTCATTCCAGATTCGGTAACATAATGCAAAACTACGAAAAAAAAGTGATTTGCATTCTGCAAATTGCCTTTCGTTATAAAAATGCTAACTATAGTCTGTTGTGGCATCAGAGAGAAAATGCGTATTTTGCAAAAAAATACGGATGCAATGAATGATGATATTTTAAAGAGATTCGGCTTAACAATCAAGCGCTTGCGCGAAAGGGAAGGTATAAGTCAAGAGAAGCTTGGAGAGATTTCCGACCTGCACAGGACTTATATAGGTATGATTGAGCGTGCCGAGCGCAATATAACACTTAAAAACATTGAAAAACTTGCAAAAGCATTAGGGACTGACATCTCAAAGATTTTTGAGGAATTAGAGAGTACAAACATAAACAAGCAATAATATGGATAAGGAATTGATTAAGTATTGCCTGTCAGTGATGGCAACAAAGGAGCAAATAATAGATATGCTTGCCGATTTGGGGTGCAAGCCAGCCAAGATTTCGCCCAAAAAGAATGAAATAGTGGACTCGGCTTTGAAAGAAAGTAAGATCAACATAAAATGCCTGACGCAGTATTTCAGGGGGAAGTGGGAACACACAAACATAGATATACATCTTAACAATTTGAAGTCCGGCAAGTTGGTAGGCCACGACTGGCACGGGGCAATGCCATCATTCCTTCACAGGAGCCTTCAGGACCGCGTAAGAGAGTGTGCAGCAGGGAAATGGACTGTTGACGAACTTCTAAACATCGGTGCAGACATTATGAAACAGGAATACTTCATTGTGGCACAACACGATATTATTGAGGCATCCATAATAGAACACTTCGAAGACACCATTCCTCCAATAATATCCAAGTGCATAACGGATTTCGTTTTCAAAGGAACCCCTGTTGATCTTAAAGTAACCGATTATAAAAAAAACTGGGTTAATCGCATAAAAACCAATATTCCCCTAACAATCGATGAGAAGAAGACATTAATTAAAGATAATTATACAGATGCCGACTCAAATAGAATAAGAAAGCAGGCTGACGGCTCAATCAACAACTGGGGTTTTAACAGGATGTACGTGTTTATCAAAGACCAAGACGAATGGCTTTCCAATCCTGAAGATATAGTGAACAGAGTACTGGCTGCACTTGACAATACAAGAGAGCCTTACAAAATAGATATTGACGGCTTCACGATCGAAGCTTTCTGCATAGAAGTATAGCTCTGATTCCTACAGATAGATAATCACCGGCTGGACGTTGGGGTAGCCCATAGCGGTGAGGGCGGCGGCGTATTCGGCGACTTGACGCTGGTATTTGCGGTGGGAGTCGTCGGCATAGGTGCCGGTCTTGAAGTCCACGACCCAGGTGCGGTCGGGAGCGAAGACTATGCGGTCGGGACGGCGCACTTCGCCATAGACGGCTATGGGGGCTTCGCACTTGACGCTGTATTGCGGGTCGAAGAAGGGGCGGTTTTCCTCTTTCTGCATCATAGCCTTGATGCGCTGCGCTATGGACAGGGCGTCGGCATCGGCGATGTGGTTGTCGGCGCAGTAGGTGGCGACAACGCTGTCGACCTCGTCGACGCTGCCTATGTGTGCCAGCAGGTCGTGGACGATGATGCCGTAGCGCCGGCTGTCGGTCTGGAGGGTCGACAGGAGGGCCTGGTTCTGGGCTGCGATGCTTATGCGGTCCTGCCAGGCGGGATAGGCGATGCGGTTTATCTCGATCTCGCTTGCGGAAGCGTCCGCGTCGGCTTCGGAACTGACGGCTTGCGGTTTCTCGAAGTCGGTGCCTATGGAGTAGGTGTTGTCAGACGACTGACGGAACTCGCTGTCGGTTGTGGCGAAAGTGTGGATGAGGGTGATGTCGTCGTTTGAATCGTTCCACTTCTTGCGGTTTTCGCAGAAGAGGAGCAGTTTCTGTTCAGGCCTTGTGAGGGCGACATAGAGGTTGTTGATGCGGTCCATCTCCTCGAGCAGGTACTCTTCGTCGAAGGCGTCGGTGAAGTCGGACTGCGTCCGCTGCAGGTTGACGAAGGCAACGGGCAGCCCGAGCGAGTCTTTGTCCTTCACTTTGACCCATATACGCGAGTTGGGCAGGCGCTTGTCGGGCATCACACAGATAACGATTTTGGCCTCAAGGCCCTTGGCTTTGTGTATGGTCATCAGCTGGACGGCGTTGAGGTTGGAGGCCGTGGAGGATGAGAGTCGTGGCAGATTGTCGTCGAGGTAGGTGATGAGAGCGCCGAGGTCGGAGCCGTTGCGCTGCTCGAATTCGCACACCACGTTGAGCAGCGTGGCGGTGTCGCGTCCCTGCAGGTTGAAGCGGCGCAACAGCTCTTCGCAGCAGTCGTAGAGCGACAGCGAGATGAGGTAGCCCGTGTTGAGCTCTATGCCATAGGGCGAGAGCAACTGGCTGAGGTCGTAGCCGTTGGCGCGCAATTGCCAGAGCAGGGCGTTGGCGTCGCCAGCGCTGTCGGGCTTCAGGCAGCCGTTTTCGATGATAAGGGAGAGTGCTTCGACGGCGGCGACACGGTTGCGGCGGTCGTAGAGGTATTCGAGGAGCGAGAGGACAAGCAGCACGGCCTGGCTGTTGGAGAGCACGAAGGACTCGGACGAGACCATCGGGATAGGGGCCTCGGGCGAATGGGTGTTGAAGTAGTCGGCGATTTCGGTCAGCGTGGCGTTCTTGCGGGCCAGAATCATTATGTCGCCGTAGTCGTAGTGCAGGTCGTCGACCTGATGCCTTACCGCCTCGAGGATATCGGCATAGAGCGCCTCGGAATCGGAGAAGGTGACACCCACATAGCCGCCGTCCTTGACGGGCTGCTGCCAGAGGTCGGGCTTTTCGGAGGTGCCGTCGCCGATATAGAGCCGCTGCAGCTCGGGGTTGGCCGCGAAGGGGCCCTCGATTATAGACTTGAAGAAGCGGTTGTTGAACTGGACGATGTTGGCCAGGGTGCGGTAGTTGGACTGCAACGAATCGATGCGATAGAAGTCCTTGTGCTGCAGCAGCTTGCCGCGTCCGTCGGGACTGTCGACCTTGGGCAGCTGGACAAACTGGCGCACATCGCCCTGACGGAAACGGTAGATAGCCTGCTTGCCGTCGCCCACCACGAGCGACTGCGTGCCCGGCTCGGCGGTGCCTGGCCGGAAGTCGTAGGTCATTGCCTCGTCGAGGAGCGGGATGAAGTTCTGCCATTGCAGCTTGCTGGTGTCCTGGAACTCGTCAATCAAATAGTTATAGTAGTGGCTTCCGATGCGTTCGTAGATGAACGGTGTCGGCTCGCCCACCACTTCGTCCGCAATGCGCTTGTTGAATTCCGAAATGTGGACTATCTCGTTCTCATCGTAGTAGTTGTCCTTGATCTTGCTGATGCGGTTGAGCAGCGCCAGCGAGTAGAGGTCGGACAGCAACAGCTTGCGGGTGTTGTACTTCGGCAGGCCGTCGTTTAAGGCCTCGTATGCCGCCCTGTATTCGGGCAGTACCGCGTCGAGCGGCGCCCTCAAAGCCTCGGGCGTAGATTTTCCCCACAGACGGTTGTCGTCGTAGGCGGCGTCCACGCGCTTGTGCGAGTCGTTGATTTTGCTGAGGTTGCCGTCGGCTATGCGAGCGAAGAAAGCGTAGACCCCCGTGCCCTTGCTGGGGAAATCGTCGACAGTCAAGCCTTTGGCGGTGCAGGCTTCCGTGAAGCGACGCGACGCGGCAACGAGAGCCGTCTCGTAAGCCTTCGTCTCGCCGACAAGCCTTCTGTGCACCTCCATAAAGTCTGAGAGGTCCATCTTGGAGAGCTCTGCCAGATACTCAGGCGCCTCCTCCCTGAAAATCTGCTCGGAGAGGTCCTTTATCTGCTTTTCCACGTTGTAGTTTTGTCCGCTCTCCATACGGCTCTCGGCAAAGGAGCACAGCACCTGCGTCAGCTTCTCCTCGCCTTCCTTGCCGACAAGCGACATCAGTTCGTCAACCAGATATTTGAGCAGGTCGTCGTTTTGTATCAGAACGCTAAAGTTCATAGGCAGGTGCAGGTCGTGAGCGAAAGTCTTGACAAGTCGGTGGACAAAGCTGTCTATCGTGCAGACCGACAGCTGCGAGTAGTTGTGCAGGATGGACGACTCGAGGACAGCGCAGCGGCGCACCACCTCCTTCTCGTCTATGCCCAAGTGCGACACCATCTGCCCTATCAGGCGGCTCTCCGACGCGCTATCGGTGACGATAGCGTGCAACTTGCTCATTATACGGTCCTTCATTCCGTTTGCCGCCTTGTTGGTAAAGGTGATGGCAAGTATATGCCCGAAACGATAGCGGAGCTCTTCGGCAGAAGAAATCGCTGCCTCGATGAACTGACGAACAAGAGTGTAAGTCTTCCCCGAACCTGCGGAAGCGCGACAAACAATGAATCTGGCCATAGCAAAAAAGAGTTAAAGTACTAAAATACAATTGGAGACCCCACGCTCGCCCTTACAGTCATACCTTCTGTTATCCGACGGGTGGTTGACGATGCCGTCGTTGGGCTTGCCCGCCACATACATCGTCGTGGAGCCGCCACCGTCCATATTCAGGGCGTCGCGACAGCCAAGGTAGCGCAGCAGTCGACAGAAATCGGGCAGCGAGAGGCCTTCCGACTCCTTTGAGCGGCCATCGACGGTGACCAGCACCGTTGTGCCATCGCTCTTCACCCCTACCGCCGTGCGGTTGTGGCGGTCGCTGACAAAGGTCTTGTCCGTCCGTTGGGGCACCAGGCGACCGTCGAGGACAAGCATCGGGCCGGCAGTCATAATGTCATCAGCCTCAAGGCTCTGCTCCCACAGGCGGGCGCTGTCGGGCACCACCATCTGCGGGCGTCCGTCCTTGAGCAGCATCAAGCCATACTGGTAGTATTTCCTGTGCACGCTGTCGACCTTCTGCGGCGTGTTCACGCCCAACTCCTTACCGTTGATTTTCAGGTAGCATATAGGGTTATGGAATTCCATATCAAAGAACGAACCGTTGATTGCAGCGCAGGCCTTATGCTTCATAGCCTGCACAGAAGTGGGAGTACGGACAGGCTCGCAGCTCAACGCCAGTTGCCTGGACGAGTTGGCGGGTATCTCCAGCACGCAAATATACTGGTTAGACCCCAAGCAGTCCTTGTGTGCAAAGTGCTTACGTTTCAGCACCATACCGTCAAGGCTGTCCACCTGCCATCGGGCATTAACGACACGCAGCGAGTCGCTTCTCTGCCCCATTGCCGGCACAAGAGCCAGCAGCATACAAGCTATCAGCAATATCCTCTTCATCATTCAGCGTTCATTAATAAATCGTTAACGATACCGGCAATTTCCTGCCAGTCCTGCTTCTGCATACAGGCATAGCTGCCCCTGAAGCAGCGTTCGCTGCCCATCCTGCTGCACGGTCGGCACCATAGGCGGCCGGCCTCGCAATCCACACTCTTAGTGCGGAAGGCAGAGAAGCCGAAACTCGGTGTCGTGGCACCCCACACAGCGACGACGGGACGCGAGAAGGCCGATGCAATATGAAGCAGCGACGAGTCGGAAGTCAGCACCACCTTGGATGCCGCCACTATCGCCGCCGTCTGCATCAGCGTCGTCCTGCCGCACAGGTTGACGACATTAGGCGACAGGCTTATGCCGCCTTGCTCTATGCGACTGCGGTCGCCGGCATCGCCAAGCAGCACCACACGCCCTTGCAGGCGTGCACAAAGCTCAGCGACCCTTTCAAGCGGCAGACGTTTCGTGGCGTGCTGACCGCCGCAGGCTATAGCCACGTATGGGACATCCAGCACATCGGCCAGCTTCAGCTCGCCGACACGCTGCTCCAGCAACCGTGCGCCCACAAGTTCCGCCGGCAGACAGACCTCCAGTCCCTTGCTGTCGTCGGCCACACCAAGCCTTTCGACCGCCTGCATATAACGGTCCACAACGTGCCGTCCAGACATCACATCCAGTTTGGTCCACACATAGACGAACTTGCGCAGATTCTCCTTGCGGTAGACCGAGTGCTGCACGCCGAGCGACAGGCGTATCTTCCGGGTGCGATGGTTGTTGTGCAAGTCCACGACAAAGTCGTAATTCTCCCTCTTCAGCATCGCCACCGTCTCGTCCATACTCTCCTGCAGCAGCAAAAGCTTGTCGATATTGGGGTTGCCTTTCAGCAGTTCGCCGTTGGCTCCACGGGTCAGGAAATGCACTTCCGCATCCGGCACTTGCTGCTTCAGGCAACGCACCACCGGCGTTGTCAGCAACACATCGCCTATCGAGCTGAGCCGCATCACCAGCACCTTCATTTCCGTTTCTCCTTTCTGCCAAGCAGTTCAACAATCCTGTCGAAGTCACGCGTATACTTAAGTCCCACGCCCTGCTTGTAGGGCAGGTCCGACCGCGTATAGTCGTTAGTGTTGCTGCGGTTGAATACGAAAAGGTGCAGGCGCGGGTTAATCTTGTAGCCCACCAGCATATCGCCCGTCATATTGTTGTTGCCGCCCACGCCGCTCATCTCGCGAGCCTCGCCTCCGAAGCCGAAAGTCGACTCGAAGTAGAACTTGTTCCATTCCTTGCTGATATCCACCGCATACTGCTCCGTGGTCAGAGCGTTGCCTGCCTGGTAAGCGAAGTTGATGTCCACAAAGTCCACCATATCGCTCACCATACCGCCCAGGGTGTTGGCCACAAAGCCGTAGCCCTCCTCTGCCGCCGACGTGCCGCCGGCATTGGCATCGGTCGAGGTCGAAGAATTGTAGAACTTCTTGAAGAGCAGCAGCGACACCGTCTGGTTAAGCATATCGCGTTCGTTGTTCCTGTCGATATACGCAAACACCTCCTCCTGCACGCTCTGGTCGGCGTTGGGCAGGCGCAGGTCGAAGTCAATCTCCGGTGCCTGCAGGTTGCCGCTCAGTTTAATCACATTCTCCACAAGCACAGGCTTCTGCGAGTCGGTGGCCGACAGGGTGCCCGTCAGCGTTGAGAGGTTCACGCGCTGGCCGTAGACAGCCTTGATGTCGAACAAGGCGTCGCTCACATCGCCTCTGAAGGTGATGGAGCTGCCGTCGTCGATGGTAAACTCCTTGCTGAGCAATCCCAGCACATCGAGCTCGACAGTACCGCTGCTCAGTTCGAGGTCGCCCATCAGCGAGAAAGGTTTGCCGCCGCCCACCTGCAACTGCAGGTCGCCGGCACCGACGGCTTTGACATCGGCCGTCACCGTCGAGAAGTCCATCGGCAACTCCAAGCGCACGTCGGGCGTAGCCTCAAGGTTGATTGTCAACGTCACTCCCGAGGTGCCCTCTGCCGTTACCGGAACGGCTTTGCTCTCGCTCTCGCTCAGCAGCAGCAGGCGTTCCTCCTCCTCGTCGCGGTCGGACACAAAGTGAATGTAGTCAACCTGCTTCAGTTCTCGCTTGTCGTTGATAGGAATGTGCAGCGACGAGCCCTCGAGTGTCGTGGCGTTCAGCACTATGTCAAGATCGTCCAATCCGCCGGTCACGCGGCCGTTTATCGATGCTATCACGGTGCCATAGTACTGCTCCGACTGCCGCAATGTAGTGTTCATACACAGCAGCCGCGGGCTGTTCACCGCGATATTGAAGTTCATATCCGAAAGGGTCTCGTAGAATATCCTGCCGTCCAGACGGGCGTTTCCGCCGCGGGTGTCGCGCACCTCGAAGCCGTCGAGCCGCACCATACCCTTGTCCATCCACACCGTATCGTCGAACAAGTAGCTGACGTTCAAGTAATCCACCTTCATCTTGCCCTTGTCCACGTATGCGAAGCCCTCGATTCTGGGGGCGCTCAGCGTTCCATTGATGTCGAGCTCGCAGAACAGTTTGCCCTCCACTTCGGACGAGAAAGAGCGCATCAGCGGCTGCAGCGACTGCATCCCCAATCCCTCGACGGCAGCCCTCAGGTTCAGTTCCGGTTCGTCGCCGCCCAGGGCAATATAGCCCGAAACGTCGATAGGCTCGCTCCACTCGTCGCTTCCGGTCCTCCACGAAGTCAGGTAAACATTCAACTCGTTCAGCTCAGCGTTCCAGGTCGACCGCAGACGTGCGTCGCCCAGCTCCTCGCCGTCGAACTTAAGGTTGTGCATTGCGATATCGCCGTTCAGGTAGGGCACCTCCTCGCTGGCGCCGTTCTGTGCCTGTCCGTCGCTTTCCTTGTGCAGGAAGCCTATGTGCACGTTGCCGTCCAGCGTGCCATCGACCGACATACCGCTGGCTTCGAGAAACGTATTCAACACGCCGACACCGAACTCATTCAGCACCAGCTCGATGCTGTCGGTCGCCTCACCCCTGCGCGAGCCGCGCAGCGTTGCCCGCTGATCGCCGCTCCACAGGTTGATGCCGCCTATCTCAAAGCCCTTGCTGTCGATATACGTGTCACCGTTGCCGGCATCGAGACGCCACAACTCGCCGCCTATCGTCAGCTTCGACGGGTCGACCACCAGGTCCACCCGCTCGCCGTCCGACAGCAATCGGAGGTTGACGTCGCCGCCACCCAGAGCCTCCTCGCCGTTGTCCCAATACAGACGGCAGTGGGCGCTGCTGTGCGAACTCTCCAGCGCGACATCGGAGCTCTCCGACAGCACCAGATTACCAATCTTGATTTGCTCACTTGTCAGTCGCATACGGTAGCTGTCGGCCACCGCGCCGCCGTTCATACCGACGTCGTACACGCGCAGGTTGCCCCAGCCGATGGAGTCAGACCTGACAATGGGCTTGAACGATTCCACTTTGTTATAGTTCAGCTGCACGCTTGTGCCGCGTGCCAGCAGCAGTCGCGGTTCAAAGAATTCCATCACACCGCCGCCGCCTTTCCACTCGGCGCTCAGCTCGAAGTCGCCTATCTCAGTCCTTGGTTCGACGCTTGCTGTCTGCTGCACTTCGCCATCGGTCCCGGCATTGGCGACCACAGGCACAAAGTCGGCCAGGAAGGTCCGCACCATCTCTCCGATATTGCCGTATTCGTAATAGCCTCGCATCTGGGCGTCGACGATGTCGCTTCGCAGATTCATATCCTTCCAGTAGCTGCGCTCGCTGACCGTCAGCTCAGCCTCGTCGACCCTGCACTCGCCTCTGGTAGCCGCCAGGTGCAGCCCATTGACGCTCACGCGTCCCCTCGAGTTGCCCTCGCCCATATCCGCATAGCGGCCTGTAATCTTGCCGTCTACGCGAGCTTCATTGTCGGCACCGCTCCACAGCCCCAGTCCTTTCAGGTCGAGCGACTCGACATCCACCTGCGCGGTATAGAGCACGCTCTTTTCGCGATATTGCAGGGCAGCCTCGCCCGTCACCTTGCCCAGGGCATCATCCATATCCACCAAGGCGGCAAGGCGACCTCCCTCAGCCTCGACGCTGAAAGAGGGCTCGTTGGCTATGCGGTGGCCTTTGACCACGGGATGCTTCAGGTTACCCTCGGCGTGCGCCTTCATAGTGCGCGGATTGAAACCGCGACCCGCAAAGCGTACCTCAAGACCGCTGCGCGACAGCCACTCGTTGGGAGCCAGCTGCACCACATTGAGCCCGTCGGAGAGCAGAGTGCCGCTGTAGGTATATTCGCCGGAGGCGTTCTTAGCCATCCGCACGTCGCCAGTCAAGTTGCCGGGCTTGCCGGCAATATTCAGCTTTGCGCTGAAATCGTTTATCCTGCCTTCAAACTCGGCCTCGGCATCGATATGGTCCATCTGCTTCAGCAGTTTCTCAGCCTTCAGCGTCACCCCTGCCGGATGCCGCACAGCGGCAAGGTCGGCGTATGTAGTGTGCAGGCGATAGAGCCTTGCATCGATATAGGTCGAATCAATCTTGGGCAGCCCCTTCATCGCGCCGTCGAACTCCAGGTACGACTCGTCGCCGAAGGCAAGCCTTACACCCTCTGCATAGAGGTTGCTCACGGTGCCTCCGAACCAGCCCCTGATGTCGACCTGCTCGTCCATACCCCACAAGGGCTCGGCCCACCAGCCAGCATCGCGCATACCGCCATAGGAGCCGTCGAGGAAGTGACAGTTGAGCGTCACGCTGTCGAGGAAATGGCTCATCGACTTCCATCTGTCGTATTCGAGCATCACATCGCCCACCAAGCGCGAGTCGCCGGTCTGCAGTATCATATTCGTCGCCGAAATGCCACTACGGGTAACGAAGACGTTCATACTCATCTCCTGCACCTCAAGGCCCGAGCGCTCGTGCGTGACGAACCGCTCGATGCGGCACGTCACATTGTCGGCGGCCACACGCACATTGCGCATCCGCGCCTTTACGTTGCACCAGGCCTGATGCTTCACGTCCACTCCGGGACCGCTGCACCACTCCTCGCGCGGCCGGCTGTCCTTCAGGTCGTGCCGATAGGTGACGTTGTCGAGAATCAGATCGTCGACCAGCACGGTGAACACGCCGCTGTGAGGTTTCTTCTTCTTGGTCGTGTCGTGGCTGGCGTAGTAATTGATTATATGCTTAAGGTTAAGGCCATTGCTGTCGATGGCCAGATGATAGTCCACATCGTGCAGACGCGCCTCGCTGAAGGAGAGGCCGCCGTCGCCATAAGGGAAGCCGGCAAAGCGGAACGACATTTTGCGTGCCGAGCAGATAGTGTCGTTGTCGGGGCTCACCAGCAACACGTCGCGCAGCACCAGATGGTTGAGCGGATTGCAACCCAGCGACCCAATCCTGACCTCGCCGCCCCAGGCCTCGCTGCAGCGGCTGCCGGCGTATGATGCCACGAGCGACTGCACCAGCGAATAGTTAAGCAGCGCAACCACAACGTAAACCGTCAGGAACAGGGCCAGCAGCGTTCGCCATACTATCTTAAGAGCCTTTTTCATTCCGTTTCGTATCGTATGCCGCCGGCTCCGGCAGCCCTCGCCGAGGGGTGCGGTGCAAGCGGCAATGTGCTTACTTTGTTTTCAAATTATACTTCATAACTCGCTTTTTAAAATTTTAGTATATAAAACACAGCATTTATTTCACTTTTTCTCCCTACTATCGCCCGAAAAACGCCGTTTCACCCCCCTGTCAACTCCGCTCGTTGTCCGTTCGTTGTCCAGTTGTTGTCCAGTTGTTG
>JAEEGH010019665.1_pt1 | contig 14143 bp, 9 predicted proteins | sample 9134181 | NCBI WGS metagenome assembly JAEEGH01 (sample SAMN16246544, study PRJNA631951) | gut metagenome | biome: gut microbiome; feature: rumen; material: DP-attached | host: Bos | place: Iran: Karaj | collected 2018-10 | reverse complement strand
TATAGCGGGGCATGACGTTGGTGTAGGTCTCAGTGCGCCCCTGGGCGTTGAGGGTGCGGGTGACGTTGCTGAGCTGACCAAGGAGGTCGAAGCCGTCGACGACAACGAGGAGATTGCCCTTGAAGAAGGGTCGCGAGAGGCGGGCATTCCAGACGAGGTCGCTGGTGTTCAGGTTCTCGTCAGCATAGCCGGTGCGGCTGTAGAGGCCGAGGTCGGTGCTGAGGTCGAGCTTCCACGGCAGCTTCAGGATGGCGGCGAGGGAGGTGCGACAGGTGAAGGCGTGGAAGTCTTGAAAGTCGGGGCGTGTGCCGGTGAGGCGCTCCCATGTGGGCTGACAGGTGAGTTCGAGGTGGTGATGACCGATGTCGGCCTTGAAGGTGGGGGTGAGAGAGAGGGCAAGGCGGCGGACTATAGACTCTCCCCCCGCCCTCCCTGTGAGGGAGGGAGCAGTTACTTCTGGGGTTGGGGATTTCAAATCCCCTCCAACTATCCCTATCAGGTCGACGCTTTGGGCGTAGGTGACGTGGAAGGGGATGTCGAGGTTCAGCTTCTTAGCCTCGCCGAAGTCGCGGTGGAAGGTGTAGCCGCCGTCGATGGTCCAGTTGCCGTTGACGTTCTCGGGGCGGTAGGTGCGCACGCCGGTCTGCGGGTCATAGATGTAGCCCATGGCGATGGCGTTGTAGGTGCGCTGGTATTCCCACCGCAGAGCGTGAAAGCCTTTCTTCTGCCGGAGGGTGCCGCGAAGTTCGACTTCGGGTGTGACGGCGGTGCGCAGGCCGGTGTTGCCTAAGCGGATGTTCATCGGGTCGGTATCGTCGCGCAGGTCGATGCGCTGCTCCAGATCGGGCAGGTCGGTCTGTACGCCCAGCGTCAAGCCAATCTGTCCGTGTTTGAGGTCGAGATAGGTCCAACTGCCCATTTTGATAGTAAAGGCGGTGCGGCAGAGGGTGGTGTCGATGTTGCCGCGCTGGTAGTCGAGGCTTTGTGAGCGCAGGTTGATGCTGCCGTCGAGAAGCGTCCAGAACTGTCCGTAGCTCTTCTTGTCCCACTTGTAGCCGAGGTTGATGTCTAACTTGTGGCGGTTCTCGGTGGAGCGGCTGTCGAAGCTGTTGCTGTAGTCCATCACCTGCTCGTATTCGGTGACGGAGGGAAGGGTAGCCCCCCCTACTGCCCCCGAGGGGGCTTCGTCCAACAGGTAGAGCGACGATTGGCGGTGGCGCCAGTTGTGGTTGAACTCGTAAGTGGTGAACAGCGAGCGCCAGCCTTCGCCCAAGGGAATGTTGTAGCCTACGGTGAGGTGGGCGTCTCCGTTGCGGTCGGGGTGATTGTCGGTGAAGTGGTGGAGGCTGGTGGAGGGCTGCGGCGACGACGCAGCATAGTTGACCTGCTGGCGGTCGAAGAGGCGCTCGGTGCGGTCGCTGTAGGTGAGGTAGGCACCAAGGCGCAGGTTCTCGTTCGAATGGGGAATCTTGATGGTGGCACCGCCGCCGAAGGTGCCTTCCCACGAATGGCCGCTGCCCGTGCCCTGCCGCAGAATGCGGTTGACGAGGGTGTCGCGGAGGCTGATGCGCGAGGCCGTGGGACTGTAGAGGTCGTCGAGCAACTGGCGGCTGACGTTGGCGACGGGGGCGTTGAAGGTGGCTGACGTGAAGTCGGAGCTGTGGTCGAAGTGGTGGTACTTCAGGTTGGGGCTGATGTGCCAGCGCACGTTCTTGTGGTTGCGGTAGAAGTCGTGATAGGTGCTGAAGCGCAGGTCCTCGTTGCGACGGTTGCTGTAGCTGTAGTCGTAGGTGTCGCCTGTGGGCAGGTAGTTCTGGCGCACGGTGCGGGTCTCGCCCTCGGTGCGCTGGTGATTGACGGAGGCGTCGCCGTGATACTCCCACCGCTTGTTACGGTCGCTGACACCGAAGCTGAGGTCGGCGCGCTCCGTGCGACGCAGGTCGTTGGTCGCGCCGCGCTGCCAGTTGTCGCTCTCGCCGGGTCGGCTGTCATCGTCCAAGTTGTTGGCGTTGGCGATGATGGCTAAATTCGAGAAGTCGGAGTGGCGCATGGCAAAGAGACGGGCGAGGTATCGGTCGTCGGTGCCTACTCCTCCCTCCACGTTCGCTATCCAGCCAATCATATACTCCTTCTTCAGCCTGACGTCGATGACATGGCGCTGCGTGCGCTCGTCCTTGATGCCGAGCCACTCGTTCTCGTCGGTCTGCTTGTCGTAGATGGCGATGTCCTTCACGGTGTAAGCGGGCAGGTTCTCGAGCATCAGCTTGCGGTCGCGGCTGAAGAACTGCTTGCCGTTGAGCAGCAGGTCATCTACGAACTTGCCCTCGTGGTAGATGCGGCCGTCGCGCTTCAGTTCCACACCCGGCAGCTGGCTGATGAGGGCATCGAGCATCGACCCTTCGGCCAAGATGAAGGCGTCGGCATTATAGATGAGGGTGTCGCCCTTGTAGTAGAACTTCACCTTCGAGGCCGTCACCACCACCTCCTGTAGCATCGTCGATTGCGGCGCGAGGTAGAACGGCGGCAGCGTCCGCTCGTGCTCGCGGCGGCCGATGCGCTCCAACTTATAGTCCACATAGGTCGTGCGGTGGCCCACGTAACTGATGCGGAAGATGTACTTGGCGGGCATGGCGGGAACGGCGAACGAGAACTCGCTGGTATCCCATTCGTAGCCCTCTGCATAATAATGATGCTTGGCCACCTTCTGCTGCAGCACCGTGCTGTCGGCAGCGAGCAGTTCGACGGTGGCCCCGATGAGCGGCTTGTGCGCCCGGATGTCCTGCACCTCACCGTTCAGCGAAATCTTTCGAACGGCCTTTCCCCGCTCATGCTGCACATAGATTCTCTTGCCGTGAACCTTCACCTTCACGGGCAGTCCCTTGCACACCCGCTTCACCGCTTTCACGGCATCGAGACCTTTGACATTGGCCGTAGTCCGCAGACTATCCAAACCGTCGCAGACGATGTCGATGGCGTATTCCGACTGGCTGCGCTCAATGGCTTGCAGGGCTGTGAGTAGGGACATATCCTTCTGTGCGGCAACCGTCAGTGCCACCCAGCAAAGGAGTATGATGATTGTTTGTCTCTTCATTTGTTCTTTTGCGGATTCTTATTGAAGTGATACACCAGATGTAGCATGACGTAGTGCGGCAGCGAGCGGTACCACGTCACGGTGCGGCCCTGCGCGTTGATGGCATAGTCCGTATTGGAAAGCTGGTGCAGCAGGTCGAAGGCTTCGAGGCGGGCGATGAGCTTGCCCTTCAGCAGGGGCTGGCTGACGGAGGCGTTGACGATAAAGTCATCGGTGTTCAGCTCGCTGCTGCCATAGCCGCGGCGGCTGTACATCGTGCCATCGGCGGCGAGCGACGTGTTCAGGCGAGGCAGGGTATAGTAGGATTCAAGGCCGTAGTGGAAATCGAGGGCGTTGAGGGATTCGCCCGACGAGGAAGCCGTCGAGCACACGGCACCCTCGCTGTGCCGCCAGTTGATGTAACCCACGGCACGGACGCCGAACGTCTTGCGGTTGAAGCGGATGTTCGTGCCGCTGCTGAGTGCAAAGGTGTTCACGGTGTTGACGTGGCTCTCGGTCTGCCCCGCCAGCATGACGTGGTCCTTAGCGTGATCCCAGAGGGGAGCGACGTTAATATGCCATGTCCAATAGCGCTTCTCGCAGATGTTCTGGTCAGTGCTGAACATGACGAAGGCTCCGCAGGCACCGCTGATGTTCATGGGTTTATAGGTATAGACACCGGTGGCAGGATTGTAGGTCAATGACTGCGCTACGTCGCGGTGATGATAGTTGAAGGAGGCAGAGAGGTGGTACATCGCTTTGTTCCGCCCGGCGTGGTCGTAGTAATCGGCACTGACTTTGGTGACAGCCGAGGGTTTCAGGTCGGGATTGCCTAACTTCACGACAAGCGGCTGGCTGTCGTCGTAGATGTTGATGCGGTCCATCAAGAGAGTGCGCTCCTGATTGAATTCGGTATGAAACTGGAAGTCACGCCGTCCGCCTTTCCATACGTTTCGATAATTGAAATTGAAGTTCGGCACAAACACGGTCTGGCGGGCCAGCGTGTCGAGCACACCACGCTGGTAGTGCAGCCGCTCATACTGCACGGGCAAGCGCAAATAGAGCTGCCATCGCGCGTAGTCTACCTTTATGTGGAAATCGGGGTGCGTGTAGTAGAGTTTCTTCACGAGCATGACGATGAGGTTGTTGGTCCAGTCGAAGTCACGGCTGTCGTAGGAGTTCCGTGGGTCGGTGAGGGCTGTGAGGGCATCAATCTGAGAGGGCAGCAGCAGCGTGTCGGGATGGTAGAGATAGTCGCGGTCGTGCTGTTTGCGGATATCGAAGAAGTCGGTGATGTTGATGTAGAAGTCCTCAGCCACCTCTTTGGCACTGCCCACATGGGCTGTGCCCCACGTGGTGTGGTTGAAGAGGTCGTTGCTATTATGCTGAAGGTCAGACGTCTTGCCGCTGGTCATGTATCTGCTGGCTTGCTCGCTCTCGTCGCTTGTATGCTCTACCTTGGCATAAAAGTCTAAGTGAAGCTTCTTTCCCAAGTTAAAGGCTCCTTGCGTTTCAAAGTAGCCGCCCCACGCCTTGCCCTCGCTCATGCCGACGGTACGCTGTGATATGGTGAGACTGTCGCCCCACTCGTCGAAGGCGGAGTTGAACGAGCCGTCACGCTTGGCGTAGTTGAATTCGGCTTCGGTACTAATCCAAAACGGTTTCCTCAGTGTCAGCGAGTTGTGCAGGTTCAGCTTCTTGGTGCCCTTGCGGTTGAACGACTCGGTAAGCGACGTCGGTGTGTAGCCTTCAAGGAACCGCTCACGATGCTGGCTCATTGTCTGCTCGTCAGTCGTAGAGGTATAGTCGGTGCGGAATGTCTCCTTCACGCTTTCGTCCTGCGCCTGATAGTCGATTTCACCAGCCACGCTACGGGTGGTCAGCAGTGAGCGGGGCTGTCGGGCCGGACTCCACTGGTCGGAGCGCCCGATGTGCCGGCCTTCGTTCACATTGTTGGCATTGGCCAACAGCGTGATGTGCAGGCGGTCGGTGAAGCCGAGGAGGAAACCACGCCCCAGCCACCGCCGTTTCGTGCCTACTGCCACTTCCACATTACCAATATATCCTTGGCTGTATTCGTTCTTCAGGTTCACGTCCATAACGTAGCGTCGCGGCTGTACGTCGTAGCCTAAGGCCGCGCTCTTGTCCGTCCGCTTCTCATAGACTTTCAGGTTCTTCACCGTGTAGTATGGCAGGTTCTCCATCAGCACCTTCTTGTTGCCGCCGAAGAATGAGCGCGAGCCGAGCAACAGCTCGTCCACCTTGCGCCCGTTGACGAAGATTTCGCCCTGGTCGTTCATCGTCACACCCGGCAATTGGCGAATCAGGTCGTCGAGCATCGAACCTTCGGGCAATCGGAAAGCCGTGGCGTCGTAGATGAGCGTGTCGCCGCGCCAGAAGAATTTTACTTTTGTAGCCGTGATGGTCACTCCACGCAGATTGACCGTCCGCATCTTGCGCATCTGAAGCGTCGGCACCTCCACGTCGTCCTGATACTTGGAAATGGTCACCCGCTGCCACACGTCATCGTAACCATCCAACTGAGCGTGGACGAGATATTCCCGCTCAGCAGCGATAATCTCGGCTCCGAAATGGGCCTTTATGAGTCTTTCTTCACGATTGAAGAAGCGAACCATGTTGGCGGAGTCCACCACGACACTGCTGTCTGCCCGACAGATTGACACCTTCGCCGAGGGCAGCGGTACTTTAAGGAAGCCGTCAACCACGTCGCCACTGATGGTCACTTTCTTCCGTTGCGTCCCCGTCTGTTTGTGCTGCACGTAGATTCTCTTGCCGTGAACCTTCACCTTTACGGGCAGACCTTTGCACACCCGTTTTACCGCTTTCACGGCATCAAGGCCGCTGACGTTGGCCGTCGTCGTCAGTCCTTCAAGACCGTCGCTGACGATGTCTATCCTGTATTCCGACTGGCTGCGCTCGATGGCCTTCAAGGCAGATATGAGGGGAGTGGCAGTCTGTGCAAACAAAGTGTAAGCAGCCAGTTGGATGATGACAAGAAGTAATAGACGTTTCATTCCTTGTCCTCCCCACTGGTTTGTTCCACGAAGATGGTGTCGTTCTTCAGTGTCAGTTGTATGTAATCGAACATATTCAGGTGGTCGACGAACGCCTCAAGCGACTCGTCGGGGTTCCATGTCGTGATAAGCTTCATGCTGCGAGGCTCCTCGTCGCGGAAGCTGACGGCCTTGCCGTAGTGAGCCGAGACGACGGCGAGAATGCTGTCGAGGCGCACGTTGTCGAAGCGGGAAAGCGACCCACCCCCTTGCCCCTCCCTGTGAGTGAGGGGAGCAGTTACCTGTGCCGATTGGGGCGAATCCGTATGGGAAGATATGATATGTGGAATGATTGCCCAAGCCAGTCCACAAAGTAGGACTGCACCGAGGAAGACAGCGGCAATTCGGAATTTCTGCCCCAGCTGCAGCCACTTCACTCTCAAGGGTTGGGTGTGAGGCATCTGGTAAAGCTTCTTACAGTCAGCCATCAGATTGTAGGCTGTGCGCACTTCTTCGTCCGAGAGCAGTTCCTCCAACTGTGCCTCGGTCATTGCTTCCGGCTCGTCCATCAGCCGCAGCAGTGTCATTAGTTTGTCGTTCGTCTCCATGATCGTCAGGGGTTGAAATGGTTCTTGATTCGCGTAATTGCAGCAACAAGATGCTTGTACACCGCCACCTCGCTGATGCCCAGCTCGGCAGCTATCTCACGGTACTTCAGTTCCTCGCCGAAGCGCAGCTGGAACACACGACGCTGAGCCTCGGTCAGTCCCGTCCGGATGAAAGCCTGAAGACGGTCGAGCCGCTCCTTCTCCTCATCTTCTGTCGCCGTCGGCTGGTCGAGGGCATAGAGATGCGTCACCCGCTCCGTCAGCGTCTTGCGGGCGAGGACATTGCGACAGCGGTTGCGCACGCTCTCACAGAGGTAAGCCAGTTCGCGGCCACTCTCCACCTCGGGCAGGCGTCGCAGCAGCTCGGCAAAGAGTTCGCTCACCACGTCCTGTGCCTCGGCGTCGTCGTAGAGCATGCCGCGAGCCTCGGCCAGCAGGCGGGCATGGTGTTGCCGGAACAGTTTTTCCAGTGTACTCTGATTCATCTTTCGTTGCTCACGTTTTATCATAGAGACAAACGAATGCTTCGTTTTCCTAACCTACTATAACGCAAAAAGGCGTTTATTTGGTATAAAAGAGATTTGTAAACTCAGTTTACAAGTAGTTTTCAAGCTTTTTTCGTCATTTTGCGTACTGTGAGGTTGGAAATGAGATGACGGGCGAAGGAATCCTTCGAGGAATAGAACCTGACTTAACCTTCTTCTCATAGATTCCAACACCACAACTCGATTTTTTGGGAAAAATAATACCACTATTACCACTTTCGGTTTATCTTTCTGATTATCTGTATATTACATGGTGGTATTAATAGTGGTGGAAGTGGTATTATATTACCACTTCAGCATATTTACCGACAAAAAATGGGCGGTTTTCTCTCAAAAAGGAGGCCAATCCCCCGACTTTCTTGAGCCGATTGCAGCCAATCATGGCCACCTCCTGTGTTCCGACGATGCAGGAAAATCGTTCCTGGGCTGCCGGAACGGCGTTCCAACGGCCTTGGAACGGTCGTGAAGTGTATCCTGAGAAGCAAGGAAGTGCGCCGTTTCGGCCAGCCAGCCTTGCAGAAACTACAGAAGTAGTGGTGGAAGTGGTAATATAGCTCCACTTCCACCACCCTTATTACCACCTTCCAACACACTTATTCACAATGAGATAGCACAAAAAGTGGTGGAAGTGGTAATATAGACCGCAAAAAAATTTCCTGCACACAAGCAACGATTGTTGTTTGCATTCGGTTTGCAAATGGTTTGCATCTGAAGTTTTTTTGCATAGGTACGGTAGAAAGCCAAGGATTTTTTGTAATTTTGCAGCCGTTATGAGACAAACAGCTACAATTCTTTGCCTGTTGATGGCGATGCTGACTTCCTGCCAATCTGAGCACGAACGTCAGGTGCAGATGCTGAATGACCTATTAGAGGCCACGGACAATTACGAAGTGATGCCTAACGATTCCGACGCACGGGCGGTGCTCTTCTATATGGAGCGGCATGGGTCACCGCGCGAATTGCAGCAGGCGTGGCGCATGATGGCGAAGATGTACCGCCGCCACGGGGCGCTGATGTACGAGGGCTTCGCCTACGAGATGGCCGCAGACTGTGTGGACTCGCTGAGTACAGACTTCGACCCGCGTGCCCTGGCCGAGATATGCTACGAGTGGAGCATCAACCAGCAGTTCTCCTTTGACGATGAGTTAGCAAAGCAAACGGCACGGCGAGGCATGAAGCTGGCACAGCAGGCGGGCGACACATTATTATATTATAGATGCATGGGGCAGGAAGCGAATGTGGCACTGACAGTGAATGACGATGTTCAATTCCTGCCTACTGCCTACCAGGCTTTCAGCGAACTGTGGCAGCGGGGACGTAAGGACTGGGCTGTCGATGCCTTCGTTCCCTATATGTCCTACCTCCTGAACTATGACCGCAAGTATCTTGAAGGACTTATCAACTGCGCGGGAGGCAAAGAGGCATTCTTCAATGGGCGCAAAGACGTGGGGCCTTTCCTCGAAATGCAGGAGGCCAATTTGCCCGACTCGATGAAGCTTTGGATGCAACGCTACGAGCAGTACACTCATGAGGATTTGGAGCATGTGGGGTCGTATGCCGCCATACAGTACTGGGAGTTGCTTGGCGACTACCACCTGCGATTGGGCGATTTCGACTCCGCACACCACTATTACAGCCGCCTTGACCATCCGTGGAACTATGTCCGCTTCTATGGCTACCGCAGACTTTTGGATCTTTACCAGAAATTCCCCGACCGTGACCCTGACTACAGCCAGCGTAACTACTATACCGACCATGCCGTTACTTATTACTTCGCCGTGAAGAAAGACCGCTTCTTGGAGAATGAGGACGAGTACCGCCAGCGCAATGTGCTCATCAATCACGAGCTGGAGCTGGAACATGAACGAACTTTGCTCGCTTGCGGGCTATTGCTGCTCTTAGCGGTCGTCGGTTTTGCTGCATACTACCTCTATAAGCTAAGGCGTGAACACCGCGAAACACTGGAGCAGAACCGAGAGTATGCCGATATGCTTCATTCGCTGCGCAGTCAGATGAAGCGGGGAATACTCGATACAGACATTGCCCGCCGCTTCCACGACCTCTCCTCACAGGATGCCCACCCGACAGCCGAGGAGTGGCAGGCTCTCCGCAGCGAGATTGACCGTCAGCATCCCCAGCTATTCGCTACCCTCCAGCAGCAGTACGCTGAGCACCAGCCCGACCAGACCATGACTGAACAGGAGCGCCACGTCGTCGGCCTCATAGTCATCAAGTGCAGCCCTTTGCAGATGTCGGTCCTCATGGTCTGCACCAAGAGTAACGTCAGCAACCTGCGCCGCCGCCTCTATACCAAGCTGACGGGCAAGGACGGTAGCGGCACCGACCTTGACAGATATATTACGGAACTGTGTAAGTAAGAATTCTGGAGGGAGCATCGCTGCGGCCTCCAGAATCGTCCCGGGTACTACTCGTTTTGTATATACTAACTTTACTTAAAGCTTTATGATATCTATTGAAACATCGTCTGCTTGATGAGCTGCTGGATGTCGGCAGGCGTGTCCTTCATCCGGCAGCAGTCGACGATGTACTTGCGCAGTTTTTCGGGTATCGCCTTCTGTTTCTTCCAGATGTCGTGGCGCTTCTTCCACGTGCCCTTGTAGGTGTTTTTGTCAGTCAGGATGACGGCGTCCTTGATAGGTTCGCGCCCCATCTCCATGTACCAGCCGTCCTTGAGGTAGTAGGTGCCGTACTCGTGAGGTATCACCACGCACTTACCCTCCTTGGTCAGGGCAATCTCGGCGCAGGCATACTCACCGTCGGCACCATAGTACTTGAACTGGATGTAACCGGTCTGCTTGCCGCACATTACTTTCTTCTCGCCCTCCCACTGCATCGACTCCATGAACCACACGCCGACGATTTCCTTATCGTCAACTTTCGCGTTGACTTTGTCTTTGTCCGTCACGACTCGGCCATTTCCGAGTGAACTCGGATGGCTCTCGCTATTCCGTCCATTCTGGGCACTTGCCTGCAGCGCACTCATGAGTGCCACTGCCATTACTAACATTACCTTCTTCATAAGTTTTACGTTTTTTTTGTTTGGTTGGACATTTGTTGAATTGACGCTGCAAAGGTAAGCACTTTCTGCTCTTGCTCCAAGCATCTGAGTTTGCATCTGATTTGCATTCGCTTTGCAATTAGTTCAGGCACCGATGGAAAGAATGAATTCGTCCCACTCGCGGGCGCCGCCCTTCCGTCCGAACACCTTCTTGTAGAGTCGGCTGCGCACGGTGCTGATGGTACTCATGTCGCGTGCCAGCACGGCGGAGATGTCCTTCGGCGCGATGCGAAGTTTGATGAGCAGACACGTCTGGTATTCGAGTTCCGACATGCTATGCAGCCCGCGCAGCTGACTGATAAAGCCCGGATATACTTTCCTGATCTGGCCCTCTATCTCCTGCCAGTCATCATCCTTTAGCCGCTGCCCGGTAGCGATGCGGCGCTGCAATGCCTCGTAACGGTCGGAAGCGAAGTAGGCCGTCTCTACCGACTCAATAGCCTGTCTGACGGTCTGCGGACGCTCCTGCCGCACCTCCTGAATCTGCTGAAGCTGGAGTTGCAGCTGCCTACGACGGCGGCGGGCGACGATATTGCTCGACGCAGCAAGGACGACGACAATCGCAATGGTTGCCATGAGCCACTGTATATAGTTAGCCTGCTGGCGCTCCTTAGCCGAGAACACGTAGCTTGGTCTTTCTTCTGAGTTGTCCCTTCTGGAGTCAGCCACGACAATGTTCCTGATTTCCGTGCCCCATTCCTCAGCAACGTAGTCGGCACGGCGATAGGTATAGAGCACGCCATTGCGCTGGATGACCATCGTCGAGTCGTCCTTAACGGTCAGCGGTCGCGGGTCGTCACCTTCTATATACACGTGTTCGCCGCCACCCTTGTCAATCAGGGTTATGGTGCGCTGCGAGCCGGGCCTTACCACCAGTCCTGACTCCGTCCTGGTCAGCCAGCACTGATACATCATGCTGTCGCCGTCGTAAAGCTGAAGGGCCGTTCCCTCCTGTTCTGACAGCGTATCATTAGGAAGTTCATACGGATATTCCACCAGCCGCAGCGTCCAGGCGCCCTGAAGGAGGTACTGGTCGTCGGCGTTCTTATAGTTGCACCCAAGCACAAGGCACAAAGCCATCCATAATAGTATTTGTTTCATTGCTCTTGTTTTTGCATGCAAAGTTAAGCAATTCCCTGCACACAAGCAACGATTGTTGTTTGCATTCGGTTTGCAAATGGTTTGCATCTGAAGTTTTTTTGCATAGGTACGGTAGAAAGCCAAGGATTTTTTGTAATTTTGCAGCCGTTATGAATGACTGGTTATTGGCCGTACTACCCTTGCTCGCAGGCTGGCTGCTCGACCTCGCACTGGGCGACCCCCAGTGGCTGCCGCACCCCATCGTGTGGTTCGGCAAGGCCATTGCCTTCTGCGAGCGTCGCCTGAACAAGGGCAGCCACCGACGGGCGAAGGGCGCTGTCACGGCTGTTGCGCTGATTGCCGCCGTGTTCTTCGGCATCTGGCTCCTGCGACGTTTCATCCCCACAGAGGCGAGGCTTCTCCTCGACACGCTCATCGTCTTCTACTGCCTCGCCGGAACGACGCTCATCCGCGAAGTACGCGACGTATTCATTGCCCTCGACCGCTCACTCGACGAAGGACGGCGACAGGTGGCGCGCATCGTCGGGCGCGACACTTCCGAACTCTCTGCACAGGAAGTGCGGACGGCTGCCCTCGAGACGCTGGCCGAAAACCTCAGCGACGGCGTCATCGCCCCACTCTTCTGGCTGGCGCTGCTCGGTGTTCCGGGTATGCTGGCCTACAAGATGGTGAACACGCTCGACTCGATGATTGGCTACAAGACCGAACGCTACCGACAGTTCGGCTGCTGGGCAGCCCATATCGACGACATTGCCAACTACATTCCCGCCCGACTCACCGCCCTGCTGATGGTGGTGGCTGCGGGGAAACCGCAGCTCGCGACGTTCGTCTGGAAGAACGGCCGTAACCACGCCTCGCCCAACAGCGGCTACCCGGAAGCGGCACTGGCCGGAATACTCAACTGTCGCTTCGGCGGCCCGCACTACTACTTCGGTCAGCTCTTCCCGAAGCCCTACATCGGCACCAACGACCGTCCGCTGACAACTGACGATATGAAAACAGCCGTCCGCATAAACCGGACGGCTGAGGTGATGATGATGGTGCTGTTGGTTGCCCTCAGAAGTATTTGGTAATCTTCGCCGACGCGAAGTTGTTCATCTCGTTCATCATACGCACGGCAGAGTCGATGATGGGGAAGGCACAGAGGGCACCCGTGCCTTCGCCGAGGCGGAGGCCAAGACTGAGCAGGGGTTTGGCGTCTACAATATCAAGCATCCTCTTATGACCACTCTCGTCACCCTGATGGGTGAAGACCATATAATCCTGAGAGGCGGGATAAAGTCGGATGGCTGCGATGGCGCAGGCAGTCATAATAAAGCCGTCGACTAATATAATAAGGTGTTGTTCGGCAGCACGGAGCATGACCCCGATGGCTGCAATCATCTCGAAACCGCCGAAGTAGCGGAGGGGATCACCGTGATACCGCTCTACCGCACGAGAAAGTACATCGTATTTGTGCTGAATACCAGGCTTGTCAAGTCCTGCCCCTGCACCTATGCAGTCCTTCAGGGGAATATGGCCGAAGAGGTGCATCCAGATGCTGGAGGGCGAGGTGTTGCCGATGCCCATTTCGCCGATGCTCACAACGCGGCAGCCCTCGGCGGTACAGGCGTCGACTAAGTCGACGCCCACGAGCAAGGCGCGGTCGAACTCGACGTCGGTCATAGCGGGCTCGTAGAGGAAGTTGCGGGTGCCGCGGGCTATCTTGCGATCGATGATGCCGGGGACGCCCGTGAAGTCGTAATCGACACCCACATCGACGATGCGAAGCTTGAAGCCATGCTGACGACAGAACATGTTGACACCGCCGCCGCCACGGGTGAAGTTCAGCATCTGCTGCCACGTCACCTCACGCGGCGAGACGCTGACGCCTTCGCGCTCAATGCCGTGGTCGCCGCCGAGAAGCAAGTGACAAGGATGTGCCAACGACGGTTCCAGCGACTGCTGGATGAGGCACACCTGCATGGCCAGTTCTTCCAGGCGCCCTAACGAGCCTTTGGGCTTGTTCAGGTTGTCTATCTTGTTTTGTATCTCTGCCTGCAGTCGCTTGTCTGTAGGCTGTATGTCAAACTGTTTCATTTTACTTGATCTTTACCGCGATGCCACTCACCATCAGAATGACCTCGTCGGCCCTTTGTGCGATGTACTGGTTCATCCAGCCTTCCAGGTCGGTGAACTTGCGCTGGAGGGCATTGTCGCTGACGCCGCCCAGCCCAATCTCGTTGGTGACGAAAATATAGGTGGCATCGTGGGCTGTGAAGGCATCGAACTCGCGCCTGGCCGACTGGAGCGACTTCTCCACGTCGGAGTCGTTGGCGTAGAAGAAGTTCGTCAGCCAGAGCGTGACGCAGTCGATGACGACGACGCGGCCCGTCAGGTCATGACGGCTCAGCTCACGCTCCTCTTCGATGTTCGTCCACTGCAGTCCGCGCCGCTCCTGATGGCGGCGAACCCGCTGGCGGAATTCGTCGTCCCAGATGTGGGCCGTGGCAAGATAGACGGGATTCGGGCTGAGCGAGAGTGCCAGCTGTTCGGCTTGGGTGCTCTTGCCTGAGCGCTGGCCGCCGGTGATGAGTATGACGCGCTTCATAATTCGGGTATTGATATGTTCTGCGAACAGACGACGAGGATGACCGTCAGCTCAACAAGCAGACAGACCGCTCCGCAGCAGTCGCCGGTATACCCCCGGATTCTGCGCCAGATAAGCAGATAGAGGAAGTACATCA
>JAEEGH010019663.1_pt1 | contig 14145 bp, 7 predicted proteins | sample 9134181 | NCBI WGS metagenome assembly JAEEGH01 (sample SAMN16246544, study PRJNA631951) | gut metagenome | biome: gut microbiome; feature: rumen; material: DP-attached | host: Bos | place: Iran: Karaj | collected 2018-10 | reverse complement strand
GCTCGGCCTCGCGGTCCAAGCGGTGCCCGAGCCAGTCGAGCATAAGGTAGGTGTCGCTGAGCATGCGCGGCGATTGGCCGTAAGTAGTGAGCATCTCGAATACCTCGTCGATATTGGTCATGTTGAAGTTGCCGCAGATGCATAAGTTCTTGGCCCGCCAGTTGTTGCGTCGCAAGAAGGGGTGCACATATTTCAACCCGCGCTTGCCAGTGGTGGAGTAGCGCAAGTGCCCCATGTATAACTCGCCCATGAAAGGAATGTTGCTCCAGAGCTCTTCTTCGCTTTCTGTCTGGTCGCGATAGGCGTTGTCGAAGATGGTCGAAATGGCATCCTTGCCCTCGGCTCTCTCACGGAACATATACTCGTGACCAGGTTCTGCCTGCATGTTGACACAAGCCATGCCCGCGCCTTCCTGTCCGCGGTTGTGCTGTTTCTCCATCATCAGATAGAGCTTGTCTAAAGCGTATGAGGGTGTGCCGTACTTCTTTCGGTAGTACTTAAGCGGCTTGAGAAGCCGGATCATCGCAATGCCGCATTCATGCTTGAGCGGTTCCATAAAGGGGAGTATTTAAATTCAAAATTCAGAATTCAAAATAGTTTTCAGTTTTCAATTTTCAGTTTTCATCTCTCCGTTCTCATCTCTCATCTCTCCGTTCTCATCTCTCCACTAAACCAGCGCTCTAATATTCTCCTCTTCGTTGCCTGGCAGTAGTGAGAGGGGTGACAGTTCGATGAGTGTGTAGGCGCCGTAGCGTTGTTCAGTGCAAAGGCGTGCTGCAGCTCTGGCGCACGAAACCATCACCTGGCCAGTGAGGGCGGGGTTGTTGATTTCCATGTTGAACTCAAAGCGTTGGTTGTGCGTGGTGCCGCTCACGCCCGAGCGTATCAGATGAACGCCATGTGCCACATTGTTCAGCGCGTCAATCGAAGGCACTTCAATCACGTGCGTTTCGTCGTGGGCGAAGTAGTCGTCTGCGAGGAGCGCTTTCTTCACGGTCTCAAACTGGGCGCCTTCTTCCAATTCCACATACACCATGCGACGATGGATGCCAGTGCCGAGCGGGATGGTCATCGATAGGGCGTTCTTGATTCCCTTGATGGCTTTGGCGGCCACGGTGTGGCCCATCGAGCGGCCGGGACCGAAGTTGGTGTAAGTGAGTCCTTTCGGGGCGATGGCCTGCAGGAGGGCACGCACCATGGAGTCGGAACCCGGATCCCAGCCAGCAGCGATGATGCTGACCGCCTTATGCTCTTTGGCCTGCGGCATCAAGCGGCGACGCAACTCCACAATCTGCGTGTGGATGTCGAAACTGTCAACCGTGCAGATACCCCGCGCCAGCAACTTCTCCGCGAAGGCTGGCACCTCGCGGGTGGGGGTACACAATACCGCCACATCCGCCTGCACAGCGTTCATGTCATCATTGTGATGATAAACACCTACCAATTCCATATCGTCGGCCACCTGAAGCGCCTGCTCCACCGCTCGACCAATGTTTCCATAACCAATAATTGCTACTTTTGTTTTCATAATTAAAATTTTATAATAACGTATTAAATATCAATATATTAAAAATCCAATCCTATCGAAAACATCAACATTCCCGTCTTATCCTCTATCTTGAAATCCTCCACACCCCATGCATAATCCAGGCGGAGGAAATAGCCGAACAAACTGGCCCGCAGGCCGAGGCCGAAACCGCCAATGATGGGCTCCACCTGCCGTTTCACCCGCACCGTGATATCGCCAGCGTACACCCAGCGGGTATAGAGGCAGTTTTCGTCTGAGTACGGAGAAACGCCCGTCCACGCAGTACCCACATCGCCAAACAGCACCAACTGCAGCGAGTTGAGGAGCTGGTTGGAAATCTGCCGGCGGGCAATCAGCTGCACGAACGGAATGCGCAACTCGGTGCTGAGCAACGCAAAGGAGGTACCGTTGCGGATGTTCTGCTTGAACCCGCGCATGTTGGTGGCCAAAGTCTGATAAGCGTAATTCTTGCTCTGGTCCACCCAAATATCGCTGTTGAACTTGGCGAAAATCCAGTTGTCGACACCGCCCATGTAGTACACCAACCGACTGCTGCCGAAATTGGTGGAGGCGGCAAAGCGCGTAGCCCACGTCATGTTGCGGAACACCTTCACTGACTTGCGGATGTCGAGTCCCGCCACAAAAAGGTACATATTTTCGCGGTCCACACGATGCTGGTACTCCAAGCACAGCTTGATTTTGCTGCCCTTCCACAAGTTGGTGAACAACTCTTTCGAAGAATCAAACACATACTCCAACTTCACACCGCCCCACACATGCCGCTCGTCGGGCATCTTCAGCGAATAGTCGTTAAGACCCGCCATGATGTTGGTCTCGTAACGTCCCGTCAGCGTCAGTCGCAAACTGTTGAATTTGTCGAACGGGTACTTCATGATATAGAAGACGCTGTTGGCGTGCTGTTTGTAATAATAATCGCCGACAATGGATTTGATGCTCTGGCGATACACCACCACTTGATGGTCGAGGCGGCGGTGGAGGTCCTCATAGCTGAACATAAACTCGTTGCTCTGCAGGTCGAACGAGAGGCGGAAACCGCCCGTAATACGGTAATCCTCAAACAGATCGTTGATGCCCACCATCACGAGGGCATTGATGCCAGTATTCAGGTAAACGGGCGATGTGCCGCCAGTAAACTGCTGGTAAGTGGTATTGAGGAAGCTGAAGTCAGCCTGTGTAACCAACTGGTTGATAGAAAATTGCGTATAGTAGTTTCGGGCGGCCACACGGGTAAATGAGCTGCTATCGCCCTCGTCTATGCCAGCAGAGCGATTGCCCGACAGGTCGCTGCGATGAATCTGGCGGAAGCCGCGGTGGCGTGTTCCTGACGAGGCACTTTTATGGTTGGCCTGCTGAATGCTGTCGCGGCGGGCCTGATTGGCATCCATCTGCGCCACAAAAGCCGCCTTGGTGAGTTCAGCCGACAGGGGTTGTTCCTCTATCGGACTGATGTACAGTCTTTTCGCTCCTTTGCGCAGCATCACCTCGGCAACCTGTCCCGTTTCGGGCGAATAATCCTGCTCCAAGATACTATACGCACGATTGGTAACCACCTGACTATTCGCATAATAGGCATAATGGATGGCAGTATCAATACGGCTGATGGTGCTGTCGAACTGCGCCACGTAGCGGTTGCGGATGCCGTTCTCGTCGCTCAGGTAGGTGATGCCGCCGTCGGCCAGCGGGCGAATGTCGGTCTCCTTGGCAGTGGGAGTATAGGTAAGCTGCATCAAATCAGACGATTTGGTGGAGTAGTCGTACATAAAAAGGTCATAGTTGGACTGGGGATTCAGCTGGTCGAAGCGTTCCTTGGGATGAAGCTGGTTGTCGGGACGGTTGGATGAGAAGACGATCTGCTTGTTCCCATTGATGAAACGGGGGGCATAATCGTCGTAGAAATCGTTGGTGAGATTTTGGAAGGAGCGTGCGCGGAGGCTATAGACAAAGATGTCAGACTGTCCGTGCTGGAAGCCCGAGAACAGCAGCAGCTTACCATCGGTGGAGAAGGAGATGTCGGTAATTTTCTCCACATCTACCAACAGCCGTTTCTCGCATTTTTTCTCTTCAATATTATAAGGATAATAGTAACAACGTCCCGCATCTTCGATGGTGAAACCCAGAATATTACCATTGGGATGCCAAGCCAGTAGCGGGAATGTGAGGTCGGGATTGTCTTCTGTTTTATGGAAACGATGGTAGATGCGGCGCGGCTTTTTGTCTCCCTCGCGATACATCCAAATAGTCACTTTCCCCGCCTCGTTGGTGACGTAGGCATAGCTTTTGCCATCGGGCGAAAGGCGGAACTGGTTGTAGTCGCGCTTGGCCTTGGGGCGTTTCAACAAACCGTCATCGTCCGGTTTATCTCGTTTAATATCTTTTTTATAAAGAACATAATAATAACGATACCAATCGATGAGCAACTGTTTGTAGGGCACGCCGGTCACATTATAGAAACCGCGTTCGTGGCTTCGGTACGAGCGGGTGGCGAACAGGATGGCCGGAATGGCCGATTTGCCAAAACGGTCGCCTACATACTTCCAGAGGGAGTGCCCCGCATACATGGCATCCACCTGCGAGAGTTCGCCAAAGTCGGCGTACTTCTCCGTCAGGATGCCGTTTTTCACGTAGGCATCTATCGTGCTGTTCCACTCCTCTCCGATATAGGAAGAAAGGCCCGAAAAGTACCAGTTCGGGACATCCAACAGACTTTCCGAAGAGATATTAGCCCCCACCGACGTGCCGTTGATGACCCAATGGGCATAGAGGTTCATGATACCGGCGCGCAACATGCGGTCGAAATGGGTGCGGTCGCCATCGAAATAGAGATAGACCTTTGTTCCATAGATGTTGGTGACACCGCCCTGGTTGTAAAAGTCTTCATTGTCGTAGGCGAAATTCGACTCGCGGAAATCAGACTGCGTATTATAAACGATAAACTGTATCTTTTTGGTAGAGGTGTAGTTCAGCATCCTTTCAATCTCATCAATCTCGGTAGGCGCTTTCCACAGCACATACTCGGCCAACTCTTTGCCCGTGGGATAGAAATAAACATCGAACTGCGTGGTGCGGTAATACTCCCAGTTCTGTTTCTGATACTGCACCCGATTTTTACCAAAAGAGAGCTGCGACCCGTTATAGAACTGTGCGGAAAGAGGCTGTATAACGAGAATTAAGACACTGATTATCAAAGTTTTCAGCATCCATCTTTTCTTCCAATTGCCCTTAATTTCCGTTGGTCGCAACAACACTTATCCTAAATTATTGAAAGTGCAAAAGTACAAATAATTTGAATAATGGAAACGGGAAAATTGAAAGGTTTTTGAGGTTACGGATGGGGATTGAACACCATTCCCCATCCGAACAAGAAACCATTATCACCTGTCCATGTGTCGCACACCTGAATCGTCCAGCGTCCGTTGAGCGGGCAGCCCAGCAAATTATTGAACGACTGGTAGGGAGTATAGTACTGCTGTCCAGGCACGAAGTCGTCATACCCCGGATAACTTTGCGCCACATGGGAAGCATCCACCGTTTGATCAGCATCGTGGCCGATATTGTCGTTCAAGTAACAAGCCCCTGAAAGCTGCGCATAACCGGAATTCTCGCTCCAACAATACGTCCATCCCGTCCCTGGCATGTTACTGGTGGGATCACAATAGTCGCCATCAACCGAGGAATTCACTCCAAAGTGAGCCATACTGTTACCGCCCAAATTACCACAATGGTCCGGCATCAACAGCACCGAGTGACCATTAGGACAAGTCAGTATGATATTGAGGTCCCCGATACTGGAATGTTCAATGTCAAGTCTCACCTCAAGGATATCGGCTGCCGAGGAGATGTATGCAGCCGGCGGGAAATGGAAGATATCGATACTGGAACTGACACATGGCGCCGAACATCCGGCGTCGTGGAGAAACACCGTACTTTGCAGAAAGAAACTATACTCATCATCCATTATCACGCTATCACTCAATGTGGTGAAGTCCACCTCGTTGCCGTATGACGTACCCTCGCTGTTGGTGGAATAGGCACGAACATAATAGGTGGTATTCGCCGAAAGTCCATGCACGATACTGGTGAAATTTCCCAGCCCGCTGCCCTCGGTGGTATGATTGTCATTCAAAGTGGGATTGTGCGAAAGGCTCCAGCAGAAACCCCTGGCGGTCACCGATAAACCGCCATCATACGTCACCTCGCCGCTCAACGACGCCGAAGTGGTAGCGGGCGTGGCATAGTAGGTATTGACGATGGGAAGATTGGCCAAGCTCCCCCCTTCCCCACGAACGCACCGCACGGAATAGCCATCGGATTTGTCGCCATTGCCGCGGTACACGCCTGCATTGTCGTATTCGAGTGACCGTTTAAAGGCGCAGCACTCCCCGTTGCCCGTCACAGTCCAGAAATAGGCTACGGAGTCGAAATCACTAAAGTCATCGTTGTAGCACCCCGCCGGCAATGCGCTGAAGCCCGATGCGTTGCGTCCTTCGGCAGCGGTATTCCCCGCCGCATTGGCTATAGCCGACGACTGCCACCCCGTATTCCCACACAGCAGGGCGGCAATATCGCCCCTGAATCCTGTATGCTCAGCATCATACTGATTCATACCCAAATACCGCTCCATCTGTTTCCACTCGGCATCGCTGGGCACATGCCAGCCGTCGGGACAGATGCCCTGCACCCCGCTCGGATTTTCCGCTGAAGCGCCTGAGTTGCGCCGCACCGCCTTCCAATTATACAATAAACCGTATGTAGGCTTGTTGACGGCATTGTTGTTCGGATAGTACCAGTGCCCCACTGTGGCAGAACTTCCTGTACCATACGAAATGGCACTTCCATCGGCATACTTCGTGGTGCGCAGGTTCTCCCTCATCCAGCACTGACCGTCCATCCAGACCGTACCATACGTGTTTCCATCTATGTCGGTGAGCGTCGGGGTGCCCGGACAAGGATGTCCATCCAACATAAACTGGAACACATAAGTTTGAGAAGAGAAATGTACACTACTGATTGTCTCACTTTCCACCTCTTCATCACCCAGCACCACATAGCCTCTATACTCCATCAAGTCGCCACTATTGAAGGGATGGGCCACGTCACTTTTGGGCTGCAGAGCAGCACCTTGGCACAACCCTACAACACCTTTATACCTAATATCATCTCCATCGCCATTCCCATTATTCATCATTTTGATGGACGAAACATTTCCATTTTGGCGGGCGGTCAGCACATAGGTGCCAGCAGTGGACAGGGTGATGCGGAATAGATGATTGCCGGTTTGTGGACGCATGCGATGCGTCCCTACAATGCGGCCGTGTACATCCACGATTTCCAATGTCACCTCACCCTCATCCGCCACCGTCAGATTCACATCGGTGGCGCCATTGAACGGGTTGGGGTTGTTTTGCGACAGACCGAAACCATTGTTGCGGGCGCAATCGTTGATACCGGTATTATTCTCAACGGCCAATATGGTATCGGGCCAGTAGATGGTTTCCGTCCAGTTTTGGGTAAGATTCGTGATCACCACGCGGTCGAGTTGCACCCAGTGTCCATTCATATCGCGTCCAGTGAACGTAACGGTGACAGTCTGTGCGAACGCACTAATACTCAAAATTATAAGTAAAGAAAGAAGAGACAGCTTTTTCATGACAATATGATTTAAGGGGTTATAAAGGAAATTATCATTTACGTGCAAAAATAGACATATTCTTTGAATAATGACGCATTCACAACAGAAATGTGAACCATCACATTAAAAAAGTAGAAAATTACCGCACCAGTTCGCGGAAAAGGCGCACGCCGATGGGAAGAAGCTCATCGGGGAAGTCGAAATGGGGGTGGTGGAGCGAGGGCTGGCATTCGCCGGAGCCGAGGCCAAACAACGCACCCGGATAGTGTTGGGTGAGCAGTCCGAAATCCTCACCCCACGAGAAGGGAAGCTCCAACTCTTTGTATTCCAACCCACTGCGCACAGCCGCCTTCTGCACTTCCGCCATTGCATCGGGGTGGTTGTTAGAAGCTGCAAAGTACTCTTTCCAACTCTGGCTGGAAACCAGTCCAGGCACTTTTTTCACCTCTTCGTCCACAATCTGAAGCACCTCCTTTTTGGTTTGTTGCAGCCAGGCGTCGTCCTTGGCGCGCAGGGTGAAGCGCAGCACCCCGTCGCCGGCGGCCACCCCGTAGGCCTGCTCTCCTACCCTAAACTCCACCAATGTGAGCAGCCTGTAGGTGTCGCTGTGCATATCGTAATTGTTGAGCGACAGTAATCTATCGGCGATGGCCCGTGCGGTGGGATAGGGCGATAATGCCTTGAGGGGCTCGGCAGCATGGGCACTATGTCCCCTCAAAAAAATATCGGTACTCACCACCGAGCAGGTAAAACTACCTGGCTTGCCCAGCACGGTGCCCAACTTCTCGCCCGGAATATTATGCAGCGCATACACACGGTCGGGTTGATACGCGTCGAGACAGTGGGTGGCGAGCAGCTGGCCAGCGCCCTGGCCGGTCTCCTCGGCAGCCTGAAAGAACAGCAGCACCCTTCCGTGCTGAGGCGGCCGCTGGTGCAGGCTGCGGGCCAGTCCGAGCAGGATGGTGGCATGGCCGTCGTGACCGCACTTGTGGGCCACCCCCGCCATCTCGGAGGCGTAGGGAACATCAATCGTCTCCTCCACCCGCACAGCATCGAAATCGCCGCGAAACAACAGTGTACGCCCGGATTCTTCACCCTCAAAAACAGCAATAATACTCTGTGTATCTTCAAAAGTAAGAATCCGTGAAGGCGAACAGGCTTTCAGCTGTTCCAAAATAAACGCATGGGTGCGCACCTCCTCGCCGGAGGGTTCCGCCAGTCGGTGCAGCTGGTGGCGAATTTCAGTAAGTTGAGGGTCTGTGCCGTTTTTTAATTTTCCTAAAATTAACATCTTATTTGACGTTGAGTTTCTTTGACATCATTCATTCCTAAACCATCGCTATACTCCACGCTTTCAAGGAAGAGCGCGTGCGCCGGTGCGGAGTCGCCCGCCGCACAACGGTCCTTGCGCTCCACAATCTGTCCGAACTCTTCTACCGACAACTTGCCCCTACCCACTTGCAGGAGGGTGCCCACCACCGCACGCACCATGTTGCGCAGGAACCGGTCGGCTGTGATGGTGAACACCAGCAGTCCGTCCTCCTCGCGCCACATCGCCTCCGTGACCTTGCAGTTGTTGTTGTTGACCTGTGTGTGCAGCTTCGAGAAGCTGGTGAAATCGACCGTCCGTAGCAGGATGGCCGCCGCCTCGTTCATCTTCGCCACATCCAACTGGTGGAACTCGCGGCAGGTGTAGGGGAAACGGAAACACTCCTTGCTGACCGCCACATAGTACCGGTAAGTGCGCGCCACCGCACTGAAACGGGCATGTAGATCGTCTTTCACAGGAAAGATGCGATAGATGGCTATCTCTTTGGGTAAAAAGCTGTTGAGTTTGTCGCAGAGCCTCATCGTATCCAACTGCAGTTCCGTATCGAAATGGGCAAAAAACTGTCGAGCGTGAACTCCCGTATCGGTACGTCCGCAACCCGTCACCGCCACCGGCTCGCGCAACAGCAGCGTCAGGGCATGCTCCAGTACGCCCTGCACCGTCTCCTGTCCGGGCTGCACCTGCCAGCCCGAAAAGGGCGTTCCGTTATAGGCCATCTCGATGAAATACCTCATACTAATATTGCGATGAAATAACAATCCGTTGCAAGTTCCCTAACTCCTTGGCCCGCTCGTTCAACTCTCCAATCCGCATCATAATATCGCGCTGCTCCCGCTCGGTCAAATCTTCACTCTCTAACTCCCTAATCAACAACTCTTTACATTTATCTATCAATCTCATCTTGAAAAGGTTGACACATCCTGCAATCTCTTGGTTCAGGCATTCGATGTCGGTGTCGGGACGGGGCGTGTCCATGTCGAAACGCTGCTCCCAAGCCGGGCTGCAATCGGGAGTCTGCTCAGTGAGAATCGGAATTGCCAATGCTTGCAGCGCCTCATCGTCGTGCTGGGCAAAGGCCTTGCAGAGGTCGTCCTGCGAGTCGAACTGCTGGGCGAGACGGGCATACTCCTGATAGAAATGCTGATAGAGAGGATTGGTGAAGCTAATCTCCTCAGCGTGGAACTCGTTGAACACGTACTGGTCCACCCGCATCCGGCGTATTACCTCCTGCCCGTCGGCATCCACATCGCGCACGTTGGTCTCAAAGAAACCATATTTCAGGATGAGACGTATGATGTTGTATTCCAGATCGAAAAGCGGATCGGTGGGCGGCTGTTGAGTTTGTGGAACCTCTTCTGGTTTGACCACATTCGGCAGCTGTTGCTGCACGGGCTGACCTTGTTGTACGGGTTGTTGGGGGATGTTCGTCACCCTTGCTGGCGACGGGGTGTTCATCCGCTTCCACAAAGCCCGTTTCAGATTCACCTGCAACGACTCTTCCGACAGTTGAAACAGTTCGGCGCATTCGCGCACATAAAATGCCCGCAACACCTCGTCGTTCACCTCCGCCACGGTCTCGATGATGGTGTTCACCACCTCGGCGCGTTTCAGCGGGTCGTTGCCTGCCCCATGCATGAGGGTTTTCGCCTCGAACTGAATGATATTCACGGCGTTCTGCTCCAGATAATCCTTCAGTTCCGAGTCTCGGTGTCCCTTGGCAAACGAGTCGGGGTCTTCGCCGTCGGGCAGCAGCACTGCCTTCACGTTCAGTCCGGCGGCCAGCAGCATGTTGATCCCCCGCAGCGAAGCCTTGATGCCGGCATTGTCGCCATCGTACAGCACCGTGATGTTGTTGGTCTGGCTCTTAATCAGCTTGATCTGTCCGTCGGTGAGGGCGGTGCCCGACGAGGCCACCACATTCTCCACACCCGCCTCCGACATGGAAATCACATCGGTATAACCTTCCACCAGGTACACATTGTCGCGCTCGCGAATGGCACGGCGGGCGAAATAGAAGCCGTACAGCACGTCGCTCTTGTGGTAGATGGGATTTTCGGGCGAGTTGTAATACTTGGGGCCTTTAGCCTCCTGGCTCATCACACGGCCACCGAACCCGATGGCGCTACCGAAAGCGTTGAGAATCGGGAAGATAACTCTTCCTTTATAAAAGTCAAACAGATTGCCAGTCTTCTCCGACTTGCGGCAGAGGCCTAACGTGAGCAGGTCGTCGGGCTTATAGCCGTCGGCCACGGCCTTTTTGGAGAAAGTGTCCCACGTGTCGGGACAGTAACCAAGCCTAAACTTGCGGATGGTCTCCTCCTTGAAGCCGCGTTTGTCGCGCAGGTAGGTGAGACCGATATTTCTCCCCTCCTCCGACTCAAACAGCTGGTTGGTGAAGAATTTCTCGGCGTAGGCATTCACATTCAGCAAGGCCTCACGCTCGTTCTTGGCGGCCTCCTGTTCGGCGGTCAGCTCTTTCTTCTCTTCCTCAATCGCAATGTTGTATTTGCTCGCCAAATAGCGCAACGCTTCGGGGTAGGAAATCTTTTGGTATTCCATCAAAAACTTGATGGAATCGCCATGGGCGCCGCACACAAAACAGTGATAGATACCGAGTTTCGGGGTGATATGCATTGAGGGAGAATGGTCGTCGTGGAACGGACATACCCCCTTGTAGCTGGCGCCAGCCCGTTTCAACGGCACGAAATCCGACACGACATCCTCGATGCGTGCCGCCATCTTAATCTCATCAATGCACTTCTGAGTGATCATAGTTAGTGGGCAACCTTATATTTTCTGAAAACTTTCACATCATTGATGACTTTACAAGCCTCTTGGAAAGTCCTATCTTCTTGAAGCATATACTGATAGCCATCACTATAGGAATAGACATTCCGGGCGATTTCAAACAGCATATACGTCTTAATCAGATTGGGAGCCTTGTCGGAATTGCGTTCCTCCACACTCTTCTTGTAGGCCTCCTTCATGTAGTCGGAAATCATCTTATCAAGGATGTCCATTTTGCGCAAATCATTCTCGGAAGCGTAAATAGAATCCAGTTCGGCTTTCTTTTCTTTGGCAAATTTTTCAAGATTAGCGGCGAAATAGAGTTTTGCGCTATCCACAACTCCTTCTTTTTTAGCATATTCCACCAAATCATTATACATTTTATTGCTGATGGAAAACTTTTTCTTGAACTCCTCGAAGGTGGGATATTGTGCCTTCAGTTTTTCGCGATTATCGGAAAGATAATTCATGACAAAGCTGCTGACCACTCCTTTGCGAACGAGTTCTGAATAGAAGTAGGAGTAGTTGGTGGTGTCGAGGGGAATGAAGATGTCGGGCATGATGCCGCCGCCGCCGTAAACCGTCTTGCCGGCAGGGGTTTTGTACTTGAGAGAATCAGGGAAGTTGATGCTGTCGGGCGAGAAAAGTTCGCCATGTGAGTAGCGGTTAGAGATGTCCTTGAAGTAGTCGTCGCGATCGTCGTAAGGTTTCTGTATGCAGCGGCCGGTGGGGGTATAATAGTGGGAGATGGTGACGCGCACTTCAGCGCCGTTGGGCAGGTCAACAGGCTTCTGTACCAGACCTTTGCCGAAAGAACGGCGCCCCATGATAATGCCGCGGTCCCAATCCTGCACAGCGCCGGCGGTGATTTCGCTGGCGGAGGCGGAGTTCTCGTCGATGAGGATGATGAGGCGGCCTTCACGGAAGAGACCGTTGGGGATGGACTTATGGGTTTCGCCGGTTTTGCGGAAATTGTCGGTATAGACCACCAACTTGTTGCCTTCGATGAACTGGCTGGCAATCTGCACGGCCGTGTTGAGGTAGCCGCCGCCGTTGCCCCGCAGGTCAAAGATGAGGTTCTTCATCCCCTGCTCTTGCAACTTGGTGCAGGCCGCTTGGAACTCGGCGAGACTGGTCTGGGCGAAACGATCGAGTTTGATATAGCCGGTGGTTTTGTCAATCATGAAATAAACGTTGATGCTGTGCATCGGGATTTTGCCGCGGGTGACGGTGAAATAGAGCAGTTCGTTGCTCTTGCCGCGCTTGATGCCGAGCTGCACCTTGGTGCCTTTCTTCCCTCTGAGGTGGTCGCGCACCCACGTGTTGGTGATGGACTTGCCGCAGGCGGTGAGGGTATCGACCTTTACGATTTTGTCACCGGGCAGAATGCCCACCTTCTCCGACGGTCCGTCGATGATGACCTCGATGACGTTGATGGTGTCTTTGATAAGCTGAAAGGTGATGCCCACGCCATCGAACGAGCCTTGCAGCGGCTCACGCGAGGCGGCCACATCCTTGGCGGTGGTATAAATGGAGTGTGGGTCGAGGGTGGTAATCATCTCCTTCACCCCTTTCTCCGACAAAGCATTGAAATCCAAGGTATCCACATAAATTCTGTCGAGCAAGGTCAGAAAATAATCCACCGTCCGCTTTCCCGACTCGTATGAGGGGTTCGTCTGTGCGAACACCATATTGAGACTTAGAGTGAGGGTGATGACAACGAGTAACGTCTTGATTTTATTCATGTTGAAGAAAATTTATCTATTTTACGAAAAACGTGCAAAGATACAAAACATTGCGCAAAAATCCCATTTACTACAAATATTTCTTTTGAACGTTTTTCTTCATCACAAATTTATCAATTGTGGGTTGCTGTCAATGAAAAATGTGTAAATTTGCAAATTCATTTATTAGATAGAAAAATTTTATAAGATAAAGTTTATCAATCATTTATAAATAAAAACAATGGAAAGAGACAACAAAATTTTTGAATTGATCCAGCAGGAACGCAATCGTCAGACCAAAGGTATTGAGCTGATTGCTTCTGAAAACTTTGTCAGCGACCAAGTGATGGAAGCCATGGGCAGCGTGATGACCAACAAATATGCAGAGGGTTATCCTGGAAAGCGTTACTATGGTGGTTGCCAAGTAGTTGACCAGAGCGAGACCATCGCTATTGAGCGTGCCAAGCAGCTTTACGGTGCATGCTGGGCCAACGTGCAGCCCCACAGTGGCGCACAGGCCAACATGGCCGTCTTCATGGCCTGCCTCAACGCTGGCGACACCTTCATGGGCATGAACCTGAACCATGGCGGTCACCTCAGCCACGGCAGCGCCGTGAACTTCTCCGGCATCATGTTCAATGTGGTGGATTACAGCGTCCGCGAGGACACTGGCATGGTTGATTACGACGAGATGGAGAAGCGCGCCCTCGAAACCAAGCCGAAACTCATCATCGGTGGCGGTTCCGCCTACAGCCGTGACTGGGATTGGGCACGCATGCGCCAGATTGCCGACAAGATCGGCGCCATCCTCATGGGCGACATCAGCCACCCCAGCGGCCTGATTGCCAAGGGTTATCTGAACAATGCCGTCAAGTATTGTCACATCGTGACCACCACCACCCACAAGACCCTCCGCGGACCTCGCGGCGGCCTCATCCTGATGGGCGAGGATTTCGACAACCCGTGGGGCAAGACCACCCCGAAGGGCGAGATCAAGAAGATGAGCGCTCTACTCGACAGCGCCGTATTCCCGGGCGTACAGGGCGGTCCTCTGGAACACGTCATCGCCGCTAAGGCTGTCGCCCTCGGCGAAGCCCTCACCGACAGCTACGACCAGTACATCCAG
>JAEEGH010019662.1_pt1 | contig 14145 bp, 13 predicted proteins | sample 9134181 | NCBI WGS metagenome assembly JAEEGH01 (sample SAMN16246544, study PRJNA631951) | gut metagenome | biome: gut microbiome; feature: rumen; material: DP-attached | host: Bos | place: Iran: Karaj | collected 2018-10 | reverse complement strand
CACCTTTAATATCGGCAATTTTACCACTGTCAGCACTGTCGGCTACCTTAGGGTCAATGGGGATTTTTGCAAAAACATCAATGTCATTTTCTTTGGCCAAATCCTCGACTGTGCTCTCCCCAAAGACATTTATTCTTTTACCGCAATCAGGGCACTGTAGATAACTAAAATTTTCAACAAGTCCAAGAATTGGAACATTCATCATGTTTGCCATCTTAACTGCCTTTTCAACAATCATTCCCACAAGTTTTTGAGGGGAAGTAACAACCACAATTCCTTCAATGGGGAGTGACTGAAATACGGTAAGAGGCACATCGCCGGTTCCGGGAGGCATGTCCACAAGCATGTAATCAACATCGCCCCAGGCTACTTCGCTCCAAAACTGCTTAACTACGCTTGCTAAGATTGGTCCTCTCCAAATTACAGGATCTGTATCATCCGCATTTATTAAGTTAAGGGACATTATCTTAATTCCGTCTTTACTCTCTACAGGCAAAATCATGTTTTCATCTAAAGCATCCGCTTTTTCTTTGAGCCCGAAAGCCTTTGGAATTGAAGGGCCTGTAATATCGGCATCTAAAATTGCCACGTTTTTACCTGATTTTCTGATTGCCGATGCAAGAAGGCTTGTGACCATGGACTTTCCCACTCCGCCTTTTCCGCTCACAACACCGATAACGTGCTTAATATTTGATTTTTCATTCATGGGCGCAAGTAAGGGATTTGCCTTTTCACGGCTTGCACAATTTGCCTTACATGATTCGCAATTATTGTTACAATCACTCATTTTAAAATGCTCCGTTTTCTTTTAACTCGGTTAAGTATCTATCCAAAGCATCTTCCCAATCGGGGAGGCGCTCAAAGCCGTTTTCTGTAAGTTTATCCTTTGACATACGGCTGTTAAAAGGTCTCTTAGCGTTTGAAACTCCGTATTCTTCGGTAGTTACGGGCTTAACGGTTACATTTGTCATGCCGGCTTTTTCAAAAATCTTGCAAGCAAACTGATACCAGTTAATGAAGCCTTCGTTGGTGGCATGATAAATTCCGTATTTATCTGTAAGAATCATATCAACCAAAAGCTTTGCAAGGTCGAATGTATAAGTAGGTGAGCCCCATTGATCGTTAACAACTGTTAATGTGTCATGGGTCTTACCAAGGTTAAGCATTGTCTTTACAAAGTTCTTTCCGTTAATGCCAAACACCCAAGCAATACGCACGATAAAGAATTTATCCAAAATATCTGTAACGGCTTTTTCACCTTCATATTTTGTGGCTCCGTAGACACTTACAGGTGCAGGGGTATCGTCGGGATCAAAGGGCTTATCTCCCTGTCCGTCAAATACGTAGTCTGTACTTATATGAAGCATCTTTATATCAAGCTTCTTACAAACCTTAGCTATATTCTTTGGTCCGTCGGCATTTACTTTTCTTACAAGTTCTTTCTTATCTTCATCTTCCGCAGCATCAACCGCTGTCCATGCCGCACAATGAATAACCGCATCGGGATTTGCTTCGGTGATTACCTTATCTACCGCCTTTTCATCGGTAATGTCCATTTCTTCAACATCCACACCGATTCCTTCGATGCCTCTTTCTTTGAGCCTTCTCATTACGTCATAGCCAAGCTGACCCTTAACACCTGTTACAAGTACTTTCATTTTTGTCTCCTTAAATATATCTCATTTCGAATGTGACTTCGTAGTCTTTTGAAGAATCCAGTCTAAACTGTTCCTGAACGGGAGCGCCCCATGTGTCGTCTCCGCCAACGCCCATCTGAGCTGCCATAATTCTTACCCATGTGTAGTTTCTGTTTGGAAGCTCGTCTTTATGAAGAGCATTTTCCATTTCGTACGCACTGTAAGGGAGGAATCCAAAGTCAAAGGTTCCGTTAACCGCTGTAAACTGTATTCCGTGGCCTTCGTCGTTTGTAATTTTTGCATATCTTACGTTTGTACGGTTACCGCATTCCTGAGGAATAAGGTAAGGGGTAAGGTTTTCTTCAACTGTTGTTTTATAAATTCCTGTTTCTACTCCGTTATTTCTATCAAAGTAGTTTTCATCGGGGCCCTTACCAAAGTATTCAACGTTGTTAAATTCCTTTGAAAGCTTCATTTCATATCCAAACAAAGGAAGTACGGGACGTCCCTCTTTTCCTAAGTACTTGGCGTTTACTATGATTCTTCCGTCAGGGTATACCTTATAGTTCATTTTAGCGATAACTTCTTCTTCGCCGGGAGCCGTGTAGTCGTAACCTGCCTCAATATACTCGCCTTTATCTTCAAAAGAAACCATTGTGGCTTCCGAATACTTGCTTAAAGTATCAAAGAAAAATGACTTTCTTTCTAACTTAAAGCCCTTATCGTTATCAGTGTAGGCTCTAAAATATGTAGGAACGGGAGGCATTGTAACAAGTTCCTTGCCACCTTCCTTCCAAGAAACCATACCGCCGTATCCTTTGTATGCCTTTGAAAAGATTACGCTAAAGTCGCCTGCCACTGCGCCGCTATTGTTGGTGCCATCTGCCACGTGCTTAAACTTAGCTTCCTTAGAAACTGCCAAAGCAGGATTTTCTTTTGCCAAAGAAACATGCTCCGAAAAGGCAACCAAGTATCCGGCATCAGCCCACTTATTTGATTTCTTTAAGCGCATCTCGGCCCTGAATACATAGTCTGCGTTGATGTCTTTAGCATCCTTATGATTAACCTCAAAGGTTTCTTTGGCTCCGGGTGCAATGCTTATATTATCAAAGGTCTTAGAATAAATTTCTTTTCCATTCTTTAAGATTGTATAAACAAAGTAGTGGTTACTTAAATCGATGAAAAGGTTTTTGTTTTTAACGCTAAATCCATTCTCTGTTACGTCAAAAGAAACGTTTGCGTAAAGGTTCTTTGCTTCTTTTATTTTCGGAGATTCGGTTCTGTTTGCAAACACAATACCGTCTGTTGAGAAGCAGTATTCCGTCGGTCTGTCCCCAAAGTCGCCACCGTAAACAAGACGCATTTCATCGTCGTGTTCCTGCCAGATTGCCTGGTCGATAAAGTCCCAGATAAAACCGCCCTGATACATATCAAATTCATCTTCAAGGTCTGTATATAACTTCATGCCTCCAAGAGAATTTCCCATAGCATGCATGTATTCACAGGAAATGTATGGCTTTTTAGGGTCGTTTGATAAGTATTCTCTGATTCCCGCAGGCTTAAGATACATTCTTGATTCAACGTCACTTGCGGCTTCAAATTCTCTGTCATTTATTATGCCTTCATAGTGAACGATTCTTGTGTCATCCTTGGCCCTAATAAAATCATGCATGTCAATAAAGTTTTGACCGCCGAAAGACTCATTTCCCAAAGACCAAAGCACAACGCTTGGATGGTTTTTATCTCTTTCAACCATATTGTTGCATCTATCAAGCACTGCGCCTCTCCACTCAGGCTTTGAACCGGGGATGGGATATCCTTCTTTTCTTTGTTCCTCTGTACACCAGGTTCCGTGAGTCTCAAGGTTTGTTTCGTCTATTACGTAAATGCCGTATTCATCACATAATCTGTACCACATTGACTGATTTGGATAATGAGATGTACGTACCGCATTTATGTTGTTTCTTTTAAATGTTTTAATGTCCCAAAGCATTTCTTCTTTGGTGATGGCACGGCCGTTTAAAGCTGAGAATTCATGCCTGTCAACGCCCTTAAATACAATTCGCTTACCGTTTATGAGCATAAGCTTATTTTTAAGTTCAAAAGTTCTGAATCCAACATTTGTAACCGCGATTTCTTTTACATTTGAAGAATCGTCTTTTAAAGCTATCCTTAATTCATAAAGGTTGGGCTCTTCGGCGCTCCACTTCTTTATAACAAGTCCTTCCATGTGAAGCTTTGCTTCTTCGCCGGAAACTTCCATAGAAGATTCAAAAACGCGCTCTTGACTTTCTAAGTCAATTAGGCTTAATACAGCCAAAGAAGGCTTTCCGACAACCTTTGCGCTTACGTCCAAAACGCCCTTTTCATAGGCTTCGTCAAGGCCTGCCTTTGCAAAGATATCGGTAACATGCAAAGAAGGAATCGTGTAAAGATAAACATCTCTAAAGATTCCGAAGAATCTCCACATATCCTGATCTTCAAGCCATGATGCGGAAGTTCTTTTATATACTTCTACAGCAATTCTGTTTTTTCCCGGTTTTACGAAATTTGAAATATCAAATTCCGTGGGGGTGAAGGTATCTTCCCCGTATCCTACGTAGTTACCGTTTACAAATAATCTGAATCCTACTTCTACGCCTTGGAAAGATATAAATACGGGGCGGTTCTTAAACTCTTTTTTAAGCTTAATATCGGTAACATAGCTTCCTACAGGTGCAAAGTCCTTTGAAATGTAGGGAGGGTCAAGCTTCTCTGTTCCATCCCAAGGATACATTGCGTTTGTATAGTGAATGGTGTCATAACCTTGCGTCTCAATGTGACCGGGCACCTTAATATCATCAAATTTTGAAATGTCAAAATCCTCTTTGTAAAAGTCCTTCGGTCTTTCAAAAAGATTAACTGAATACTTAAACTTCCATATTCCGTTTAAGCTTTGCCTAAGGGGCATATCCTCGCCCTTTACAATGTCTTTTTCACTTTCATAGAAAAAGTGATCCGAATGAGCGGGGAGTCTGTTTTCTCCGAAATTTTCGGGGTCTTGAAGAAATAAATGCAGTGCTTCTGTGTTCATACCTTTTCCTCACGTTTCTTTTAGCATTTCTTATAGCATTCCCGTTACAGATTCCTGAAGTGAGTCGTATAGTTTCTTTGCTCTGTCCTCATCAATCTTTAACATTTTGGAAAATTCCTTTGGCGTACAGCCTAAATACCTTTTAAACATTTTGTTAAAATAACTTGTATTGTTAAATCCCATTCTGAAGCTAAGTTCGGAAATGGTATCAATACTTAACGGATCTTTGTATAAAATCTTTGTAGCCTCAAACACCCTTAACCTTATTAAATACTCAACCGGGGAGGTCATCATTATGCGCTTAAAGCATCGGCAGCACTCGTTTCTGCTTACGTGAATCCTGCCCGCGATATCTTCTAACGTTATGGGGTCACTATAGTTTTCCTGCATGTAGGTAATGGCACTTCTTACTCTTAATTCATCTTGGGAAGGCACGTTCTTTCCGTTAAAAGAAGCCTTTTTTGAGTAAATGTAGTCTATCAAAATGGCCCAAAGCATGCAGATATAGCCTTTGGTTAAAATTTCATATCCTCTTCTTTTTGAAGTGTTTGCGGCTATAATATCGTTAATTCTGTCAATGGCGCTTTCATCCCTTAAATTAGCATCATCCAAGGTTACAAGGGCCGCTCTTTCATCTTCCATTACTTTAAAAAAGTAACGGTCCGACAGTTCGTTTTCTTTGTCCAAATCCTGCACATATTCAGGAGAAAACACAACGCTGAAAAACGCTGTGTCTTCTTTTGCCGACGAAGCAAATTTGTGCGGAGTGTTGCGGGCAATCATGCATGCCTGACCCGCAGTAATTCGCTCAGTCCTGTCTTTAACCGATATTCGAAGTTCACCATTGTTTACGACAATAAGTTCAATGTCGTTTTTTCTGACAGACCATTCGCTTACATTGCAATCTTCTTTCTTTCGCTCAAAGAAGTTTATGGCCACCGGATAATATGGGTTTTCGTACTCCTGTATCAGTTCTTTTTCCATTAATCTTCCTCATAAAAAGCTTTTGCCAAAGCAATCATGTCTTTTACATCTTTAGAGCCCATGGTTTCAACGCTTGAGTGCATAGCAAGCTGGGCAAGGCCAATGTCTGCGGTCTTTACAGAAACCTGAGAGGTTGAAATGTTACCAAGGGTTGAGCCTCCCGCTACGTCTGAGTTGTTTGCATAGCATTGAACAGGAATCTTGATATCTTCCGCAATCTTTCTTACAAATGCAGCTGAATAAGCATCGGTTGCGTAGCGCTGATTTCCGTTAAACTTTATAACAATTCCCTTGTTCATGTAAGGGCGAAGAACCGGGTCTGCCTTTGATGTAAGTGCGGGGTGAACGGAATGCGCATTATCCGCAGAAAGGTTAAAGCTGTTTGATAAAAGCTTTAAGTATTCGGTTCTGTTCAAGGAAAGTGAATCTGTAATTCTAAAAAGTGTATCTTCAAGGAAGGTTGAAGCTGCGCCCTGCTTTGTGCCGCTTCCCACTTCTTCGTTATCAAAGATTGCAAGAACGTTTATATAATCCTTTGCGTTAGCTTCAATAATTCCCTTTAATCCCGAAAATACGCAGGCCTGGTCGTCAAGCCTTGGGGATAAAATAAACTCTTTCTTTGAGCCTACATAGGTTCCCTTCTGACGGGCATAAAGGAATAAATCCTTTCCCAAAATGTCCTTTTTATCGACTTTGGCTTCTTTGGCTATCAAATCTTCAAACTTATCCTTTGAAGAGATATCGCCAAACAAAGGAAGCATGTCGTTTTGAGCGCTGTAGGTTGTGCCCGTGTTTAAATCTGTCTTCATGTGAATCGCAACATTTGGAATCACGCAAAGGTCTTTATCGATGTTAACAAGCTTTTCTTTTAACTCATTTCCTTCTCTTACAACCACTCTTCCCGCAACGGATAATGGTCTATCGTACCAAGAAGCCATTATCATGCCGCCGTATTTTTCGACATTTAAGCGAACGTAGTTGTTTTCAAACACCATCTCCGTATTTTCTTTTATTCTAAAAGAAGGTGAATCGGAATGTGCGCTGAAAATTCTAAAGCCTTTTGCTTTTCCCTTGGGAAGAGAAAAAGCGATTATGCTTGAAGCGTTTCTTTTTACATAATATTTTCCTGGCTTTGAAATCTTCCAGGACTCGGATTCCTTTAATTCTTTATAGCCTTCGCTTTCCAAAGCGTTTTTAATGTTCTCTGTGCAGTGAAATGCGGTGGGGCTTGCATTTATAAAATCAAGTAGTTCTTTCATGTTTTTTCTCCTTTGTATATTCACACCTAATCATAACACTCACGGCTTCTTTTTTCACCTTTTTTTCACTGTTTTTTCACATAATAAAACGGTTTTGGGATTTACTTATCTTTAAAATAATCGTATAATTCAATAGTATGCGTGCCCGCTTTTTACACGCGGTCACAAGGAGAGGAATAATTATGAGCGAAGAATTAAAGAATGAAACAGTTACAGAAGTAGCTGCTGAAGTTAATGAAGCTAACTCTGTAAGCAAAAGTAAACAAAAACGCGAAGCAAGAAAGGCCGAAGTTAAGGCTGAAAAGGTTAAGAAAGGCTTCGACAGAGCTCTTGCATGGGTAATCGGTGTTTTAATTGCCGTTATCGTAGTCGGTGCAATCGGAATGGGCATTTACACACAGGTAAGCAAGACAACGGCTGCCGATAACTACAGCTTAGGTCTTGATGATAACGGATTTATTTCAGGCGCTGACATTTCAAAGGCTAAGGACCTCGGACTTGAAACACTTAAGGTTTCTTTAAGCGACATTGAGTACAGCGATGATGAAATCGATGCAAGAATCGGCTCTCTTTTAAATGCAAAGGCTGATTTTAGCGACGATGCTTCTTTGGAAGTTAAAGACGGTGACACGATTAATCTTGATTATGTAGGTTCTATCGACGGTGTTGAATTTGAAGGCGGAAGCACAGGCGGAAACGGAACAACACTTACAATCGGAAGCCACACATACATCGATAATTTCGAAGAACAGCTCATCGGTTCACATCCCGGTGATTCTGTGAAGGTAGAGGTTTCTTTCCCTGAAGAATACCCCAACAACCCTGATCTTGCAGGAAAGCCCGCAGTATTTGATTGTGTGGTAAATTCTGTTAAGGTTATTCCCGAACTTACAGATGAGTTTGTTAAGGAAAACTATTCCGAATACGGTTCAACTACCGAAGAATTAAGAGAAGCCATCAGAAAAGACGGTCGTGAAGCAAACCTTCAGACATATCTTTCAAAATACATTGACGACAATGCTGAAGCAAGTGTTCCCGGAAAGTATATTAAGGCTTTAAAGTCAGTTACAAAGTATGATGACACTCAGCAGTTTGACTACATGAATCAGATGTCAGCAAACTACTACGGTTCAAAGATGTACGAAACATTTGAAGACTTCACCGGTAAGACCGATGCGGAATACGAAAAGGATCTTTCCGAAAGAGCAAAGAAAATGGCAGCTTCTTCTTTAACATACGAAGCAGTTTATAAGAACAACAATCTTAACTGCGATGAAGAATATGCAAACATTCTTGAAATGATCGGCGGAGAAGAAAACGTAGCACAGTACGGTGTCGGATACTTAAAGCAGATTGCTATCAGAAACACAGTTCTTAATCACTTAAGAGATGTTGTAACAGTAGAATAAAAAATTGGCTTAAAACCCTCTTTACTAATTGTAAAGAGGGTTTTTTATTTGGTTTCTATGTGTTAGTATCAATATATGAAAGAACTTAAAGTAATTGCGCATATACATACAGACATGCCCGAAAAATTCGGAATACCTAGGCAAAGCGGTGTTGTGAAGTCTTTAACCGGGCGCATTGTTTTTGAGCCTGAATTCAGGTCTTACGATGCGGTTAAGGGATTGGATGACTTCAGCCATCTTTGGCTATTATGGGAATTTGAAGGTGTGCCGCAAGATAAATTCAATGCAACTGTTCGCCCACCAAGGCTTGGGGGCAATGAAACAATGGGTGTATTTGCCACAAGGTCACCCTTTAGACCAAATCCAATCGGATTATCAAGTGTAATGCTTGAAGGCATCGAAAAGACAGCTGACGGACCTGTTATTGTGGTTTCCGGGATTGATTTAAGGGACAACACTCCGATATTTGATATAAAGCCATATTTAGCTTACGCAGACTCTCATCCCGATGCCAAGGACGGCTTCGCGAGTGCCCATGTTTATGAACAACTTGAAGTTAGTTTTCCTACAGAGTATAGAGGCATGATTGATTCCGGTGATTTAGAGACTGTTCTTTCTTTGCTAAAGGAAGACCCTCGTCCCCACTATCAAAAGGATCCCGACAGAATCTACGGTATGGCATTTAAAAATTTAAATATAAAGTTTAAGGTTTTTGAAAACATTTTGACAGTTGTAGGAGTAGAAAAATGAAGCCTGAAGAATTACTTAAAACCCTTCACACCATCAATAAGTTAAAAGACACCACCAGGCACTGTTACACTCCGGGAGGAAGGCACGAAAGCGTTGCGGAGCATTCTTGGAGAATCACTGCCATGGCCTACTTTATCAAGGACGAATTTCCTGACCTTGATATGGATAAGGTCATAAAAATGTGCTTAATCCACGATTTGGGAGAAGTCTTTACCGGTGATATTCCTTCTTTTGATAAGACAAAAGAAAACGAAAACACTGAGGAAAAGCTTTTAAATGATTGGGTTAAGAGTTTACCTGAACCTTTCTCAAGCGAGATGGCTTCTTTGTACAAAGAAATGGATGCCCTTGAAACCAAAGAAGCAAGGCTTTATAAGACGCTTGATAAGTTAGAGGCCGTAATATCCCACAACGAGTCGGATTTATCCACATGGATTGAAAAAGAGTACACTCTTAATGTTACCTACGGAGAAGACCTCTGCGCCGATCATCCATACTTAAAAGCTTTCAGGGAAGTTATCAAGAAAGAAACTTTAGATAAAATAGAAAAAGGACGAGCCTAATGCTCGTCCTTTGTGTTTCAATATTCAATTAGTTAAAATCGTTATTTTCGGGTGTTTCTACTGTTTCGATTTTAGCGGGACGTTCGATAACGTCTTCTTTCTTCCAACCTGTCATGATGATGACAGCAATGATTTCGAAGATACCGCCTGCGATACCGATTCCTCTCTTGTCATCTTCTGAAACGCCGTCATGCCAAGCAAAAATCTTGGCGTAGCATGTTCCAAGGAAGATAACTGCGAAAGCTGCTCTTACTGCCCATTCAAGGAAACCGGGAAGATTAACCTTGGGAATGCTAAGCACAAGAGGAAGCACCCATGCCCACTGATAAAGCCAGTTGGGAACTTCAAATGAACCTAAAACTCTGGTGTTTTCACCTTCGTCCTTTGTAACATCAGCCAAAGCATAATACCTAACGTAAGGAATCCAAGCCATCCATGCTTTATCATAGTTCATGGACTGTAATGTTCTGTAGGTAACAAATGAATACCATACGTAGAAGGCTGCGTAGACTGCAAGAACAATAATACCAACGATTAATGCAGCTCCACCAAAAACAAGTGAATAAACTAAATCTGACATATATCTCTCCTCCAAAATATAAAAGTACTTTCTTAGTTTAAAGTATTACTAGCGAATATGCAAGTAAAACGATTTGCTAGTATCCAAGATATTGAAGAAATGCTTCAAGCCCTTCCTTTAAGTCTCTGTAGGTAGCATCAAAAATCCCTGTATACCAAGGGTCTGCGATGTCTCTTGGCCTATCCGAAAAATCCAGTATTCTCTTTATCTTTCCGTCAGGGTCTCCTCCGGTTATTCGCATTGTGTTTCTGATATTTGTATTTTCCGCACAAAGAATATAGTCGTATTTATCGTAGTCGCTTCTTGTAACCTGAACCGCTCTCTTTTTTGAAAAATCGGTATAATCTGTCTTTCCTATGCCTCGCCTTCTAAGTTCTTCCTTTGCAGGCGGATAAACAGGATTTCCCACATCGCCCCAGATTTCTTCCGTTGAAGTGGCAGCGGATGCTATATAAAAGTCGTCCTTTATCCCACGCTTTTCAACCATATCTTTAAACATAAACTCCGCCATTGGAGAACGGCAAATATTGCCGTGGCAGATGAATAAAACTTTTATAGGCATTTCTTACCTCCAAAACCGCATTTCATCTTTTGTGAAATGTATAAATGAAAGTATTCCAATAGGCAGAAAATATACACACCAAACAACAAGCGCAAGCCTTCCACCGATGCCATCGCCACCAGAAGACATCTTTGCAAACATTCCCGTCATCGGCATAAATGTGCAACTAAAGTAGAATACTCCGTGTATCAGCATCAGCGCTCTTAGCCACTTATCCGTCTTGTTCTTCGGCTTCATCGATAGCCCCGTAAAGAATGTAGATAGCGCCATCACACCGTAGCCGAGCAGGTCGTAGTTGAAGATAAGCCCGAACTTGCCGAACACTAACAGATTTGCCGCCTGTTCGTTTAGAAGTTCATTCTTTACCGTAGTCAGCTGTGCAAAGTAGACGAGCATGATAAACGTGGCGTACACCGCTGCAAGGATTAAACCAATATTCGCGGCGACTTTGCGGTCACCTTCACACTCATTTTGAATACCTGCTGTCATCATGATAAACCCTATTGGCAAAATCAGGCAGACAAAGAAGTAGCCCGTAGGAAAATTGATCATCAGAAACAATGCAAACAGAAATACTGTTACAGTTACAATTGATGAGCCTACTTTTGAAATAATCTTGTTCAGATCCATTTAATCTCTCTCCTTAAAACTCGATCGTCTATAAAACTGAAAATCAATCCTTCATCGGCTTACAAATCGGCAATCCCCGTATGCATACACCAATCTTGTATTTTCTTGCAGCATTATTCTTTTCCCAGAAAACAACAGTATAACTAAATTCCGGACCGTCATTCATAAGTAACTCATGCAGGTAACCAAGCCCTTTGCTCCCTGTCTCTATGGTGATCTGACCAACCTTTTCCATTTCAAGCAGGTTCTCATATATAGAATTATACAGGCTATAATATCTGTCGCGACTGGTATAATTCGCGCGTGTATTTATTCTGTTTAGTTGCTCTATTTCTTTCTCAAGAGTGTTGAAATCCATAGCCCTAATAATCATATGTTGAAGATCTCTGTTCGCTCCATCGTTTTTCTTTGCCGATCGTTTATTATTCTGGAATTAATCTTACACAGGGCACATCATCTGAAGGTCAAATGGTTCTTCTTCAGCAATTTCTTTTATTGGGTTAACTGTCAAATCACTCCCCATCACTCTGTAAAACGCAATCGTCTCCTCTGAAGAGCAAGCAGATATGTACAAAGCTTCCGCACCATTTTTTCTTGCTTCATCTTTTCCTACTTCAAATAATCGTCTGCCGATGCCTAGACCTCTACATTCAGAAGATACCTGCATCATATCAAGAATCATATATCGACCTTTTAGCTGTTTTAATAGTCCTATAAAACCAACAACTCTATCATTATCTAATGCAATGTATGTAATATATTCATCACTGCTTATTTGCTTGGCTACTGAACGTTTTTTATTTAGATCCCAATCTTCGGTATATTTGCATTCAATCAATATATATTCCCCGTCAATTCTGCGATATACCTTATTTACATCCTGTTTTCTGTTATATGAATCCAATGAATTTATAGAGAAATTCTTTTCTGATAATAATTCTATTTTAATCAAATCATCAACCCTCTTATTCGTATATCCTGGAATATAATTATGTACCTATTTTATCATAATTCTTAACGAAATCAATGGGATCAGGTATAGTCAAATAAGGTACGAAAAACGGGGGTTGTTTATCTGATGGTCAAACACCCAAAGAGGCTCTTGCAATTTTGTATACTTTAGAGTATTATACTTATGAGTATACAAATTTAATTCTTGAGGAGTAGTTTTTATGATAGGACGAGAAACTGAATTAAAGAAGCTTGAAGAACTTTACACCAGCGATAAATTTGAATTTCTTGCCATGTATGGAAGAAGGCGTGTTGGAAAGACCACTATACTTGAAGCCTTTTCAGAAAAACACAAAGCTCTATTCTTCTCTGCTCAGGAGAAAAATGATGCTTTGAATCTTTCTGATTTCTCAAAGGTGGTTCAGATTGGACTTGATGGACAGTTCATCTCTCCTTTTCAGAGCTGGGACGATGCTTTTACGTATATAACCAAAAGGGCTGGAGAAAAACATGTCACTCTCATTATAGACGAGTTTCCATTTCTCGCTCTTGCGAATGAATCAATAAAAAGCATCTTACAGCATAAAATAGATCATGAATGGAGCAAAAGAAATATTTTTCTAATTCTTTGCGGTTCAAGTGTAAGCTTTATGGAAAATGAGGTTTTGGGTTATAAAGCCCCTTTATATGGTCGAATTACCGCTTCCATGGAAGTTAAACCCTTTAATTACCTTGAAAGTTCCCTATTCTTCCCGGATTATTCTGACGAAGACAAACTTATAGCATACGGAATACTTGGTGGAATCCCAAGATATTTAAATGCGTTTGACCCTAAGAAAAGCATCCTTGACAACATAAAACAAAACATTCTTACAGAGAATGCCTTTTTATACGACGAACCACAGTCACTTATGAGAACAGAATTACGAGAACCCATGATCTACAATTCGATCATGGATGCCATCTCAAGAGGGTATAACAGGATTACAGAGATATCGGATGTAATTCACGAAGACAGGGGCAAATGTGGAAAATATCTTGCAACCCTTCAGACTATAAGACTTATAGAAAAACAGGTGCCCGCAGGAGAGCCCGAAACCAGCAAAAAAACCATATATAATATCACTGATAACTACTACAAATTCTGGTACCGTTTTGTCTTTTCAAACAAAAACTATATAAATATGTTGGGGCTTGATAATGCTGCTGATGAGATCATGGAAGAGATCAACGATTACATGGGACTGATTTTTGAAAATATAGTAAAAGAATACTTAGTTGTCCAAGCTAAAGCAAAAAAACTTCCATTTACCCCTGTTATCATGGCTAAATGGTGGGGTAATAATCCGATGATTAAACAGCAGGATGATGTAGACCTCTTAGCTATAGACAAAAGCGGAAAGAAAGCAATCTTTTGCGAATGTAAATTTAGAAATAAGCCTATGCCTATGGAAGAATACGATGACCTCGTAACCGCCACGAAGGCATTTAACAACTTTAAAGAAATCACCTTAATGTTTGTAAGCAAAGCAGGTTTTACCAAACCCGTTATTGAACGTGCAAAAAAGGAAAAAGCCATTCTACTTACCACTTCTGACCTATTTAGTTAAAATAACATAATCTTATCGGCTTTTTGATCCTTTGAGCCGTTTTTGACATGTGCTTTCTTTTTGAGTGTTTAGGGACGACTTGCATTTTATAAAGGTTTCATGCGGTTTTTCTCGGTGTGTGCTGGCGCAACGCCGCC